>Ga0207761_1000108_pt1 | contig 25680 bp, 24 predicted proteins | sample LuqExpMetageno34_FD_187792 | JGI IMG/M metagenome (GOLD analysis project Ga0207761, IMG submission 187792) | Tropical forest soil microbial communities from Luquillo Experimental Forest, Puerto Rico - Sample 34 (SPAdes) | ecosystem: Environmental > Terrestrial > Soil > Tropical forest ... | reverse complement strand
AGCGTGAACGATTGATCGATGAGGTGAGGCGAGAGGTCGAAGAAGATGCCGCTACCGGGGGTCGGTTGCTCGCGCCACGCGCCGGCCTTGGGCGTGGGACGATAGCGATCGTAAGTCGATTCGAAACGAGTGATGCGGCCGAGTTCGCCGGAATCAACGACTTTCCGTAGGCCCTGAAAATCAGCGTCGAAGCGGCGGTCGTGATAGACCGTCAGTACGAGATTTTTGGCGCGGGCTAGAACGATGAGATCGCGAGCCTCATCGACGTTTAACGTGAACGGCTTGTCGACAACGACGTGCCGGCCGGCTTCGAGGCAGCGCTTGGCGAGCGGAAAATGCGATTCATTCGGCGTGGCGATGACGATCAGTTTCAGGGAGTCGCTGGCGAGCAGATCTTCGATCGTGCGGACGATTCGCGCGTCCGGGTAAAGTTGCGTGGCGGAATCACCAGTGCGCTGCAGAATCGCCGCGACGCGCAACCCTGGTACCGCATTAATCACTGGCGCATGGAAATAGCGGCCCGCCAGACCAAACCCAATCAACCCGACATCAATCATTTTGCATCCCCGTGTGGAAAATGAAGTCTACCATCGACTATGCCGCTGAGTTGGTGTCAGCAACTCACGCGTTATATCCTTGCTGGCGTGGAGAAAAGCGCGGGAACACAGCCAGGTCCGGCGAACAAATTGTATCTGGGATTGGTGGTGACGATACTCGCGGTGCTGGTGTATGCGGCTTACATCACGATCCAGTTTGCGGGTGTGCGGCGGCTGCAGAGCGAAATGGTCGACCGTAACCGCAAAGATTCGCTTCAACTGCTGCGCATCCAAAACGATTTGAACTCCTTGGGACTGGCAATGCAGGACATGCTGGACGGCGGGCCCGCTTATCCGCTCGTGGCGTTCAGCGCACAGTTCGGCCGCATTCGCACGGACCTAGAGGACGCGCTGCACAAAGAAGAAGCGCTCACCGTGGTGGCGCCCACCAACGAGCAGCGCCGCTACATGTTCCAACTGGTGGAACAATTTTGGACTGCGAGCGACCAGATGTTTGCGCTGGCACAGTCTGACGAGAATGCGGCACGGGAACAGATTCGCGACAAACTGGAACCGCAGCGGGAACAGCTGACGTCGGCCATCGCGCGGTTGCTGGTGCAAAACAACGAGGCGGAAGAGCAGGCCGCCACGCGAATCGCGGGAATCTACGATCGGGTGCAGCGCCAGCTCTATTTTTTCCTGGCGGCGATTCTGCTGGCGATTGTGGTGACCAGCCTGTATCTGATCCGGAATAACCGGCGGTTGTTTGCGCACGTCGAGGAACTATCATCGCAGCGTAGCGATTTGGCTCAAAAGCTGATTGCCACGCAGGAATCGACGCTGCGGCACATTTCTCGCGAACTGCACGACGAATTTGGGCAAGTGTTAACGGCGATCGGGTCATTGCTAAAGCGAACAGCAAAACATGTGCCCGACGATTCGCCGCTGCACGGGGATCTGCAGGAGGTTCGTGAAATTGCGCAATCGACCCTGAACAATATTCGCAGTTTGTCGCAAGCGCTTCACCCGGTGCTCCTCGAAGAACAGGGACTCGAGAGCACGCTGGACTGGTACATCCCCACGGTGGAAAGACAGACCGGGCTTGTGCTTCACTACGAAAAGTCTGGAGAGCAATTCCCGATTGAAACCGGCGCGGGAGTACAAGTGTATCGCGTGCTGCAGGAAGCGTTGAATAACGTGAGCCGCCATTCCGGCGCGAAAGAGGCTTGGGTGCGACTACGATTCGCTCCGGAGCAATTGCAACTGGACGTGGAAGATCATGGGAAAGGAATGACGCCGGCAAGCGGACAACCGGGAATCGGGCTAGTGGCCATGCGGGAGCGCGCGGAATTGCTGGGTGGCACGCTGGCGGTTTCGAATATCGCGGCGGCTGGGACGAATGGCACCGGAACGCTGGTAAAACTGCGGGTACCGCGGTCGAAGGTGGAGGCGCATGGGGAATAAATTGAAAGTGCTGCTGGTGGACGATCACGCGCTGGTGCGGCGTGGATTCCGCCGCATGTTGGAAGATGAACCGTCGTTCCAGGTGGTCGGCGAGGCGAGCGACGGACTCGAGGCCGTGCAGTTGGCGGAGCAGTTGCGCCCCGAAGTGATCGTCATGGATTGCGCGCTGCCGCAGATCAACGGCATTGAGGCTTCTCGACGAATCCTGGCACGGCAGCCAGAGGTCGCGATCCTGATGCTGAGCATGCATTCAGAAGACACTCTGGTGCGGCAAGCGATGGAAGCTGGCGCGAAGGGTTACGTGCTGAAGAATGCGATGGACCTGGACCTGGTGAGCGCGATTAAGAAAGTAGCGGAAGGAAAAACCGTGCTCGATCCGCAGATCACGCGAAGCGGGAATCTCAAGGGTGAACGCGATGCGGGACTGACTCCCCGCGAATTGGAAATTCTGCAGCACATCGTGGCGGGAAAATCGAACAAGCAGATCGCGACGGAGCTGAATTTGAGTGTGAATACCGTCTCCGTGCACCGCGCGAATATCATGGACGCGCTGGGCATCCACAAGACGGCGGAATTAGTGGTCTACGCCATCCGCAATGGGCTGGTAAACCTTCCGTGACGGTACTTCCGTGAAGCGGCGCGAATTCATCTGGAAAGGAATTGGGGCGGGACTCTTAGCGGGCGCCGGCATGCCGCCGTTGCTGCGAGCTGTTGATGCGGGGCCGGGCTTTCGATTCACCGATGTGACGGGGCTTGCGGGAATTCGCTTTCAGCACAACAGCGGGGCGTACGGCGGAAAACTGTTGCCGGAGACGCTGGGTTCCGGCTGCGCGTTTCTGGACTACGACGCGGACGGCTGGCAAGACATCCTGTTGGTGAACTCGATGGACTGGCCCGGACACAAACGCCAGCGAACCACGCTGAAGCTGTATCACAACAATCGGAATGGGACGTTCACGGACGTGACCAAGGCCGCCGGGCTCGACGTAGAGATGTACGGGATGGGCGTGGCGGTCGGCGATTACAACAACGATGGATTCCCTGACATTTTCATCACCTGCGTAGGTCAGAGCCGATTGTTCCGCAACACGGGCAAGGGCACGTTTGTCGATGCAACCAAGACGGCAGGCCTGCTGGGTCGCCAGGGGCTGAGCACCTCGGCCGTGTGGTTCGATTATGACCGCGACGGCTTTTTGGATTTGTTTGTGTGCAACTACGTGCGGTGGTCCGCGGAGCATGATGTGTTCTGCAGTCTCGACGGCAAGAACAAATCCTATTGCACCCCGGAAGCGTATCGCGGCGACACCTGCTGGCTGTATCACAACCGCGGCGACGGCACGTTTGAAGACGTGACGGCATCGAGTGGGATCTTCGACAGCAGTTCGAAGTCCCTGGGTGTAGCGATGCTGGACTTCGACCAGGACGGCTGGCCGGATCTGCTGGTGGCAAACGACACCCAGCCAAACAAGCTCTACAAGAATCTGCACAACGGGAAGTTCAAGGATGTCGCCGTCGAGGCCGGGCTGGCGTTCAGCGCCGAGGGAAAAGCACGCGCAGGTATGGGTGTCGACGTCGCGGATTTTGAAAATTCCGGCAAGGTTGGGATTATTATCACGAATTTCGACAACGAAATGATCGGCTTATACCGCAATGGCGGAAAAGGTTACGACGACGTAGCCATGCAGGAAGGCGTGGGGAACGCTTCGCGGAACACTCTGGGATTTGGCTGCGTGTTTTTCGACGCAAATCTCGATGGTCTTATGGACATTGCGGTCGCCAATGGTCATATCGATGAGACGGTTCGGAATATTCGCGGAAACGTCGGCTACGCGCAGCCGGCGCAAATGTTCGAAAATCTCGGTGGCGGTAAATTTCGCGACGTGGCCAATGAAATTGGCGGGGGATTCGACCAGCCGAAGGTCGGACGCGGGTTGGCCGTGGGCGATTTCGACCGCGACGGTGATCTTGATGTCCTGCTGACTACGAACAACGGTTCGGCGTTTTTGTATCGCAATGACGTTTCGAATGGGAATCGCTGCATCCGCTTCAAGCTGGTTGGAACAAAATCAAATCGTGACGCGATTGGCGCGCTGGCACATCTGTTCGCCGACGGAAGGCAGCAAACACGGATGGTGCGCAGCGGGTCGAGCTACCTGTCGCAATCGGAGCTACCGGTGACGTTTGGCGTTGGAAAACTGGATAAGATTGAGCGGGTGGTGATCGATTGGCCCAGCGGAAAGACCGAGGAATACAAGAATCTAGCCTCTCGTAAGGCCTTCCAGGTCACTGAAAACACAGGTATTACGGAAGATTTTCGTTTTTAATATGTTCGTACTATTGTCAACAATCGCCACTAACTCTATAAAAGGGCAACGTTAGATTTGCTTCCACTCAAGGCACAGCCTTCGCCGACACGGGAAGCACCCCAACAAACTCGGCGGCCGGGTCACGACCCCCGGCCGCATTTTTTTGTTTAAGGCATGCGGTAGATCAAGTTGAGGGAATAAGACGGGGGTATTGGGAATGAAACGCTGGCGCTCCCTGAGCGTTTTGGTCCTCGCGCTGACCGCGGTCTATCTCTACGCATATCCAACGGCAACAATCTTGTATGCAGGAACGGTTCTGCTGCACACCGGTGTCGGTGTATTCGCGACCCTGGGCCTGCTGGTGTTTCTGTTTCGGGGATTGACGGCGGAAGGGTTGCTGGCGCGCGTGGGATGGGTGGCGCTGTTCCTTGGCGGCGCGTTGGGCGTGATTCTGATTTGGATCGGCACGCCGCACCGGCTAAAGGCCTGGCTATACGCGCATATTGCGTTGTGTTGCCTGGCGGTAGTGCTCCTGGCGGCGGCGTGGCTGAGCGAGCGTGAGTGGTTTGGAAAGAGTTTTGCCGCACAGGCCGCGGGATTTGCAGTAGCTGGCGTCGCCGTTGCCGCAATTTCTGCCGGCGCGTGGTGGGCGCGCAATGTAGCCTGGACGAACGCGTATCGCGTCAACAATCCCGCGATCTCTCCGGCAACGATGGATGAAGAGGGCGACGGGCCACAAGGAAGATTCTTCCCCAGTTCGGTGCAGACCAAAGACGGCAACACCATCCCCTCCGACTATTTCATGCAATCGAAAGCCTGCGAGCGCTGCCACGCGGATATTTACAAGCAGTGGTACAGCTCGATGCATCATTTTTCGTCGTTCAACAACCAGTGGTACCGCAAAAGCATTGAGTACATGCAGGACGTCCAAGGCGTGAAGCCGTCGAAATGGTGCGCGGGTTGCCACGATCCGGCGCTGCTGTTCAGCGGGATGTTCGACACACCGATCAAGCAGATCGTGGACCGACCGGAAGCCAAAGCCGGGCTCAGCTGCATGATGTGCCACAGCATCGTGAAAGTGAAAAGCACGATGGGGCAGGGTGACTTCGTGCTGGAGTACCCCAAGTTGCATGAGTTGGCGGCGAGCCCGAACCCGGTTGTGCGAGGTCTGCACGATTTCATGGTGCGCCTGAACCCGGAGCCACACCGGCGCGTATTCCTAAAGCCGTTTATGCGCGAACAAGTCCCAGAGTTCTGTTCCGGCTGCCATAAAGTGCATCTCGACGCGCCGATGAATCACTACCGATGGATCCGCGGCTTCAATGAATACGACAACTGGCAAGGCAGCGGGGTAAGTGGACAGGGAGCACGCGCATTTTACTACCCGGCTGCATCGATGATGTGCGCCGATTGCCACATGCCGATGGTGCCCTCCAAGGACGACGGGAATATCGACGGCTACGTGCATTCGCATCGTTTCCCTGGAGCGAACACCGCTGTGCCGGTGGCAAATGAAGACGCGACGCAAATGGAAGCGAGCAAGAACTTTCTGCAAGACAAGCAGTTGACCGTCGATATTTTTGCGATTTCTCCCGCAGGGAAAAATACATTTGTGACCGGCGGAGACTATCCGAAACAGGAATTGTCCACAACCTTTGCGGTCGGCGAAGAAGCCGATGTCTCGTTGCCAAAGGGAGTGGCAGGGGAGGCGCGGCCGATCACCGCGCCACTCGATCGAGCCGACCCGGCGGTGCGCCGCGGCGACGATGTATTGGTGGATGTGGTGGTGCGGACGCGCAAGGTAGGGCACTTCTTTCCTGGCGGAACCGTGGACGCGTTTGACGTCTGGTTGGAGCTGCAGGCGGTCGATGAAAAGGGGCACACGATTTTCTGGAGCGGCAAGGTCGAGGACAACGGGAAAGGGCCCGTCGAACCGGGCGCGCATTTCTACAAGTCGTTGCAGATTGACGCCCATGGGCACCCCATCAACAAGCGCAACGCTTGGGCCAGCCGCGCTGTGGTGTATGTGCGCTTGATCCCACCAGGAGCCGCGGACACCGTGCATTTCCGGATGCACGTCCCTGAGAACGCAGGCGAAAGAATCACGTTGCACTCAACACTGAACTACCGAAAATTCCAATGGTGGAACACGCAGTTTTCTTTCGGCGGCGCAGAAGACGCTGCGACGGAAAAAGCCGAGCACACGCCGGATTACGACGATCGCAAATGGGCTTTCGATGGGGACCTGTCGGACGTGTCTAGCAATAAGAAAGAAATCCCGAGCCTGCCAATTATCGTTGTAGCGGAAGACACCAAGACGGTCCGCGTGTTGCCGCACACCGCCGCAACGCCAACACCCAAAATCGAGTGGGTGAAAGATGACTGGACGCGTTGGAACGACTATGGCATCGGCTTATTCCTCCAAGGCGACCTAAAAGGTGCGGAGCAGGCGTTCACAGAGATCACGGACAAGGCGCCGGATAACTTCGATGCTTGGACGAATGTCGGCCGCGTCCGAGTGCAAGAAGGCGAGATCGAAGGCGCGCAGCAGGTCCTGGAGAAGGCGCTAGCGCTGAAGCCGGGATTGCCGCGCGCGAATTTCTTCTACGCGCGCGTACTGAAGGAAGAAGGTAAGTACGACGAAGCGGCAAAAGCGTTGCAGGGCGTGTTGGCGCAGTTTCCGCGCGATCGCGTGGTGCACAACGAATTGGGACGCGTCTATTTTCTTCAGAAACGTTACGCGGATGCGGTGAAGGAATTTCAGCAGACGCTGGCGATCGATCCCGAAGATTTGCAAGCCAACTACAACCTGATGCTGTGCTACACCGGGCTGGGCGACGAAAAGATGGCCGCCGAGCATAAGGATCGCTACCTGCGATTCAAAGCCGATGAGGCCGCGCAGGCGCTGACCGGCGCTTACCGCCAGGCACATCCCGAGGACAATAACGAGCGCCAACCGGTCCACGAGCATGTCAGTGTAGCGCTCGAAGCGAAGCCGGCAACAAAACAGGCTGCGGCGAGCTCCAAATCGGCGGCGGTGAAAAAGAGTTCCGCGGCAGCAGGGGCAGGCCGATAGAGCAGGCCTCTCGACCAACCACCGACAGGAAAAGGACAGGGCAATGACCTGGATCAAAACGTTCCGGCTGGAAGAAGACGAGCGCGTGCTGAGCGCTGTGATGGAAGAGCGAAAGTTGTATCCGCAGGAATACGCCACGCCTGTCCCCATCGTCGACAAAGGTTTCGAAAACAGCATCGTAGGCTCCCACACTTTGCTGCCGGATGTGCTGTTTCACTCCTTTGCAGCATTCGGCGCAATGATGTCGCCGGAGTTGCCACTTCATCGCGAGCAGCACGAAATGATCGCGACCATGGTGTCGGTCACCAACCGGTGCTTCTATTGAATCGAGTCACACGCAGAGTTTCTGCGCAGGGTGACTTTGGACGACCAGATGGTGGAAGCACTACGAAAGGATTTCCGCACCGCGCCCATCAGCGAGCAAAACAGAGCGATGCTGGAGTACGTGGTGAAGCTCACGAAGGACGCGACTCAGTGCAGCCCAGCGGACCATGTGAAATTACGAACCGCCGGCTTTGAGGATAAAGGCATTCTGCAAATTACGCTGATCGCTTCATGGTTCAACTACATCAACCGGGTCGCCGACGCGCTGGGTGTCGGGCGCGAGGGGAAAGCGGAGAACGCGTGAGACGGACTTTTTGTGTAATGTCGCTCTTATTATTTCTGGTGGCCTCAGGGATTGTGTTGGCGCACGCAACAGGCGACACGGGGTCGGCACCAACGATCCAGTTTCGCGACGCAACGCAAAAAGCCGGCATTCATTTCATCCACAATAACGGCGCCTACGGAAAGAAATACCTGCCGGAAACGATGGGCCCCGGCGTCGCCTTCATCGACTACGACAACGACGGCTGGCCGGACATCTTCCTCGTGAACGGCACGGACTGGCCAGGTCACCCTTCAAAACACAGCACACCGAAGCTCTACCACAACAATCACGATGGTACGTTCACCGATGTGACGCACAAAGCCGGCCTGGATGCGGAGATATTCGGCATGGGCGTGGCCGTGGGCGACTACGACAACGATGGCTATGACGATCTATTCGTAACCGCGATGGGGCAGAGCCACCTGTTTCACAACAACGGGAACGGCACGTTCACCGATGTCACGCAGAAGGCCGGGCTGATGGGCCCGAAAGAGTTCAGCACCGGTGCGGCGTGGGTCGATTACGACAAGGACGGCAAGCTGGACCTGGTGGTCGCGAACTACGTGCAGTGGTCGATTGATGGCGATTTGTATTGCACGCTGGATGGGAAGAGCAAATCGTATTGCACGCCGGAATCCTATAAAGGAACTTCAGTGCGGCTGTGGCACAACCGCGGCGATGGCACGTTTGAGGATGTAACGAAAAAAGCGGGGCTGGGCGATCCGACCTCGAAGACGCTGGGAATCGCGGTTCTTGATTACGACAACGATGGCTGGCCGGACCTGTTGTTTTCGAATGACACGCAACCGAACAAGCTCTATCGAAATAACGGCAATGGAACGTTCACGGAAAAGGCGGTTGTGGCGGGCGTAGCGTTCAGCGAAGACGGCGTCGCGCGGGCAGGCATGGGCGTGGACGCGGCGGATTACGACCGCTCCGGCGCGCCAAGCTTGCTGATCACGAACTTTTCGAACCAGATGATTTCCCTCTATCACAACGAAGGGAAAGGGTTGTTCGTGGATGAGGCGCCGCGATCGGCGATTGGCCGAACGACCTTGCTGACGCTGGGGTTCGGGTGTTTCTTCTTCGACTATGACCTCGATGGCTGGCCGGACATTTTCATCGCTAATGGCCATATCGACAGCGACATCCAGCGCGTTCAGCCGAATGTGAAATATGCGATGCCCCCGCACGTGTTCCGTAATTTGGGAAAAGGCAATTTCCAGGAAGTGACCAAGAGCCTGGGAGCATCCTTCGACACACCGCGTGTGGGCCGCGGCGCCGCGTACGGCGATTTCAACAATGACGGACGGCTGGATTTGCTGCTCTCGACGAACGGAGGGCCGGCTTACCTGTTCGTGAATGAGGCGAGCGGCGAGGCCGCATCGCGCAAGAGTCTGCGCGTGAAACTCGCCGGCGTGAAATCCAATCGCGACGGAATCGGCGCAGTCGTGAAGGTGACTTCTGGCGGCGAGACCCAAGGCGAGATGCTGAGGAGCGGTTCGAGTTACCTGTCGGCGAGCGAGTTGGTGCTGACCTTCGGGCTCGGGCAACACGATAAAGCGGAAAGCATGGAGATTCGCTGGCCCAGCGGCCAAGTGGATAAGCTCTCGAACGTAGATGCAGGGCAGACGATTACTGTGACGGAAGGCAAGGGAGTCACGGGCAGTCGGAAGTACGGGTCAAAATGAACACGGACCGCCTCCCTTCGCAACTCAGGGCAAGCAGACGGCGGTCCTTATAAGATCTTCGGACGGTGAGCAGCAATCAGCGCTTGGCCTAGGCTGATGCCGCCGTCTCCCGCAGGTACTTCGGAATGGAAGTAAACCTCGAACGATTTGTTCTTCAGGCCTTCGCGCAATAATTCAAATAGCAAGCCGTTTTGGAAACATCCCCCACTCAGGCAGACACGGTTGAGCTTGCTTTCTTCACGAATATTCTCAGCGAGTTCCACGAATATGGATGCCAAACCGGCGTGGAAACGGCGGCCGATATTTGCTACGGGCTCTTCGCGGCGAATATCGCGCAGTAACGCCTGAAACAGCGGCATCGTGCCGATTTGCCAATGTGCGCTGTCGGGAATCAGATCAAAAGGATAGGCGCCCTCATCGGTCGAATCGTGGGCTGCCATTTCCAATTCAATGGCCGCCTGGGCTTCATAATTGACGACCGAGCGAATGCCGGCGAGCGCGGCGACAGCATCAAAGAGCCGGCCACAACTGGACGTGCGCGGCGAATGGATCTGCCTATCGATCATCTGCTGCACGACCTGAAGCTTTCGCGCGTCGACAGACCGCAAGAACGGCACATCAATTCCTGTCAGTTCGTTGCCGTAGTGCTTGGTGAGATAGCTGACCGCGGTGCGCCAGGGCTCATGGATTGCCGCGGCTCCGCCCGGCAGCGGAATGTATTCGAAGTGCGCGACGCGTTCAAAGTCAGAGTAATCGGCAAGCAGCACTTCCCCGCCCCAAATGGCTCCATCAAGGCCGTAGCCGGTGCCATCCAGCGCGATTCCGATGACCTTGCCGTCGAGATGGTTCTCGGCCATGCAAGCGGCGACGTGCGCGTGATGATGTTGTACGCCGATGAGCTCGTACGCTTCCCGTGCCAATGCCCATTTGGTGGAGAAGTAATCTGGATGAAGGTCGTAGGCTATGACCTTCGGGTGCGTTTCCAAAATGCGCTGCATATGCTCGACGGCTTCTTCGAAGAACTTGTAGCTCTCGAGGTTTTCGAGGTCGCCGATGTGCTGGCTGAGGAAGGCTTCCGCGCCGCGAACGATACAGATCGTGCTCTTCAGTTCACCACCAACGGCCAGAATAGGCTCGGATTCCCGCTCGAGGGCGACAGGCACCGGGACGAACCCACGCGAACGTCGTAATTGCTGAGTGCGGCCAGCGGCGGGACGAACCACAGAATCGTCGCAACGGCGAAGAATGTCGCGATCGTGAACGAGGAAAGCGTCGGCGATGTTGCGAAGGCGCTGGACGGCCTCGCCGTTGTCGATGGCGATGGGTTCCTCGCTGAGATTGGCGCTGGTCATGACGAGAGCGTCGAACCTGCCGCTGGCGAAGAGCAGATGCTGCAGTGGGGTGTAGGGCAGGTAGAGGCCGAGGTAGCGGTTGTACGGCGCAATACTCTCGGCGAGGCCGGCATCCGGCTTGCGTGGAAGCAGCACGATGGGCCGCTCGATCGATAGCAAGATCTTTCGTGCATAATCGTCGACTTCACAGCAACGATCTGCATCTTCGATGCGGCGGAGCATCACGGCGAAGGGCTTCTCGACGCGGCGCTTGCGCTCGCGCAGCAGGCTGACCGCTGCGTCGTTCCGGGCATTGCAGGCAAGATGAAATCCGCCGAGCCCCTTAATCGCGACAATCGAACCGCCTTCGAGCAGCCGCGCCGCTTCGCGCACGGGTTCAGCCACGTCCAAGCGGGAGCCGTCGTCATCCCAGAGTTCAACCTGGGGGCCACAATCCCAGCAAGAATTGGGCTGCGCGTGAAAACGGCGATTGCCGGGATCGTCATACTCGGCCTGGCAGGCCGCACACATCCTGAACTTGGCCATGGAGGTGCGCGCGCGATCGTAGGGAATATCGCGAATGATCGTGAAGCGTGGCCCACAGTTTGTGCAGTTGATCAGCGGATAGCGGAAGCGGCGGTCGCGCGGGCTCATCATTTCGCGCAGGCAATCGGCACAAACGGCCACGTCGGGGGAGATGAGGGCCTTCGGGGCTGAATCCAGGCGGCTCGAGAGAATGCGGAATGGCAAATCGTCGGAAAGGGCTTCAACGTCGCGCGGTACAAGCGACGTGATTTTCGCGAGCGGCGGGGCCTCGTTTTGCAGGCGTGTAAGAAAATCTTCTATCGCCGGGTCTTCGCCTTGAATTTCGATGCTCACGCCCGCGGGCGTGTTGGCGATGAAACCGGTGAGGGCGCAATCGTTCGCCAGGCGATAAACGAAGGGACGAAAGCCGACGCCCTGCACGATACCGGTCACGTCGATAGCTTTACGAGCGACGACTGCGCGGGGAATTTCCGCCATGAAGGAATTATCGCAGAGTCCTCAGGAATTGATAGCCGCGGCGCGCTGCTGGACTTTGTACTGAAGCGCGTTCAGCCAGTGCAGCCACTGATCGAAGCCGTCGCCGGTGCGGGAGGAAAGCGCGATGTATTCGATTTCGGGATGGATCTTGCGGGCGTTTTCGAGCGCGAGATCGGGATTGAACTCAACATGCGGCAGCAGATCGGTTTTCGTAAGCAGCATCAGCGAAGCCCGGTGAAAGATGCCGGGATACTTGAGGGGCTTGTCTTCGCCTTCGGTCACGCTGAGAAGGACGATCTTCGCGTGCTCGCCAAGGTCGTAGCTGGACGGGCAGACCAGATTGCCAACGTTCTCGACCAGCAGCAAACCCGGCCCATGAAAACCCAGTTCGTTGAGGTGGCGATCAATCATGCGGGCATCGAGATGGCACGTTCCACCTGTGACGATCTGGCGTACCGGGAAGCCAAAGCGCGCGAGCCGTCTAGCGTCATTGTCGGTCTGCAGATCACCCGTTAGGACGGCTACGGGGTGGCCGGGCAGATACGAGGCAAGAGTGCGTTCGAGGAGCGCGGTCTTGCCGGACCCGGGTGAGCTGATGATATTCACGCACAGAATGTTTTCGTCGTGATAACGCTGGCGGAGTCCAGCGGCAAGCCGGTCATTCTCGCTGAGCACTTTCTTCTCTACGACTTCGCGCACGGCTCCTCCAATTCCAGGTATGCAATATCGAGCTCCGTCCCACTGATGCAGGTCGTTTGGGAGCTTCCACACTTCGGGCAGGCGAGTTCGTAATCCTGGACGGCGAACTCCTCGGAACAGGCTATACATTTCTGGCGGCGGGGACACCATTCGACTACGAGTTTCAGATGTTCCAGGCCGGTGTCGCGCGTCAGGGCTTCGAAAGCGAATTCGAGGGCATCTTTGTCGACGTTGGAAAGTTCGCCGATCCGTACGCAGACGGAGGCGAGTTGCGCACCGGGATGTTTCTCCGCCTCTGCGGCGACGCATTCGAGAATCGACGATGCAATTCCGATTTCGTGCATAGAATCCTTCAGCAGATACGCGGCAATTGATCACCCGCAAGCATATCGACAATGCGCGTGGTTCCGAAAGGAGTACGGATCACGACCATGCGGGGATGATCGCCGATGACCTGGCCGATAATGGCCGCGTCCCTGCCCAGTGGATGATTCTGGAGCGCCTGCAGGGCTTTTTGCGCTGAGGACGCACCGACAATCGCGACAAGCTTGCCTTCGTTGGCGACGTACATCGGATCAAGCCCCAGCATTTCGCAGGCGCCACGAACTTCTTCGCGGACCGGAATCGCAGTTTCGTTCAGCTCCATGCCGACATTCGAAGAGCCAGCGATTTCGTTTAGCGTGCTGGAAAGACCGCCGCGGGTAGGATCGCGCAGGCAACGCACGTCTTGTGTGGCTTCGAGGAGCGCAGCAACGAGGGTATGAAGCGCGGCAGAGTCGCTCGGCACCTGTGTTTCGAATTGCAGGCCCTCGCGCTCGGCCAAAATCGCGATGCCGTGGTCCCCGACGAAACCGGAGACCAGGATGGCGTCCTCAGGCTGCGCTTGAGAGGCGGAGAGCGAAATGCCATCGCGGACGCGACCGATGCCGGTGGTGTTGATGAACAGACCGTCGGCACTTCCCTTTTCAACGACTTTCGTGTCACCGGTGACAATTGGCACGCCGGCATTTGCAGCGGCTTCGCGCATGGAGGCGACCACCCGCCGAAGGGTGTCGATAGGTAAGCCCTCTTCAAGGATGAAAGCAGCGCTCAGCCACAGTGGCTCCGCGCCACCCATGGCCAGATCGTTGATCGTACCGTGCACCGAGAGCGAACCGATGTCTCCGCCTCGGAAAAAGAGCGGCTTCACCACGAACGAATCAGTGGTGATGGCGAGTCGCGTGCCATTCATCGAAACGATTGCCTGATCTTCCAGCCGGTTCAAAACTGGGTTGCCCAAAGCGGGGAGGATAACATCTTTCAACAGCTCCGCGCTCAACTTGCCACCGCTACCGTGACCGAGAAGGATGCGATCGTGCGCCGGCAGCGGGAGCGGGCAGGAAAATGCGGCAAGGTCTTTGGGCTGGTCAGTCACGGGTTCAGCGGGCGACCGCGTGGCGGCGGTATTGGTAGTAAGCGGCACAAGCACCTTCCGACGAAACCATAGGAGCGCCGAGCGGCTTTTCAGGCGTGCAGCGCGTCCCGAAAGCCGTGCAATCCGTGGGCTTTTTGTTGCCCAGAAGCACCTCAGCGCTAATGCACTCGGCCGGCTCTTCCGCGCAGACGCAGGTCAATTCGAACATGCGCTCCGCGTCAAAGGCAGCGTACTCCTCCTTAATTCGCAGTCCGCTGACGGGAATGGATCCGATGCCGCGCCATTTGCGGTCAGCGACTTCGAAAACACGCGCCACCGCCTCCTGCGCCGGCTTATTTCCTTCGTATTGCACCGATCGCACATATTGATTCTCCACCTCGGCCCGGCCTTCTTCGAGCTGCACGACCAGCATGCGAATGGCTTCGAGAAGGTCGACGGGCTCAAAGCCACCAACGACGATGGGCACGTGGAACTCGCTTACGAGATCTTCATACTCGCGATAGCCCACTACCGTGCAAACGTGCCCAGGCGCAATGAAACCCTGGACGCGATTGCGGGGAGAGCTGAGCAACGTACGAATCGCCGGAGGAACCAGGACATGGGACGCGAGAATGCTGAAGTTCGTCAGGCCCAGACGCTCAGCCTGTAGAACTGCCATCGCATGGGCCGGCGCGGTGGTTTCAAATCCCACCGCGAAGAAAACCACTTTGCGATCCGGCTGAGAGCGCGCCAGTTGCACGGCGTCGGTCGGCGAGTACACGACACGGACGTCGCCGCCCTCCGCCTTAACGTGAAACAAGTCTGTTGTGGAGCCCGGAACGCGCAGCATGTCGCCATAAGAGACCAGCGTCACCTCGGGTCTCGCCGCGAGAGCCAAAGCGCGGTCGATGGTTTCGAGCGACGTCACGCAGACGGGGCATCCCGGCCCATGAACGAGCTGCACGCTATCGCCCAGCAGTTCGTCAATCCCGTAGCGCATCAGCGTGTGGGTCTGGCCGCCGCAAATCTCCATCAGCACCCACGGACGCGTGGAGCGGCGCTGAATGTCTGCTGCCAGACCGCGAGCGATTTTGGCATCCCGGTATTCGTCGAGGTACTTCATGGTTTGGCTGGAGGATCGGGCTTTTCGGCGGCTAATTCACCTTCGAGGACACCCATTGTCTCGAGGAGGGCGTAGGTGCGCTCCGCTTCTTCTTTGTCGACCACACTGATGGCGAATCCCACGTGGACCATGACGTAGTCGCCTTCCTTGGCTTCTGGGACGAAATCGAGGCAGGCCTGGCGGGTGATGCCACCGAATTGGACTCGACCGGTGCGAATACCGTCGTTGACGTCGATTTGCGCGACTTTACCTGGAATAGCCAGGCACATGCTCTTCCCCTGCCGGATTCCTTGAGGATACGTCGTCCTGCCACCAAATGGAAGGCGGAAGGGCCTGCGCCCGGGGGAGGGGGTGCGCCCCCAGTTCGCCGAGTTCCTCGAGAATGGCGAAGATGGCGGGCTCAACGGCGGCCATCACCTTTTGCGTGATTTCACAGCCTAGCTCAACGGTTTCGGGAACAATGCCGATCAGGACGACCTCGCGTGGGCACTTGCCGCTGAATTCGGCGAAAAGGAGCGCTTCGACCAAAGCGGGGTCGTGCGGGCTGACGCGTTGAGGAATGGGAACTCGGACGAGCTGTTCTTTGCGGTAGAGGAACACCTGCCCGGGCTCGCCCTTGGCGCTGACGGCATCGATCAGAATGATGGAATCATAGTCCGCAAAAAAAGAGGTGATACCGAGGCCGGGTGTGCCAAGGTCCAAAAGGGTGACATTTTCAGGGAATTCGTAGCGCGATTCCAGAATCTTGAGAACGTATGGACCGATCCCGTCGTCGCCCATCAGCACATTGCCGACGCTGAGAACGCCGATGCGAGACGATCCGGTCATGCGGGACGGCCTTCCTTCTTCCTAAGGAACTCGCCGAAAGCGACATCTTCTGTAGCGATATGTGTGAGCAGCCAGTCGCGGAGTTCGTGAACCATCTGCAAGGACGGAAGTTTCTCGCCGTGCATGACGTTTTCCCGGATTTCCCGCACTTTCTTCATCAAGCGGGTGTGTTCCTCAAGGTGCGTCTCATAGGCCGGATAGCTGTGCAGGCGCATGACCAACTGCTCAGACAGGAAATGCATGTCGGAGAACTCGATGAACTGCTCGAGGACATGCCGAATGGAGGAAAAATCCGCGCCTTTGTTGAGGGTGTGAGACAGCGAGTCCAGCAGCTGCATTTGCAGGTCGTGCTCGGTGTCGATGGTTGGTTCGCCGACTTTCACCGGCGCCGCATGCGTGGTCTCGTTCATCGCTCACCTCTTTTCGGAAACCGAGATAACTTCCTTCCCCTCAGGGTCGAAGGTGTGAATAGCACAAGCCAGACAAGGGTCAAAGGAATGAACGGTGCGTAGGACCTCCAGCGGCTTCTCGGGATCAGCCACAGGGTTGCCGAGCAATGACGCCTCATATGGGCCGTGCTCACCGTGTTCGTCGCGAGGTCCGGCATTCCAAGTGGTTGGCACAACCGCCTGGTAATTGGCGATCTGGCCGTCCTTGATTGTCACCCAGTGAGACAGGGTCCCGCGGGGCGCCTCATGGAAACCCACGCCGCGAAGGTCCTTGTCAGCAAACTGAGGCTTCACGTAAATCTTGGCGTCGCCGGAGGCAATGTTCTTCACGAGAAGGTCCCAATGCTTGTTCGCCAGATCAGCCAGCATGGATGCGCGGATGGCGCGAGCGGCGATGCGGCCGAGAGTAGAGTGAAGCATGGCTGGGCTGACTTGCTTTTTCGAAATGGCAGAAACGCGGTTGATCGCGTCACCGGCCCACTTGTGAGTGAGCTTATGCCCCTGCGCGTAGCCGACCAAGACCTGCGCGAGCGGGCCGACTTGCATCGGATGGCCTTCGAACCGAGGGGATTTCACCCAGGTGTACTTACCGTTGTCCTGGAAGCCGGTGTAGTGGGGATTGGTTTCGCCTTTCCAGGGGTGAAGGGTTTTCTCGCCCTCATACCACGCGTGAGAGACGTTTTCCGTAACGCCATTGAGCAGCCGCTGGTCAGTATGGCTCTTGATGGCGTAAACCTGATCGAGTTTGCCATCGAAGATCAGGCCTCCCGGCAGATCGAAATCGGTCATGGCGCTGTCGAGCGGAAGATCGGGAACAGCGAGGTAGTTGGTCACGCCGGCGCCGTAACCAAACCAGTCGGGATACAGGGCGGCCACGGCGCAAGCGTCCACGAAATACACTTCGTGGACGAAGCGGATCATGTCTTCGAACAGGCTCTTGATCATGTAGAGCTTGTCCATGTTCAAGGTGGCCTGGTTGTCGAGATTGATGGCGTTGGCAACGCCGCCGACGGCCAGATTCTGAATATTCGGGGTTTTGCCGCCGAGGATGCCGACAATCTGATTCGCCGTGCGCTGGTATTCCAATGCCTGCAAGTAATGGGCGACCGCGAGGAGATTCACTTCCGGCGGGAGCTTCATGGCCGGATGGCCCCAGTATCCGTTGGCAAAAATACCGAGTTGGCCATTCTCCACAAAGGCCTTTACCCGGTCCTGAACCTGTTTGAAATCCTGGTAGCTGTTGCGCGGCCAAGGGGACAGGCTTTGCGCGAGGAGAGCGGTTTTCGCCGGATCGGCTTTCAGCGCGGAGACTACGTCCACCCAGTCGAGCGCGCACAGGTGATAGAAGTGAACGGTGTGATCCTGCAGGGCGTGGGCAATCAAGATGAGGTTGCGGATATATTGCGCGTTGGGCGGCACTTGTATGCCGGCGGCATTTTCACAGGCACGCACCGAGGCGATAGCGTGGACCGTAGTGCACACCCCGCAGAAGCGCTGGGAGAAGACCCAGGCTTCGCGAGGATCGCGCCCCTGCAAAATGGTTTCGATGCCGCGAAACATCGTGCCCGAAGCCCAGGAATCATTTACTTTGCCGCCGTCGATCTGAACATCGATGCGCAGGTGCCCTTCGATGCGTGTGATTGGATCAATCGTGATGCGATTGCTCATGGACCATTCCCTCTCTAGAGAGTGTCAAACGGCCGAATAGCAGCTTCGGCAGCAATCTTTCCTGCGGATGCGGGCAAGATCGCGAATCTCTTAACGGCATACAAAAAGACAACCACCGCGAGCGCGGTGAAACCGACGCTCATCAGGATCTCGATGACCGACGGGAAGTACGTGTAGTTCCCGAGCGGCATGAACGCGATGCTCGTGGGCGTGAAGCGGTAGAGCAAGCCGCCAATGGTGAGAGTCAAGGTCAAACGGAACAGGTGCGCTGGTTTCTCGCGTAGCGACGCCGACTGCAGCGCTAGGGCAGGGACCAGAATGAGCACGGTTTCCACCAGGAACACGATGCTGTACCGGTCAAACGTGAACGCCAATTCGAACACGCCTCGGTAGGCCAAATCTACAAATTGCAGAACCAGCCAGAACAGCGTGAGCCAGGACATCACGATTGCGAGGCGGCCAAGGATCTCTTCGTCCCAGCCCAGATCCCATGCGTACGTACTCAAGATCAGGACCAGCAGCACGCAGGCGAAACCGAGGACATAAGCCATCAGAAGATAGAAGAGCGGAAGGCGGGCGCTCTGCCACAAGGGATGGACACGGTCGCCGGCAAGGAACATCAACGAGCCGAGCGAGGACTGGTGCATGGACGGGAGCACGAAGGCCAGGGCAATCCAGAACGGAAAACTCTTCTGCATGTAGTGGAAGATCTGCAACGCGCGTTTGCTGCGTTGCGGGTCGCCGCTCTGGTACATGCGCTCCAGGAAAGGCGGCATGTTTTCGAAGTTGAGAGCCAGAATGACGTATGCGGTCATGCACACAGCGACTTCGAGGAGGACCGAGTGATGATTCCAGGTCTTCGGGTTGATGATGTGGATGAAGTTCCAGGGACGGCCAACGTCCGCGCCGAGCGCCAGCATGCCGGTGCCGTAGCCGACGAGGCTGGTGAGGACGGCCGTGCGCATAATCGGGTGGAATTTGCGCTCATTGAAGATCCACGCCATTACCGCCACCGCGTAGCCGCCGGAACCCAAGGCCGTTAACGCGGTGACGTTCCAGTTCTTAAAGAGCCCCCAGGCATAGCCGTCATTCAACCCAGTGACATAGCCCAGGCCACTCACTTCCCGCAGCGCGACCAGGACCAGAGCAAAACCGGCGAGACCCAGAAAGAACTTGAAGGGCTTGGTGAGCAGAGGTTCTTTCAGGCGAACGCACTGTTCCCATTTTTCACTCATACATGCATCCCCTTGGAATCGTTATCCTCGTTGCGCTCGTCCTCGACGTGTTGCAGGTGCTCTTTCCAGCGGTCACGGACGACGGCAACCAAGCCGCCGTAGATGACCACGGGAGTCAGGAAGCCCTGATAAATGACATTCGTGACTCTGCGAACGCGTGAGGCGTTCGACTCCGGGCCCATCTTCGGCAGACCGAGTTTGGTGTAATCGACCCTCGAGAGCACCAGGCATTGCGTGCCGCCGCCCTCGGTTTCGCCATAGACGCGATCCTCAAAGTAATAGCCGGGCTTTTCCTTAATACGCCGATGCGCCTCGGCCAGCAGATCGGAACGTTTGCCGTAAATGACAGCGTGAGTCGGACAGACCTTTGTGCAGGCCGGCTGTGTTTCAGTTGTTCCGATGAGGTGACGGCAGAGTTCACACTTCACGATTTTTGGATTGACCCGGTACCACTCGAACTTGGGAATGTTGAAGGGGCAGGCGATCTGGCAGTAGCGGCAACCAATACACAGGCCGGAATCCCAACCGACGACTCCCTTTGGTTCTTTGTGGAGCGCCTGCATCGGACAGCCGGAAACGCACGCGGGATCGACACAGTGCATGCACTGCTGCTTCATGAAGGAACGTTCATGCCCATCTTCCGCCACGTACAGCTTGATGAGGTTCTTGGTCTGCGAATTGAGGTTGTTCGGCTGCATGTACAAGCCATGCGACAAGCCGCGATCCGGAACAAGACCGTTGGCGTTCTGGCACGCCGGCATGCAGGCGCGGCAACCGATGCACTTGGTGGCGTCATACAAAAGGCCAACCGCGTCTTCGAGAGGCTGAACTGTTTCCGGCGCAGCCTTCGCCACATGCGCGGTGGAACCGGCGATCGCGGTCACCGCTGTGCCGCCGAGGAGAACTTTGAGGACGTCTCTGCGATTTACGTCCATGGATTATTCCTTTTCGGAATCGGAATTCTGGTTTGGCGGGGGTGTGTGGGTACTTGGAGCGGGCTTGTCCTTCATTCCGCGCGAAGCCATCCAACCCGCGCCCAGAAGCGCGCCACCGATCAAGCCTCCAACAGCGGTTGCGATCGGACTGATGAAGCCCTGGGGCGCTGATACCGGTGCGTAGGTCGAAGGCGGAGTCGGCCGGACAATTTCCGAAGGCTTGTGCATGGGAACACGGAAGGCCACGGACTGTTCCGTGCAACCGAAGCAGGGATGGCCGAGCCCGATCGGCCAGGCATCGACCACTTCGCAGAACTGCAACACCGAGCAACTCGCGTGCGTCGACGGGCCTTTGCAGCCGAGTTTGTAGAGGCAGTAGCCAAGACGGTGGCCCTCATCGCCAAACTCTTCGGCGAATCTTCCGGCGTCGAAGTGGGCGCGGCGCGGGCAATGCTCGTGGATCGTGCGGCCATATGCGAATTTCGGCCGGCCCAATTCATCCAGTTCCGGCAATTTGCCGAGTGCCACGAATTGCAGCAGGGTGCCCAGCAGGATGTACGGATTCGCCGGGCAGCCCGGCAGAGTGACTACCATCTTGCCCTCGAGAATCTTGTTCACGCCGCTGGCGCCTGTGGGATTCGGATCCGCTGAGGGAATGCCGCCCCACGACGCGCAAGATCCGATCGCCACGATGGCTCCGGCCGAGGCGGCCACATGCTTCACGATATCGAGGCCGGTTTTCTGCCCGATCTGCATGTAGATCCCGTTCTCTTTTGTCGGAATCGCGCCTTCCACCACCAGAATGTATTTGCCCGAGTTCTTCTTGATTGCCGCTTCGAGCGCTTCCTCCGCCTGACGGCCAGCGGCGGCCATCAGTGTTTCGTGGTAGTCAAGCGAGATCAGATCAAAGACGACCTCAGCCAAGCCCGGATGTGAGGTCCGCAGAAGAGTTTCCGTGCAACCGGTGCATTCCTGGAAGTGAAGCCAGATGACCGAGGGCCTGGCGCCTTTTTCGACTGCGGCTACCACCTTCGCCGCCATGGTACTGGTCAGGCCGATGGCGGCGGTCGCTTGCGCGACTACTTTCAAGAAGGATCGACGATCAAGACCGTTACGGATTGCCGTGGGAACGGCAAGACTCATGTCATCGCGCACGTGCATGCCTCCCTCGATTGAGGAGAACAAAAGATGGTGGGGAAGCGAAACGGCAACGGTGCGCTATACAAACAGCGGAAGCAGTCCGCTACCGCCAGATTCCAGACGAAGGCAATTTGAAAACCTGGGAGTGCATGGGACAAACCGCAACCGTTAACCCACGGGTCGAGAGAATGGCAAGCGTCGTACCAAGTTCGAACGTTTGTTCAAGTCGAAGGAAACCCAAGAAAGAAAGAGAGTTATGAGAATAAGGGCCGATGTGCAAGAGAACGGGGATGTGTGATTGTACACAACACCTTGATGTGATTTTCATCTGAGTGCGCATTTTCGCTACATCGCATTGATTTTTCGGTATTGGGACTCTTTCAGTCCACAATGTCGCCCACTACTTTGCTTCCCCCCTCATTGGGAACCACGAGCGTGCCTGTGCTATCGTCGGGCTTCCGCAATGTTTTCTCAACGCACGCATTGGAAGCTCACGCCGAACCGTTATACAGCCGCGCTCGAAGGGATTCGGACAGCGGGCAGGGCGTTTATCGATCTGACCGTTTCGAATCCAACGCAATGCGGATTCCATTACGACTCGGCGAAGATTCTCGCGGCGTTCCAAAATCCCAAGGCGTTGGCATACGAGCCGGAAGCCAAGGGATTGCCCGCCGCCAGAGAAGAGGTTGCGCGGTACTACCAAGAAGACCACGGCGTGGCTGTCGCCCCAGATTCGATTTTGCTGACGACCAGCACAAGTGAAGCGTATTCGTTTGTGTTCCGGCTGTTGGGCAACCCTCACGATGAAATCGTGGTGCCGAAACCTAGCTACCCGTTGTTCGATTTCCTGGCGGACATTCAGGACGTGACGCTGATTCCCTACTCGCTTCAGTACGCACATGGATGGTTCATCGATTTCCATTCGCTGGTTCGCGCACTGACGCCGCGCACTCGAGGATTGTTGTTGGTGCACCCGAATAATCCAACCGGATCGTTTGTGCGCGAAGAGGAACTGCAGAAGCTGAACGATTTGTGCCGCGAGCGGAATCTGGCGCTCGTGGTGGACGAAGTTTTTCTGGACTACGCGCTGGACGGAAGAAAACGTCCGACCCTTGCACACAACCGCGAGGTCCTGACGTTTACGCTGAGCGGGCTTTCGAAGATTGCCGCGCTGCCACAGATGAAGGTGGCCTGGGTGGTGGTGTCCGGGCCGGAATCGTTGGCAAGGGAGGCATTGGACCGGCTGGAAATCATTGCTGATACCTACTTATCGCTGAATTCGCCGACGCAGTGGGCCTTTCCCACATTGTTTTCGCAGCGGCACCAGCTCCAGCCGCAAATCAGAGAACGAGTGCAACAGAATTGGAAGTCCCTGAAGTCACAAGTTAGCCTAGAAAGTTGTTGCAAACTGCTGGACACGGAGGGCGGATGGTATGCCGTGCTCGAAACCAACCGCGGCGAGACAGATGAGGAACTGGCGATTCAACTTCTGCGCGAAGCAGGCGTGTTGGTTCATCCAGGGCATTTCTATGATTTCCCCGATGAGGGACACCTGGTGCTGAGCACGATCACTCCAGTCGAGGAATTCCGTTGCGGTGTAGAGAAACTGATTGGCTGTCTGCATAAGGAAACCTAAAGTCACTCTCGAGCAACAGAAACTCAGATGAGCGGTATCCGCAATTTGCATCAGGCACCCATTGTGATGTCCCGAGCGCACCGCAATCCCCTGGCGGTTGAGCGCAACCTCGACGTCCTCGGTCCGGTATCCATCATTGTGCGCAACCCATTCTGAGGCGCTTCGGTGTAGAGAGCACGGTGCGCCCTTCGCTTGCGCTCTACAATACGTGCGAAGAGATCGATGCCTTGGCCGCAGCGCTTTGGAATCTCAAGCTGGGGCACGACTCGATCTGAGCGAGCCAGTTGCCACACCGAGGCGACGCGGCGAGAGAGTGGTAGATAGCGATACGAGCATCTCTGATGCCGTTAATCGAATCTTCCGACCATGATTTAGCTTTCCATTTGCGCTTGTAGGAATTCCCCGGGCAACGGAACCATTCTGGGACCGGATGTCGCGGAGATACGCTTTGTGCCGAGTCGACGGGACTGCGAGATCTTCTCGAAGGACTCACCATTCAGGGAAGCTCGCTCCATCCTAATTCCCAGTGCCCGTTCCAATTGAAACAACTCGGTCCGCTGCTCTTTCACGAAGAGCGTCGACGCAACACCGCGCTCACCGGCGCGTCCCGTGCGGCCAACCCGATGAATGAAATTTTCGGCTACCTCCGGAAGGTCATAGTTGATGACATGGGCGATATCCGGCACGTGGATGCCGCGGGCTGCCACATCCGTCGCGACCAATACGCGGTACTGCCCTCGCTGAAACCCGGCCAGTGCCGCGGTTCGCTGGGATTGCGAAAGATCCCCGTGGATCATCGCCGCGTTGATTCCCTGGCGATTCAGGCTCTTGGCAATGCGCTCCGTTCCGCGCTTGGTCCGCGAGAAGATCAGGCAGCGCCCGTTCTCCCTATTCACCAACCCGTAGAGCAGTTCCGGCTTCTCGCCATCCGCCACTTCAAATGCCCGCAGCCGCACATTCTCCGAGGGTTTCAGAGTCGAACCAAAAGACAGGCGAACTGGGTTTCTCGTGTAATCCTTCACTAACTTGGTTACCGCTCCCTCCATCGTCGCTGAAAAACACAGCGTCTGACGTTCGCGGGGGAGATTGCCGACGATCCGCCGGATCGCCGGCAGGAATCCCATGTCCAGCATGCGATCTGCCTCATCCAACACCAAAGTAGTCACGCCGGCCAGGGACACCAACCTGCGTTCCAGGTAATCCTCAAGGCGACCGGGAGTTGCCACGACGAGCCGCGCGCCTCTCCTGATCGCATCAAGCTGCCTTCCTTCAGGAAGTCCGCCGACCACGAGTGCCGCTGGCTGGGTCTGCTTGCTCCTCAGCGCGTCGTACTGGGCCACCACTTGCATTGCCAATTCGCGCGTCGGTACGAGGACAAGCGCGGCGATTCCTGCCGCCTTTTGTGTGGACAGCTTCTCCATCACGGGGATCAAAAACGCCAGTGTCTTGCCGGTTCCCGTCTGGGCCGTAGCAATCACATCCTTCCCCTCCAGGGCCTGCGGAATGGCTGCTGCCTGCACCGGCGTCGGCGTGGAGAACCGGGCCGCAGTGAGTCGCTCCTTCAACGAAGGAGATATCGATAGTTCCAAAAAACTTTGCATTTTGCTTTCTTGCTGGCCAGAGTTGCGCGACCACTCCACAGAACTGTGGGCTGTCGCGGCAATCTTCTTTGCCAGCCTTCTCTTGAATTACGCTGAAAACGAACGGAGGAAACGGAGGGCGGGTATTCTCAGATCAATACGTTGAACCAGAGGGACCGCACAACACAACCGAATGCATTAAGCGTATAAACAGCATACCATGCTATAGGGATTCACGCTAGCCGAGTTGGTTGTTGTACGCGACAGGCGGCCGATCCAATCAGAACTGAGGAAAGCATATGACCAAGCTTTACGTAGGAAGTCTGCCGTACAGTATCACCGATGAAAGCCTGCTGCAGCTGTTTACTTCGAAGGGCTACAAGCCGGTCTCTGCCCGCATCATCATGGATCGGGACACGGGTCGATCGAAGGGTTTCGGATTTGTTGAACTCGGGCCGGAAGATGATGCGGCAAGGGCCATCGGAGAGTTCAACGGCATGAATGTCGAGGGCCGTGCGCTCCAGGTCAACGAAGCGCGCCCGCAAGAATCCCGTAGCGGTGGACATCGTTCCGGGGGCGGACGAGGATATTCGGGCGGGCGTTCTGGCGGCGGTGGACGCGGACGCTATTAGTCGACTCAACCGCTATGTTGGCGCGCGAAGGCGCGCCGGTGACGGATATTTGTTTGGGAGCAACGCGTGAGTGTAAAAGTTGTCGCCGCCATAAACAGCTTGAACAAACAAGGGTTTCATGCCCATCTATATCGGCGTGGGGGCAGAGTCTGGGTGGAGATTGACCAGTGCATGCTCGCCTCGTTTCAGGAAATCGAAGAACTGGTCGATGGAGTCCATTCCTTCGAAGAGTTAGCCGACCAGTTCAAGAAGCGCCATGCTGAAGAGCTGCGACAGCTCTAGCTTC
>Ga0207761_1000106_pt1 | contig 26155 bp, 18 predicted proteins | sample LuqExpMetageno34_FD_187792 | JGI IMG/M metagenome (GOLD analysis project Ga0207761, IMG submission 187792) | Tropical forest soil microbial communities from Luquillo Experimental Forest, Puerto Rico - Sample 34 (SPAdes) | ecosystem: Environmental > Terrestrial > Soil > Tropical forest ... | reverse complement strand
AACAAGTTTCGGCGTACTGAAGTGGTGGGCGGCAACATGCTTCCGGACGGCATGCAGGAGATCCTCTCGGGAATCACGCCGGGACAACAAGTGGTCGCCAACGCGCTGGAATTCCAGAACACGGCGGAGCAGTGATGATTAACGCCCTGGTTGATTTTGCACTGAACAACCGTTTCGTCGTTCTGGGCCTGGCGATAGTGCTGTTCGTCTGGGGGCTGATCGCTTTTCACAACCTGCCGGTCGAAGCCTATCCCGACGTGGCGAATACGTGGGTGCAAATCATCACGCAGTGGCCGGGACGTGCCGCCGAAGAAGTGGAGCAGCAGGTCACCATCCCCATCGAAATCCAGATGAATGGGATTCCACATCTGGCGCATCTGCGCTCGGTTTCGCTGGCGGGACTGTCGGTGGTGAACCTGATTTTCGACGACACATCGAATAACGACTGGGACCGAGAGAAAACGCTGGAGCGGTTGTCGCAAGTGACGTTGCCACCGGGGGTCAGCCCGCAGATGGGACCGGATTACAGCCCCGTGGGCCAGGTGTACTGGTACACGCTGCGGAGCACGAACCCGGCGTATGACGTGATGGAACTCAAGTCCATTCAGGATTGGGTCATCACCAAGTACATGAAGTCGGTGCCCGACGTGGTGGACGATTCTGCGTTCGGAGGGATCACGAAGGAGTACCAGATCCGCGTGGACCCGGACAAACTGGTGTCGTACGGCCTCAGCCTGGCGCAGATCGAACAGCAATTGACGAACGCCAATGCCAACGGCGGCGGCAGTTTCATCGAGATGGGCGCGCAGGCCATCAATGTGCGCGCCATCGGACTCGTTCGGAATCTCAATGACATTGAACAGACTGTCATTAAGGTGCAAAACGGCACGCCGATCCGCATTAAGGACATTGCTGTGGTCATGCAGGGGCCGAAGATACGTCTCGGCCAGATCGGCAAGGCGGTGCATCGCTCCGACGGAGTGGTCGAGGACGATAACGATGTAGTCGAGGGCGTCGTGTTCTTGCGCAAAGGTGCAGACACGGCAACCATGCTCAAAGGCGTGCACGAAATGGTCAAACACCTGAACCACCACGTGCTGCCGCCGGGGGTGAAGATCGTTCCGTACCTGGACCGCGACGACCTTGTGGACTACACCACCCACACGGTGCTGCATAATCTCGCCGAAGGAATGATCTTGGTTGTCGTCATTCTCTTTGTCTTCCTGGGCAATATTCGCGGCGCGATCATCGTTTCGTTGACCATTCCGTTTTCTCTGCTGTTTGCGTCTATTTGTCTGGACTTGCGGCACATCTCGGCGAACCTGCTCTCGCTGGGCGCATTAGACTTCGGCATGGTCGTAGATGGCGCGGTTGTGATGGTGGAAAACATCGTGCGCCACCTCAACCGTCCGGACCCCGAGCCCCGACCGCTTTTGGAACGTATTCGCGAGGCGGCGCATGAAGTGCAGCGTCCGGTGTTCTACGCGATCGCCATCATCATTACTGCGTACCTTCCCATCTTCACGTTGCAACAGGTGGAAGGAAAACTCTTCCGTCCGATGGCGTGGACAGTTGCGTTCGCACTGCTCGGAGCGCTGGTCTTCTCGATGCTGATTGCGCCGGCGCTGTCGAGTTTCCTGTTCCGCCGAGGCGCTGGGCAGTGGAAGAACCCGGTGATGGAGTTCCTTATCACGCGTTATCGCACGGATGTGCGGCTGGCGATCCGGCATCGTTACCTGACTGTCGGAGCGGCGGGCATTTTGTTTGCGCTGGCGATTTTCCTGGCGTTTGGCGGCGTCATTGGGTCAGAGTTTTTGCCGCACCTGGATGAAGGCGCCATCTGGTTGCGTGGAACGCTGGCGCCCAGCACCGGGCCGACGGAAGGACTCGAAGTGGTCGATAAGGCACGCGCCATCCTGGCTTCCTTTCCGGAGGTCCCGCAGGTCGTGACCCAGGTAGGCCGGCCCGACGACGGAACCGACCCCACCGGTTTCTTCAACACCGAATACTTTGTGGACCTGCTTCCCAAAGAGAAGTGGCGGCCGGTGTTTCATCAGGACAAGGAACGCCTGATCGCCGCGATGAACCGCGAGCTGGAGAAGATTCCGGGCGTAATCTGGAATTTTTCGCAGCCCATCTCCGATAACGTCGAAGAGGCGGTAAGCGGAGTCAAAGGCGCGCTGGCGGTGAAGATCTATGGCGACAATTTGAAAATCCTCGAGGAGAAGGCGGACCAGATCACCGACATAATGAAGGATATCCCCGGTGTCGAGGATTTAGGCGTTTTCCGCGTGCGCGGACAGCCCAACCTCAACTTCACAGTCGACCGCGCCGCGGCTGCGCGTTACGGCATCAACGTTTCCGACGTGCAGGACGCGATCCAGACAGCAGTCGGCGGCAACGCGCTCACCCAGGTGTTGCAAGGCGAACAGCGTTACGACCTGGTCTTGCGCTATCTGCCGACCTATCGCGATACGAAGGAGGCGATTGAGAAGATACGATTGCTTGCTCCTTCGAATGAGCGAGTGTCCCTGGCGCAGCTTACAAAGGTGAATGTCGAAGATGGAGGATCGGAAATTTACCGCGAAGCTAATTCACGCTACATTGCTGTGAAATACAGCGTGCGCGGTCGAGACCTGGGCAGCACGGTTGAAGAGGCGATGAAGAAGGTGGGCCAGCAGGTCAAACTGCCCGTCGGCTACACCATCGACTGGGCCGGAGAGTACGAAAGCCAGAAGCGGTCGGAGCGGCGGCTGCTGCTGGTTTTGCCTGTCACGATCTGGGTGATTTTCGTCATTCTTTACTTCATGTTCGACTCGGTGAAGTGGGCTCTGCTGATCCTGACCAACGTGGCCATGGCCCGCATCGGAGGTCTGGTGGCGCTGCTCATTACCGGTACGAATTTCAGCGTGTCCTCCGGGGTTGGCTTTCTGGCGCTGTTCGGGGTGTCGGTGCAGACCGGCGTCATCATGCTGGAGTACATCAACCAGTTGCGCGCCCGAGGCTATGACATTGAAGACGCTGCGGTGGAAGGGGCCGTGTTACGGTTGCGGCCGATCATCATGACCATGCTGGTGGCAACGCTGGGACTGCTGCCGGCTGCGATGTCACATGGGATCGGGTCGGATTCCCAGAGGCCATTTGCCATCGTAATCGTGGGAGGGCTGATTTCCGACCTTCTGATGAGTATTTTCCTGCTGCCAACGCTCTACACCTGGGTAGCGCGAGACGATGATCGCTTGCCGGCGGCGGAGGTGGCTGAACCAGTGTAGGCGGGCCACCCGAGTTTTGTTGTTGAGCAGCCGCCAGGTAGAAAGGTCCTGCGAAATGAACAAAGACGAAGTGTGCGATCAGATCCGCAAGATCGGTGTGCTGCCCGCGATCCGAGTGTCATCGGGCAAGGACGCTCATTTTGCCGCGGAAGCCGTGACGCACGGCGGCATCCCGATTGTTGAGATAACCATGACGATTCCGGGCGCGGTCGACCTGATCTCGCACCTGGTGCGCTCGCAGCCGAAGGTCATCGTTGGAGCCGGTACGGTGTTGGACACGACAACGGCGCATCGCTGCATCGATGCCGGAGCGAGCTTCATTACGGCTCCGTCGTTTCACGCGAACATTGTTGAGTTTGTGGCCAAAGAAAACATAGCGGTATTGCCGGGCGCGTTGACGCCGACAGAAATTGTGGCGGCCTGGAACGCGGGCGCCAACTTCGTCAAAGTGTTTCCCTGCGGACCGGTGGGCGGCGACCACTACATCAAGTCATTGCACGCCTCTCTGCCGCAAATTCCGTTGATTGCCGCCGGCGGCGTGAATCAGCAGACTGCAGCGGACTACATTCTGTCCGGCGCGACCGCCATCGGGGTTGGGGCGGAGTTGATTCCCCCGGAGGCGATCCAACGACGACAGGCGCAACGCATCCGGGAACTGGCGCGGCGTTTCCTCAAACTCGTACGAGACGCGCGAAAGGAAATCGAGATCTGGCAGCAAAGCCAGATGGTCAAGGAGTTCACGGCTGCTGACGAATGCGAAAAGTAGAAGCATGCTTTTCGGTTGGAGTCGATCGTCACTTCAATAACTTGCGTACGCGGCTGTTGCGTGCGACCATGCTCTTCCACTCTTCTTTCTCGGCCATGATTGCGGTGGCGAACGTCGCCGACACGCTGAAGTAGGGGTTTCAGAAGGTTTCGTTCCCGGGCTTCCCTAACCCCATACCAAACCTATGGGTTATATCGGGTTGATTGTGGTGTCACAGAGGACTAGAATTTCAACCGCCGAAAATACTGACACCTCTGTGGGGAGGCGTCGCGGAGGCATTCATGACCGCTGCTCCTCGCTTTCCAGGCATTCGGATCACCGCCAATGGTAATCAACTCGTCTCGTACCATACCGAGACCCGCATTGCGGACGCCGGTATCTTCTATCCAATTACGCCCTCGACAGAACAAGGTGAGCTCTATCAGCAATCCTATGCAGAGGGACGCCTGAATGTCTTCGGCGGCAGCTCTCTCGCCGTAGAAGCGGAGGGCGAGCACGCGGCACAAGGCGGGGCCATCGCGCATTCCGTGTGCGGCAAGCGGGTAGTGAATTTCACCTCGGGGCAGGGCGTGGTGTATGGGGTGGAACAGTATTATCACGCGCCCGGCAAGTGCTCGACCATGGTTTTGGAGGTTGTGGCGCGCGCGCTCACTAAGCATGCTCTGAACGTCCACTGCGGGCACGACGACGTCTATGGTGCACTCGACACGGGTTGGATCATTCTGTTTGGCAAGGATGCACAACAAGCCGCCGACCAAGCTTTGATTCTGCGGCGAGTAACTGAGTTGAGCCTGACTCCCGGCATGAACTGTCAGGATGGGTTCCTCACGTCGCACTTGGAACGCACTTTCTATAAGCACGAATCGGAATTAATTCGCGAATTTCTCGGTGCGCCCGACGACCTGATCGACTGTCCCACCGAAAGCCAGCGTGCGTTATTCGGACCGAAGCGCCGGCGGGTTCCGCGGATGATCGACCTTACCAATCCCGTGCTGCTGGGGCCGGTGCAGAACCAGGAACACTACATGCAAGGCGTAGCCGGGCGCCGAAATCATTTCACCGAGCCTATCCTGCCGTTTCTAGAAGAAGCCTACGCGAAGTTCAGCGAACTCACTGGCCGACATTACGGCCTCGTGACCTGCTACAAGACAAGCGATGCTGACACTGTATTCGTTTCATTGGGCTCGGCTGCGGAGAACATTGAAGCAGCCGTCGATTATCTTCGCGAACATCGCGGCGCGACCGTTGGCTCAATTCATCTCAACGTGATCCGCCCATTTCCTGAGGCTGCGGTGGTGCAAGCTCTCGCCGGCAAGAAGAACGTCATCGTGTTGGAGCGCACGGACGAAGCTATGGCGGGCGACAATCCTATGGGCCGGGATATCCGCACGGCACTGAATAAAGCATTGCAGACAGGCGGCTACCCTTCAGTCGCGGGCCTGCCAAGTGTACCCCCCCACCAATTGCCACGGCTGTTCTCCGGCATTTACGGCCTCGGCTCGCGCGACTTCCGCCCCGAGCACATTTTCGGCGCGTTCGAGTTTGCGACCGGAATTCGCTCCCGTAAAGACGGCAAGCAAGCTTCCGATGGAACCTCGTACTTCGTGCTTGGGATAGACCACCCATATGAAGTGAAGTCTGACGATTCGCCGTCGTTGCTACCAGAGCACGCGGTGGCAGTACGCTTCCACTCGATCGGCGGATGGGGCGCGATCACAACGGGGAAGAATCTGGGGGCCATCCTCGGTGACCTGAACGACCTACTTTACGAGCGCGACAAGATGGTGGACGAGTTGGGTAATCCCAAGGAAATCATTCATGTCAGCGCCAATCCGAAATATGGCTCGGAGAAGAAGGGTGCCCCAACTGCCTACTTCATGGTGGCAGCGCCAGAACGAATCCGCGTGAATTGCGACTTGCGACACGTCAATGTGGTGCTGTGCTGCGACCCCAAGGCCTTTACGCATACCAACCCGCTCGACGGTCTCGGTGAAAGCGGGTGCCTGGTTTGGGAATCTGAGCAGGAAGGCGAAGTGGCATGGCAGCAGCTTCCCAAGTGGGCGCGCAGTCAGATCATCAGCAAGAAAATCCGTGTGTTCACTCTGCCCGGCTTCCAGATCGCTCGCAAGGCCACCGACCGCGCCGATCTGCAGCTTCGGATGCAAGGCAACGCCTTCCTTGGCGCGTTCTTTGCGGTTTCGCCGCTGCTCACGGAATTCCGCATCACACATGAACAGTTCCTTGAGGTCGTGCACGAGCAATACCTGAAAAAGTTTGGCCGACTCGGCGATGCTGTCGTCAACTCGAACATGGAGGTCATGAAGCAGGGTTTTGGGCTGGTGCGTGAGATCCGGGTCGGCGAACTCAACGCCCCTGATCGCTCCACTTTGCGCGGCATTGCGCTGCTGCCGACCGTAGCGGAACACAGCGACGACGGGTGCCACGTGGGTTGCCGCGCCACTCCGCCGCCTCCGGGACAAGTGGAGCGCACGCCGGTGACAAGGATCGCCAGCTTTGACGGCCAGTTCCGGGCCGGGCTTGGCTATCATCAGCCTTCGAATGCCTACGCCTCCGTTGGAGTAATTGCCGCCGGTACCGGCGACACTGCCTCGAAGTACGTCGCCCGCCGGGAGACGCCGCTGTTCATGCCAGAAAACTGTACGCAGTGCATGGAGTGCATTGCCGTCTGTCCCGACACCGCACTACCCAACTGCTCGCAGGACCTGCAGACCATCTTGGATACGGCCGTGACGCGGTATGTCACCGATCCTGGTGAGCGACGGAAGATGTTGAACGCCATTCCGGAGATCGACAAACGTACTCGTCAAAGGATGACCGAGTCGGTAACGAAGAATGCGGGTACTCCCTTGCCACAGATTCTCCGCGACGTCATGACCGAGGTCGATGGCTTTTCTACGGAGGCGAAACAGCAGCTTTTCGCCATCATCGCGAAAGTTCCGCTGGCTTATCAAAAGGTCAATGCGATCTTCTCGACACCGGAGCGTAAGAAGCCGGGCACCGGCGGCATCTTCTCCATTTTTGTCTCCGATTTATGCAAAGGCTGTGCGGCCTGCGTGACCGCTTGCGGCGATCACCAGGCGTTAAGGATGGTGCAGGAAACGGAATCAGTTAACGCCGAGCACGAGACCGGTACTGCGTTTCTAAACCTGCTGCCCGATACGCCGCAGAAGTTTCTCGGGCTGTATAGCGATGCGCGCCCGCAAGACTCCAAGACTGCGACTCTGCGGAATATGCTGATGGTGCGCCACAATTACGACGCCTTGGTCAGCGGTGACGGCGCCTGCGCCGGTTGCGGCGAAAAGAGCATCCTGCGCGCGGTTGCCGCCACCACCGAGGCCTACATGCGACCGATTTATCACGCCAAGGCTGAACGACTACGAGCCAAGGCTGGTGAACTCGAGAAAGTAGGCGTCTTAAAGCTCGGCGCACTCCGGCAACGATGTGCGGAAGAGTATGCTCTGTTCCGGCAGGCAGTCGCACACACCATCATGGGACTTGGCGGCGAGGACGACGCCGACACCAAGGCCCGCATGGCGCAGCACGGTGACATTTCTGACCGCGACATTATCAACGCGATTTGCGCGGTCATGCTGCAGGATGCCTTCAACCACCGCGATTTGCAGGCGGTCGATGGCCGTCTTGCCAACGGCATGTCCGTCATGGCCATGGCCGCGCACACAGGTTGCAACACGGTCTATGGCTCCACGCCGCCGAACAACCCGCATCCTTACCCCTGGATGAACTCGCTCTTCCAGGACGGCATTACGGTTGGCTGGCTGCTCGGCGAAAGCTTCATCATCGATCACGGCCGGCGTTCGGTCATTCCTGAGCGGCTCGCTGATGCGATCATGCACCGTGATGAAGGAGTGATTACTCCGCGCGAGTACTACGAGCTCACACACTTCAGTGACCTTCTGATGACCGACCAGGAAGTCCTCGAACTTCCCAAGGTATGGGCGATCGGCGGGGACGGCGGAATGGGAGACATCGGCTACCAGAACACTTCGAAGGTGGTGTTGCAGAACCGGCCGAACGTTAAGGCGCTGATGCTCGACACCCAGGTCTACTCCAATACCGGCGGCCAGAACTCTGATTCAACGCCCATGCTTGGCGGCAGCGACATGAACGTGTTTGGTGCGGCCACCCAGGGCAAGAGCATAGAAAAAAAGACCGTCGCCGAGACGTTTCTCGCCGGGCATGGTTCGCCTTTTGTCGCCCAGGTTTCCATCGCCAATCCGCCGAAACTGTACCGTGCGATTCTGGACGGGCTGGAATATCGTGGAACCGCTTTCCTGCAGTGCTTCACCACTTGCCAGCCTGAACATGGCGTAGGCGATGACATGGCCCTGACCCAGGCGCAGCGAGTGCGTGACTCGCGCGGCGCGCCCGAGTTCGTCTTCAACCCTCGGCTTGGCGAGAGCTATCAGGAGACGCTCGACCTGAAAGGTAATCCTTCTCTTGATCTCGACTGGTATGAAGCCAAACAGAAAGGTAGCGATGAAGTTCAGCGCTTCACTGTCGCTCACTGGTGCGCCACCGAAGCAAGATTTCGAAATCACTTAAAGAAGATCAAAGAGGAGCAAGCTGCGAAGCTCATCCCGCTCGACAACATGCTCGTGCGCATCACCCAGCAAGACGTGGTGTACCGGCGCTACTTGCAGCCTGACCACCGCTCCTTTGTTCCGGACTTCGGTGTGTACATCACGCTGCAGGGCGCTGATGGCGCGCTGGAATACCGTGCTATCTCGCGTCAGCTCGTTCTGTTCTGCGTCGAGCGCCGCAAGGCGTGGCGCATGCTGCAAAGCAAGGCGGGCATCACAAATAAGGACTACATCGCGCAGAAGACCCTGCTCACCGAGGTCGATGCCGGTAAGGTATCCAAAGCGGAGTTGTTTGCGCATGGCGAGCAGATGCTGAGGGAACGCCAGCAGCCGGTTGCCTCGGGTCACTAGAATTGTTCCGCATCCACAGGCGTGTTGGCTCTTTCGTTTCCAAACTTAGCCGCGGCGTATTCGTCCTTTGCTTGGTGTTTGTTACAAATTCGTTCCTCAGCCTGGATATCTTCCGGTGATATAGCCCTCCAGTTGTTGAATCGTATGTTCCTGTCCGGAGATGATCCACTTCACAAGATCGCCAATGGACAGCACACCTTCCACGGTTTCACCTTCCATGACCGGCAGGTGGCGAATACGGCGGGCGGTCATGATGGCCATGCAGTCGTCGACCGACTGTTGTGGAGTCACAAAAACAACTGGGCTGCTCATGATCTCCCTAACCAGAGTCTCCTTTGACGACCGCCCCTTGAGCACGATTTTGCGGGCATAGTCGCGCTCTGAGACGAGCCCCACCAGCTTGTCTCGGCTGATGACAAGCAGAGCCCCCACTTCTTTGTCAGCCATCTTCTCGATCGCGTCGTAGACAGACTGCTCAGGGGTTACGGACCAAATCACGTTGCTGCCCTTCCCCTTCAGGACAGCTCCAACTGTATCTGCCAGCTTCATAGGAGCACCTATAGGGCTGTAATGCTAGCACGTATGCTCTCCTTAGGGTCTTCGACGCGCGCCGAGTCGAGCCGCCACGCGTGGGCGGGATGAGCTACACGATCGACCCGACTCGACACAAGTCGAGCCGGCCGTTCTCACCTGTGCGGAGAATCGCTTTCGCATGAAATGAGGAGTCTTGATCGAGCGGAGGTAGCCCGATAGGTAACGACAAACGGGCTTACCCGCAGGGGCCTAACGACATCCCTTGAAAGTCTCAGATCGCAAGTTCTTCTACCAGGTATCAACCAGGGATCCGGAAACGCTCCGCTGGATGCGAAAACTGGAGCGGAAAATCTCACGTGCAACCAATGAGCAACCGGAACGGAGGGAACAGTCGGTCGGTGTTGAGGGTCAGTCTTTGGTGGCAAGCAAGTTGCGTTTTTTCAGCAACTTGAATGAACTGGCGGAGAGGGGGGGATTCGAACCCCCGGTACAGCTTTTGACCGTACAACGGTTTAGCAAACCGCCGCCTTCAGCCACTCGGCCACCTCTCCGGATCAGGCGGGTGAACAGGCCCTTAAACTATGGGTCCCTCGATTATATCAGTCAACGGCGTTGCGCTGGGGTGAAACTGCATCACCCAAGCAGGAAGCACTCGAATCAGAAACATTGCGCGGCTTGCTAGACTGAAAGTGAGCGGACTACCCAAACCGGCAGATTGGCGCCTCGGGCGAGCCGGTCCACTGCCGCTTCCGGTCGAAGCACGACCGGAATGCGTCACCGTCAGAGCTCGTTTCCGAATTCGAAGTCAAACAGGAAAGTCTACTTGCGAATGTGCGAAGCCTTCACTTACGAACCAAGCGCCAAGACACGCCATCTGGCAGCCAGTGCTCGACGCATCGTCATCAAGGTGGGGACCAACGTTGTGATGCGCGACGATGGGCGGCTGGCACTAAGCCAGCTGTACGGCATCGCAGAATCGGTCGCTCGACTTCGGCAACAGGGACGCGACGTTCTTATGGTGTCGTCGGGCGCTGTTGGCCTGGGTATGGAGCGCATCGGTCTGGCGCAGCGCCCAACGGAGCTCTCGCACATCCAGGCCTGTGCCGCCATCGGCCAGAGCCGGCTGATGGCGATCTACGATGATGCCTTCGACAAGCTGGGCTGCCGCACGGCACAAGTGCTGCTGACGGAAGACGACTTCCGCGATCCTGAACGCTACGGCAACCTACGTTCCACGCTGTCAGCGCTGCTTACGATGGGCGTGATTCCGGTGATCAATGAAAACGATACGGTTTCTACCGTGGAGTTGGACCATCCCACCGACCAACCCGGGCGAGAGCGTGTGTTTGGAGACAACGACAAGCTCTCAGCGCTGGTGATGACCCACGTTGACGGCGATCTGTTACTGCTGCTGTCGGATGTAGAGGGGCTCTACAGCGGCGACCCCGCGGCCGAAGGCTCCGAACTAATTCAGCAAGTTGCGACGATTAATGAGGAGATCTTAAGCTTCGCCCAAGGCAAGAATGGACGTGGTCGCGGAGGCATGGCCAGCAAGCTGGAAGCAGCGCGTATTGCGACCGAAGCCGGGGGGCTGGCTGTTATCGCCAATGGACGGTTGCCCAATGTTATCGAGCGGGTCTGCGCGGGGGAAGTGGTGGGCACGCTGTTTCTGCCACGGGGTAGAGAGTGAGTCTCCCGACCAAGCTATTAGCCGACGCCGGCAAAGAGGCATCGCGCAAGCTAGCGACGGTACCATCCGAGAAACGAAGTGCCGCCATCCGAGAAGCGGCCGACTGCATCGAGCGGGCTGCGTCGTGCCTTCTGGAGGCCAACGCCCAAGATCTCGCGATGGCGGGCAAGCTGCTTGCGAATGGCGAGATCAGTGCGGCGACGATCGAGCGGCTTCGGCTGACCGACAACAAGATCGACGAGATGGCGCGCTCCATGCGGGCAGTTGCCGACTTGCCCGATCCCGTCGGGCGCGTGCTACAACGTACCGAGCTTGATAAAGGGCTGGTACTCGAAAAGATCACTTGTCCTCTCGGCGTACTCGCCGTCATCTTCGAGGCCCGGCCCGACGCAGTTACCCAAATCAGTTCGCTAGCGCTGAAGTCGGGCAATACCGTGATCCTCAAGGCAGGCCGCGAAGTAGAACGCACAGCGGAGGTACTCGTCGAAGTCATTCGAGAATCGACCGTGAGGTGCGGGATTCCGGAAGCCGCCGTTTCGTTGGTAACCGGCCGTGAAGCCGTGCGCGAACTTCTTGACATGCCCGACCTGATCGACATGGTGATCCCGCGCGGTTCGAAGCAGTTGGTTGAGTTCATCCAGAACAACACACGCATCCCGGTGCTGGGCCACGCGGAAGGCATCTGCCACGTGTATGCGGACGCAGCGGCCGATACTCAGATGGCATTGGACATCATCGACGATGCCAAGACCGATTACCCCGCTGCTTGCAATGCCGCCGAGACAGTGCTGGTCCACTCGCAAATCGCAGAGGCGTTTCTGCCCAGGCTCGCCGAACTGATGCACTCCAAACACGTAACCCTTCGGGGCTGCGAAAACACGCGTGAAGTTCTCGGCGATTCTTCCATCGAAGCGGTTGCCGAGGATGACTGGCATCACGAGTATTCCGACTTGGTGCTGGCGGTGCGAGTGGTAGGGTCGATCGACGAAGCCATCGACCACATTCACCGTTTCGGTTCGTCGCACACCGAAACGATCGTGACCCAGGACCCCGCAGCGGCTGAGGAGTTTCTGGCACGGGTGGATGCCGCCGGGGTGTTTCACAACGCTTCCACGCGGTTTGCCGACGGATACCGCTACGGCTTCGGGGCAGAAGTCGGCATCTCCACCAGCAAACTGCACGCCCGGGGGCCAGTGGGAATCGAAGGACTGACCACCTATAAGTACGTCCTGAGGGGATCAGGGCAGGTGGTCCGCGATTACCACGGAGCCAACGCCAAGCCGTTCACCCATCGACCGCTGCCGCACGAATAACGCGAAAATTCATTCTTCACGAGCTAATAGAATCAATGGGTTGGGCAGAAATTGTTCGCAACCCATTGATAAATATGGTAGTTATACGTATCCATATGAGCCCGTGAGAGTTAGGGGCAAAAATCGGGGCTTTGAGCGTTGTTTTCTATCATACAACGCATACAAATATGGTCATATAAATCATACAAACAATACAAATAATGGCAATACAAGTACTACAAAACGTACAAGTATGGCAACCCAAGGCCGAATGGTTGCGGCGATCCAAGGAGTTGTCAAAGAGCGGTTGCCGTCGTCACGCCGGGGCGTGGACGGAGACACGAATCGCGTCTCCCCAAGTTAGGTGTAGAACGGCGGCGAGGGGAAAGCAAGGCACATTGTAAGGGGCGGAAAACTTTAGTAACCAAATTTTGAGAAAAATCAGGCACGGAGGTGTCGGGAGGCCAGGCCGACGCTAATGGAGGCGAGGAACAGCGAGCAGCCGGCGTTCGCAGCGCGTCAGAGAGCCGCGCAAAGAACCGCAAGCAGCAAGTGCGACAGATCGGCTGTCGTTATGTATGCGGGTTTAGGGTACATTCCGGTGGTTTCCGGCCTCAACTCAAATGACTTTGGGGCACGATAATTCGAGGATGTTCACTTGACACGAAATGGCAGCATGAGAGTGCCGTGACAGGGCAAGCTCCGGAATTCTGGAGTCTCATTTGAGACATAGTTGACTATTGGGGTTACAATTGATTTGAGAGGAGGGCGCGCGAGCCGAACACCGTTCCTTGCGAGAACTCCGGTTTGTAAGGCCGGCCCTAGCACCAGCTAGACGTCCTCCGTTCGTCAATTCACTGCCCGAACGACTCTGGCAACTCTTCTTCATTGACTGTGCTTTCAATGGGTCTCGCTGCCCCCATACCTGATTCCAGTTCCATCAATCCAAAAGTGTTCGGTTTTGGACGTGTAAATATCTGACTGTTGCGGACATACGCTGCCAGAGAACCGCTCACAGACACGCGATTATTTTTATCCGATGGCCTCCCGAGACCTTCAAGAATTTCGGTGATATGTAGCGGTCTTTGTTTCTTGCGAAGTAGCTCTCTGACGAGATACACCATCGTCCCTGGTCTAAGGCTTGGCTCACTATTGCCATTCGCCGGACTCAGGATCTCCCGAGGAAGCGCTTTCATTGCGTCGGTGAGAGCCTCTATGTAAGTATTGGCGTCTCTCAACTTAGCCTCCAATTCTAACGCTTCCTGCTTTTTACGCTCGATCAGGCGTTGTAGGTTTTCCCGTGCTCCCATGTCGCCTCCCTCAAAGCATCATACATGGGGAGGCTATGAAAGTGAAGCGAAAAAACCCATACCATTTTCCCATCATAGATGGTATCATTTGTGCGCTCATATCTCGCTGTAAGGAGTCTGACGTGGACGAACTCGATGTAGTTGTAACCCACCTAGAATCAAAGAAAAGGGTAACTACGAAGGAGGTTGAGATTTGGCGCGCCCGCGACATCATGCCAGTTCTGGCCTACTCGGAATGGGAGAATTTTCGTAAGGTCATTGATAAAGCAATGGAGTCCTGTGCGAAGACGGAGCTGAGGGTCGAGAACCATTTTCGTGAAACCACGGCGATGGTCAAAATCGGAAGTGGCGGGAAGCGAGTGGTCGAAGACTGGTATCTTACGCGTCATGCTTGCAACCTGATCGCAATGAATGGAGATGTGACGAAACCTGTCATTGCAGCAGCTCAGGCGTATTTTTCTGCTCAGACCCACAAGCAAGAAATGCTTGAGAAACAGACTGACGAACAACGACGCTTGATTCTTCGCAACCGAGTTAAAGATGGAAATGTACGTCTCGGGCATGCTGCTGCTGATGCTGGCGTAACTAAATTCGCCGTGTTTCACGATGCTGGGTACAAGGGTTTATACGGTATGGGAAAATCGTCCGTTGAAAGACAAAAAGGCATACCGAATGGCGAGGATCTATTAGATTGCATCACTCCCACCGAACTGGCTGCCAACGAATTCAGAGTAACGCAGACAGAGGACAAACTGAAGCGAGACAAAGTTGTAGGCGAAGAAAATGCCATCAGAACACATCATGATGTCGGTGCCAAAGTTCGCCAAACGATTGAAGACCTGGGCGGCGTAATGCCGGAAAATTTGCCAAAGGCTCCTTCAATTAAAAAATTGGCGGACAAACACACTCGTGAAATGAAGAAGCTGACAAAAGAATCGGAATGAAGACTGACAAAGGCCAATTCGACGCCGCGCTCTCAAAAATGGTCAGCACTCCGCCCAAGAAGACGGCTGAGATAAAGGCTCCAAAACCTAAGCCTTCGAAGCTAGTTCCGCGAACCGCAAAGGGCTGACGTGGCACAGACGCGCAACCGTCTGTAAGAACGCATCCGCATCCCTGCGCCGATTGAACCCTGTTCTAATTTGTGTCAAGTGAATAATCTCGCGAAGATTTAACCCATGGATTCCCGAAGCGGGAATGGGTTCTCACGGTGCGGTGAGTACGGTCTGGTAGGGATCCAGGCTCAAGCGCCGGACTCCAGGAGGCGCAGGCAAGGTGAAACGGGTCTCGGCGCCCTCCGCAAATACCCGCCCCAGATAGACCTTGTCGGTTCCCACAATTCCATACACGGGAACACTGGTCACCAGATCATCGGGGGCGTCAATCTGGCGCAATATCGCGCTCACCGAGGTCTTTCCGGAACCGGAAGTGAAACGCGCATCCTTGAACTCAAGCCGCGGGAACACGGTTCCATTCACCCAGCCGTCGAAAAACCAGTCGAGCGAACGTCGATTCTCGAACCAGAGCGACTTGGGAAGCGCCGACTCAAATTCCGCTTCGAACTCGTCGTTGGTGATTTCTTTTTCCTGGTATCGCTGGTAGATCGAACGCAGGATGCCCACAAAGACTTCATCGGACCCGGATGGGGTGACGCTGGTGCGCGACGCATCGCGGAACATTTCGCGTAGCATGTGGAGCAGCCAGGTGCCGCGGCCATAGGTGATGATCTCGTACCCTGCCGGAAACTTGTACGAGGAAAGCCGGACGCCCAGGGTCACCGGCCCAGCTTCCACGTTCTTCAGTCCTGCTTTCGAGGTCGTCGCGAGCAGCTGGCGGTAGGTACCCAGCATGACCTGCATGTCAGCCGGACGGCGCTCTTCCAGCAGCATTAAGGCAAGGTAGTTCGCAATGGCCTCCATCAGCCATTGCTCGTGATAGCTGGCCCAGGAAACCCGGTCGCCGAACCACTGGTGAGCAATCTCATGCGACAACATGACTCCGCCATAGAGAATGTCGTCGGCTGCAGTGACATGGGTCGCAGCGCGTTGCTCGGGAGTCAGATACACGTACGTCGAAAGGAAGATCATGCCCGGCCAGCCCTGACTGTCGCTACCCGGACGCTGGGTCAGCGCAAGCGAACCGAACGGATACGGGCCCAACATCTTGCTCAGCTGGGTGATGGTTTCGGCCGCATTCTGCGCGACTTGCGTCCCGCTGGTGGACAGCCTGCGGGTTGGCGCGGGAGCCGTCGCTGATTTAACGCCCTCGGTCGAGACGCCGGGGGTAACCGAGGGTGCGGCAGGCGTTGGTTCAACTTGCGGAATCTTGTCCTCGACCTCGCCGGTTGCATACGAAAAGATCTCCACCTCACCGGCCTTGGAGGCGGTCCGGAGATAGCGCCCCAGGTTGAAGCCTGCAATTGGAATCGCACCGTCGCTGATCCAGTGCCCCGTAGAGTTGGTTGGCCCGTGCTCCAAAGTCACCTGTTTACCGGTGGCTACGAGCGTATAAGCCCGCGGGAAGCGGAATGTGATGTCGTATTGCGCCATGGCAATCCCGCGATTCGGATACCACGTGCCTCGTGCACCGACGTAAAACAACCCTCCACCGGCGTCTGTGAGTACTGATCCCGCATAGACGAAATGGACCTGCAACCGCTGTCCAGTTTTGAGAGGCGCGGGAAATACCACCGCGACGAGGTCATTGCCGCGCCGTGAAAGCTGGGTACCCTCGATGGTTTCATTCTGGATGAATTCCAGCGGCTGGCCGTCCGTCGCAACCGACTTGACCTGCAGAAAGCGCGACAACTCAAAGAGCAGGATGCGTGGCCCGCCTCGTTGCACCACGCCATCCAGAACCGCATCGGCAGAAAGACTCAGAGAGGGTTCAATCGCCGCGTCAATCTTGAAGGCGCTCACCTGGAAGGAATCTCGCATCCATGACGGGCCAGTCGGACCGTGGAACTGCGACCCGTCGGACTGCGCCTTTCGAATTGAACGCATCCGAAAACTCATCCAAAGGTCGTAATATGGCTGGTCGTTTGCGGTCCTCACCTGACCCACAACGATTTGCTCCGGCGCCAGCGAGTCGAAGTAAACATCGAAGGTGCCGAGGCGTGGAGATGCTACGCGCGCATGCAGCAGCGTGTCATTCGACACCGGACTCCCATTAATCGCAACCGCGTCTCGCTCGCTGGTAAAACTTATGGCCAGGCGCATGGCGTCAATCTCGGACGTCTGGCGAGCGCGCAAATTGTTTCGTGCCACAAATCCGGCGGCGTCCGAGAAGGGGCGGAGGTACTGCCTCAGCTCGTCAGCAGTGTGGTCATTAAACCGCAGGTAGACCGACGAAAAATGTTCTTCGAGGACACCGAGTCCGGTGAAAAGACCCAGCGAGGCCCGCTCACGGCGATCGGGAGGACGCACCAGCAATTCCCCATCACCTTCGAAATAAGCGCCGGTGATCCGCCCGTCGACCGCTTGGGTGAAGGCGATGACGCCGTCGTTCAGCCACAGGTGGATGTCTTCGCGGTCAATGCCAGCTTCCCTGATTTTGTAAACCTGTTGGGGATCAAGACCTAGATTTCGCAGCGCTCGATAAATCGGCAGCACCGGACCGGACGTCAATGGAACGACCTGGCCGCGGGCCTGCCGGCAGGCGCCAGCCAAGGCGAACAACGCGGCAAGTGCGATCTGCCACCAATAAATCCGCCGGAGCGTCATCGGAATTCGAGTACCATCCAGGTCCACAAGCGCCACTAGTTTATGCCAACCGTGTTGGTATCCAGACAGGGGGCAGATTGTGTGTCTCGAACGGCTGAGTGGGGGCCGTTTGTCAGTCATCGCGGGTGATTACGAAAGTAGTAGCGCGCTTTAGATTTTTGTTCGCGCAACTGAAACCGGATGCCTTAAAATCCGGACTAGTGACGGAACTTGCAGGTACAATGGAGTGAGGACATTTATTTGTATTTCAGGTAAGCCCCCCGGCGTGTAGGCCTGCCTGATCAGGTCATTGATGAAGATATCAGCACTTCTGTTGTTGTCAACCTCTCTCAGCGGATCGTTCCTATTCGGACAGCAGTCGCAATCGGCGCTGCCCGCAGGTTCAGTTCCGCCCGCTTCCGCGGCTCCCGCGCCTGCTCCCAGTCAGGCGAGCGATGCCACCGTGGTCGAAGAAATCATCGTCCGCATCAACAACAGCATAATCTCGCTTTCGGACCTCAAGAAGAGCGAGGAACAACTCGCGGCAGAGTCGTCCCGCTCGGACCCCAACGCGACACCGGACAACCAACCAAAGCAACAGGATCTGCTGCGGGACCTGATCGACTCGAAACTGCTGGCGCAAAAAGCCAATGAGTTGGGCATCAGCGCCGACACCGACGTCATCAAACGGCTCGACGAGTTACGCAAGCAAATGCATGCCGAATCCATGGAAGATCTGGAAAAGGCGGCGCAGGCGCAAGGTGTCTCCTTCGAAGAGTTTAAGCAGAATATGAAGGACAACATCCTTACCCAGAAGGTCATCCAGCAGGAAGTCGGCGCACATATCAGCGTGACTACGCAGGAGATGCAGGAATACTACAACCAGCACAAGAGTGAGATGGAGCGCCCGGAAACCGTGCGCATGAGTGAAATCCTGATCTCGACCCAGCCGTCTGCTGGAGCAAAGTCGGATGGGCAGGCCGCACCACCCACCGATGAACTCGTCGCCAAAGCCAAGGCGACCGCAGACGCCACCTATGCACAACTGCAAAAGGGCGCCAAGTTCGATGATTTGGCCAAGTCCGTTTCCTCCGGTCCCACGGCTGCCCAGGGCGGCGATCTCGAGTACTTCAAGCGCGGTACGCTCTCCAAACAACTGGAAGACCAAGTGTTCACCTTGAAGCCGGGACAGTTTACCGAACCCATCCGTACCAATCAGGGCTGGGTGATCCTGAAAGTGACCGAGCACATCTCGGAGGGAGTTCCTCCGTTCAAGGAAGTCGAGCCCGCGATTCAGGAACGCCTATACATGACGAAGATGCAGCCCGCGCTCCGCGAATATCTCACCAAGCTGCGCGAGGACGCTTACATCGACATCAAGCCGGGCTACGTGGACACCGGCGCCAGCCCGAACGAGACTAAGCCGGTGTTTACGACCGCCGCCTCCAACGACACCTCAAAGACCAAGAAGAAGAAGAAGTACGTAGTCTTTTGAGGAGCACGGCCGACTGAGTCAGAGGCGCACTGCGATGCGCCTTTTCTATTTGCACAGGTCAGTTCGTACGCCAAGCAAACCCCATTTATCCGAGCGGCGGGACGCGCGTTGCGATACGATAAGCCTTCAATCATGCTTTTTGTCCCTCGGAAGCACCGCGAGGATTCACTATGAAGGATTTCTACATCCGCGACTGCCAGCAACACGAAAGCCAGGCTGTGACCTCGAATTTCGTGGTCGCTTCCAAGCAGGTCAAGAACAAGAAGAACGGCGAACTGTATCTCTCTCTCACCCTCGCCGACCGCACCGGCCAGGTCCAGGCCAATATGTGGGACAACGTTGCCGACGCGTTGAATGCCTTTGAGCAGGACGACTTCGTAAAGGTCAAAGGCATGGTGCAGAAGTACAACGGGCGTTGGCAACTCACCGTGCACAAGGTGCGCAAGCTCGGCGATAACGAGATTGACTACGCCGACTACCTTCCCAAGACCACTAAAGATATTGACCAGCTCTGGCGCACGTTGGGCGAGTTTGTCGAGAGCTTCCAGAACCCATGGTTAAAGAAGTTGGTGCAGGATTTCATGGCTGACGAGGCCATCGCGACTGCATACAAGAACGCACCGGCGGCCAAGACGCTGCATCACGCCTACGTTGGCGGCCTGCTCGATCACGTGGTGTCGCTGTTCACCGTCTGCAACCTGGTTTCGCGCAATTATCCGCAGGTCAATCGCGACCTGTTGCTTACGGGTGCGTTTCTGCACGACATCGGCAAGATCCACGAGTTGTCGTACCAGCGGTCCATCAGCTACACCACCGAAGGACAACTGCTGGGCCATATGATCATCGAGCTGGAGATGCTGCACAAGAAGCTCGCGCACGTTCCCGGATTTCCTGGGGAGTTGAAGATCCTCATCGAACACCTCATCATCAGCCATCACGGTCAGTATGACTTCGGATCGCCCAAGCTGCCCATGTTCCCCGAGGCGCTGATGCTGCATTATCTCGATGACCTCGACTCCAAGATGGAAAGCATGCGTGCCCAATTCGAACGCGAGGGCGAACTCGAAACCGCGTGGACTAGCTATAACCCCTCGCTGGGGCGGCCTTTGCTGAACACCCAGAAGTTTTTGGAAAAAGGGAGCGCCGAGCCGGAGCAGGTTGCGACGGCCGCGTCCCCTGCCGACGAATCGTTCGCTGAGTCCGGCACCGGCGACGCGCCCAAGCCTGCGTCGGAAGTTGCTGACGCGGCGGCGAAAGCTCGTTCGGCTTCGCGCCTCGATGCGCTGCAACAGAAGTTCTCTTCGCACAAGCCGACTCCAGTCGGAGCGAAGAGCGAGTAAGTCCGCTGGCGAAATGATGCTGGATTTCGGGCAATTCGACTGCCTCTCTTTCGATTGCTACGGGACGCTGATCGACTGGGAATCCGGCATCCTTGGCTATCTTGGCCCTCTGCTGCGAAACAAAGGCGTGAGCGTCACGAACAACGAGATTCTCAACCTCTACAGTGAATTTGAGCCGCGCCAACAGCGGCAGGGATATCGGAGCTACCGCGAAGTTCTTGCGGCCGTGGTCCGCGACTACGCTGCGCATTTTCACTTCGCCGTCCCGGGCGAAGAGGCCGGCCTGGCGGAATCGATACGCGGATGGCAGCCGTTCCCCGATACAGCTCTGGCCTTGCAGCAACTGAATCAGCGATACAAACTGGCAGTGCTGTCGAACATTGACGACGACCTGTTCGCGTTCACCGCTCCTAAGCTGGGCGTCGAGTTTGACTGCGTTGTAACCGCGCAGCAGGTGCAGAGCTATAAGCCGTCGTTGCGAAACTTCGAAGCTTTGCTGCAGCGCATTCCGGTTGAGAAGTCCAGGCTGCTGCATGTGGCCGAAAGCTTGTACCACGATGTGGCACCTGCCCATTCGCTTGGCATCGCCACCGTGTGGGTAAACCGGCGTCAGAACAAGCCGGCCGGCGCGACGAGATTGGTTGAAGCTGCGGCTGACGTCGAAGTGGCGACGGTGGGCGCGTTGGCCGATGCTGCCGCCACAGTAAGATAGCTAAGAATCCCCGTAAACAAGATGAAAATAAGCAATAGTGCGATCCAGCGGGAATGCAGCATGGTTCCCTCGCGGGCGTGAGTTTCCACCAGCCGCCGCTTCAAATTGGCAAGACTTTGTTGCGATATACTTGTGAAAATTCAAGGAGGAGAGCTATGGCACTTCAGATTGGAGATGTGGCTCCAGATTTCGAGGCGGAGACAACGGAGGGGCGAATTAAGTTTCATGACTGGATCGGCGATTCGTGGGCGATCCTGTTTTCACACCCGAAGGACTTTACGCCGGTGTGCACCACGGAGCTAGGTTACATGGCGAAGCTGAAGCCGGAATTTGAGAAGCGAAACGTCAAGATCATAGGGCTGAGTGTCGATCCGGTTGACAACCATTCGCGATGGGCGAATGACATCCAAGAAACGCAGGGCTATGCGCCGAACTACCCGATGATCGGGGACACCGATCTGCAGATCGCGAAGCTCTACGGCATGTTGCCCGCCAGCACCGCAGGGACAAGCGAAGGCAGGACGGCGGCGGACAATATGACGGTGCGCAACGTGTTTGCAGTCGGCCCAGACAAGAAGATCAAGCTCATCATCGTGTATCCAATGACCACAGGGCGTAACTTCGACGAAGTGTTGCGCGTGATCGATTCGCTGCAATTGACGGCGAAGCACAAGGTTGCGACACCAGTGAACTGGAAGCAGGGTGAGGACGTAATCATTGCAGGATCGGTATCGGACGACGAGGCCAAGAAGGTGTATCCGAACGGCTGGAAGGCCCCGCGGCCATACTTACGGATTGTGCCGCAGCCAAAGTCCTAGAACCCCACCAGACCGGTGATGTGGAAGAACAACTCCATGTTTCAGCCATGAGGCGCCGAGACAACAGCGCCTCATGGACTCATTCGAGGGCAGACAGATCGGGTCAGGCTCGGGCAGCTGTTCTGAGCCCCCACCCTTTTCTTCAGAGATTCCATAACTGCGGGGCGAATACCAACATCTAAGGTTTATGAAGGAGCCGGCACGAAGGGTCATACCTATTTCCAACGCGCTGGGGCAGAGTGTGCTCCAACGCATCGGGAATACCCCGCTGCTGCGCTTCAAGAGAATTACGCGGAACTCCGACGGTATCGAGGTGCTGGCCAAGGCGGAGTGGTTTAACCCGGGCGGATCGGTAAAAGACCGCGCGGCGGCAAGCATCGTAGCAGACGCCAAACGATCGGGCATGCTCGACCCCGGCAAGACCCTCCTGGATTCGACCAGCGGCAACACCGGAATCGCCTACGCGATGCTCGGGGCAGCGGAAGACTTCCCTGTCACGTTGTGCATGCCATCGAACGTGTCACCGGAGCGATCCCGCATCATTCGGTCGTACGGCGCAGAGATCATATACACCGATCCGGGCGAAGGCTCGGACGGAGCGCTACGCAAGGCGCGCGAAATCGCCGCGGGCGAGTCGCAAAAGTACTTTTATGCGGACCAGTATTCGAATGATGCGAATTGGCAGGCGCACTATCACGGAACGGCCGAGGAGATATGGCGGCAGACGGAGGGGCGAATCACACACTTCGTCGCCATGCTGGGCACGAGCGGCACTTTCGTCGGTACATCACGCCGGTTGAAGGAGCTGAACGAAAACATCCACTGCATATCGTTGCAGCCGGGGTCACCCTTCCACGGCATCGAGGGTGCGAAACACATGGCAACCTCCATCGTGCCGCAGATTTACGACGAGAGCATCGCGAATGAGAACCTGTTCATCAGCACCGAAGATGCATATGTGATGACGAAGCGACTAGCGCGCGAAGAAGGGGTCCTGGTGGGCATCTCCGCGGCAGCAGCGATGGTGGGCAGCCTTCGCGTGGCCGAAGACGCCGAACGCGATTCGGTGATCGTTACAATTTTTCCGGACGGCGCTGACCGCTACTGGAGCGAGCGCGTGTGGGAGGACTTCGAGATCTAGGGTCGTCGGGCTCGGTTAAGTTACTTGGCGTCAGCGATTACGGCAGCGGGACAAAGAGTGTGCTGAGGTGGTCCGACGAGCAGATTCCTCGCGGGCTAAAGCCTGCTCGGAATGACAAACATTAAGGACTTGAACGGCACCACTGAAGCCGTGCCCTGATGCGAGGGATTTAGGGGACCTGTTTCAGTTACAAATCACAAGGAATCATGGCTTTATCGATTGCTAGTACGCAGTGGGCGGACCTTCGCAAACATGGCGAGGAGACATTCCCGTACGAATGTTGTGGCGTGTTGGTGGGAAGATTCGACGACAACGGAGCGAAAGTAGTGGATGCCGTGGTGCGGTGCGAGAACCAACGCACCGACTCGCCGCACAATCGATACGTCATCGACCCGCGACAACTGGTGCGGATCCAGCGCGAGGCGCGCGAGCGCGAACAAGACATCGTGGGCTTTTATCATTCTCACCCTCAGCATCCCGCGCGATGGTCATCGACCGATCTGGAAGAGGCGCACTGGACTGGCTGTTCATACGTGATCACGAGCGTGATGGATGGCGAGGCCGCGCAGACGAACTCGTTTGAGCTGATCACGGAAGAGGAAAGCAAGCAATTTCAGGACGAGGAGGTTACAATTCTATAAACCATCTAGAATGGCGCCACTGAATCGGTCCGAGGGCCGTTGGCATCCATAACTTCACACTATGAAAGTGCTAATCCCTACTGCGCTGCGTCAGTACACAGACAAACAGTCCACTCTCGACGTGCCTCCCGGATCGGTGGCAGAGGTGCTGGGCCAGGTGACAACCCGTTATCCCGAGCTGCGCAAGATGCTGTTCTCCGATGACGGCAAACTGCGAAAGTTCGTCAATGTGTATGTCAATGACGAAGACATTCGCTACCTGCACGATGAGAACACCCAGGTAAAGCCGGAAGACACGCTGTCGATTGTTCCGTCGGTCGCGGGCGGGTGCGGTTTGACGAGGCGGGCGACATGGCGTGTCCGGAGCAGGAGTTCGTAATGGCCGCGGTCACGAGTCTGCAAGCAGCTAGCCTGAATAATGACGAGATACTGCGCTATTCGCGCCACGTCATCATGCCCGAGGTCGGTATAGAGGGCCAGCTCAAGCTCAAGCGGGCGCGGGTGCTTTGCGTCGGCGCGGGCGGACTCGGGTCTCCGTTGACCCTGTATCTCGCGGCGGCGGGTGTGGGCACGCTGGGCATCGTGGATTTCGACGTGGTCGATTTCACCAACTTGCAGCGGCAGGTGATTCATGGCACCTCCGACGTGGGGCGCAAGAAGCTCGATTCGGCAGAAGACACGCTGCGCGAGATCAATCCGAACGTCGAAATCCGCAAGTTCGAGACCCGTCTGACCAGCGCCAATGCGCTTGAGATCTTTCGCGAGTTCGACATCATCGCCGACGGCACCGACAACTTCCCGACACGCTACCTGGTGAACGATGCCTGCGTGCTCAGCGGCAAGCCCAACGTGTACGGCTCTATCTTCCGCTTCGAGGGGCAGGCCAGCGTGTTCGCCGCGAAAGACGGGCCTTGCTACCGCTGCCTCTATCCCGAGCCTCCGCCGCCGGGGATGGTGCCGTCGTGTGCCGAAGGCGGCGTGCTGGGCATTTTGCCGGGGCTCATCGGCGTCATTCAGGCCACGGAAACCATCAAGCTCATTCTGGGCTCGGGCGAGCCGCTCATCGGGCGGCTGTTGATGGTGGACGCGCTGGGCATGCGGTTCCGCGAGTTGAAGTTGCGGAAGAACCTCGACTGCCCGGTGTGCGGCGCCAACCCGACCGTCAAGAAATTGATCGACTACAATCAGTTCTGCGGCATTCGCGGAGAAGAAGCAGCCGCACCCACCTCCATGACTGATATCTCCGTAGAAGAACTGAAGCAGCGCCTCGACCGGGGCGACAACCTGTTCGTGCTCGATGTGCGCGAGCCCCACGAATACCAGATCTGCAACCTCGGTGGACACCTGATCCCGCTGAACGACCTGCCCAAACGGGTCAGTGAACTCGATCCGAGCAAGGAGATCGTCGTCCATTGCAAGATGGGCGGACGCAGCGCCAAGGCAGCCGACTTCCTCCGCCAGTCCGGCTTCACCAGGGTCCACAACCTGGCGGGCGGGATTACCGCGTGGGCCGAGCGGATCGATCCCAAAGTGCCCAAGTACTGAAACCATCCGCCACCCTCCCCCTGTCTGCAAATTATCTGTTTTCAAGGGGATAGAGACTTCGCCACGCAAATTCTTGAGCGCGCGGGAGTTATACGTAAAGTCGTCAGCCGTAAGGAGTTGCATGGCTAGCTCGCGGGCTTGCGGAGGGATGTCGACCTCTCTTGCAGGGCATAGAGCAGTTTGCCGGCACGCCTGGTGTGGATGCAGTTGCTGGCCAAGGCGTCGAGGACTTGAGAGAGTCTCACATGCATTTCGGGGAGAGTTTTGGGTAGAGGGGCGCCGGGTCTGAGGGGATCGTTGCAGCGGAAGATGCGTTCGGCGTAGCGCTGGCGCTGGTGATCGCGGTGGTGGTAAAAGCAGAGTTTCTTACCGCGAAGGGCGGGCGAGCCGCAAAGAAAACCATCGGGCCTGCGATGATTGCAGGTGGGATAGGACATGGGGCACCTCCAAAATCCGGGCTATTCGCTTTTCGCCATTCGCTATTCGCGAAAGGTTAAGCGGCAATTGATACAAGCCGTCGGTATGCCTCCGGCAAGTCGAACAGTTTCCGCGCAAGGTAACCTCGCTGTGGTTACCTTGCGCGCATTGAAACGCACATGTCAAGAGAAATCGGGAAGAGTAGTGCGGCGTTCCCTTTTTGGGAAGGTACTCGCGCCGGTCGGTGGTCAACAGTTCAAGTGCAACGGCACGAGCACAGCGGATTGGCGCGGATTACGCCGAGAGTCAAAGGACACAGGAAATCAAGGGAGGCTTGCGATGCGGTACCGGCTGCTGAAGAAACGCAACTCTCGTTTTCCAAACGGACGCAGGGGCGAAGCCCCAGGTATCTTCAATCGCTTGCGTTGCGGCTGAAGCCGCACCCTGATACGAATCGGTCGCGATGGCGAGTTTTTCAGCAGCCTCGTGAAGCGGTGCACTTTCAAAA
>Ga0207761_1000105_pt1 | contig 26189 bp, 21 predicted proteins | sample LuqExpMetageno34_FD_187792 | JGI IMG/M metagenome (GOLD analysis project Ga0207761, IMG submission 187792) | Tropical forest soil microbial communities from Luquillo Experimental Forest, Puerto Rico - Sample 34 (SPAdes) | ecosystem: Environmental > Terrestrial > Soil > Tropical forest ... | reverse complement strand
AAAGCGCTTTGCTAAGGGACTCGATCGCATTGCTGTAGTCCAGTGCGCGATCGGCGTATTCGGCGCGAACAAAGTAGGCGGATCCCAAATCCGTCAGCAGGCTGATGGAGTCCGGTTGCGCCTCGAGCGCCCGCTGCAATGACTTGATGGCTGAATCATAATTTCTATCTAGCAGATCGGCGCGCGCGCGGGCTTGCAGCCATACCGGATCATCGGGAGTCTTGCCGAGATGCTCGCCGATCATTGCTTCGGCGCTTAGCAGGGACGGGGGTTTGTCGAGACTCGATCCAGAGGCTCCTCGCTCGACGCGCACGGGAGCGTGCCGCGCATCGCCGATTCGCACTTCCAGAGTTCGATGCTCCGTATACGCTTTAGCCAATAGTTGTTCTACATCGGGAGGGCGGATTGCCCGCATGCCCAACCAGACGGCAGCAACAACCACGGCAATTGCCGCAACCGCAAATGCAGGCCTGATAAATAGGGTCGACCAATTCCACGCTCGCTTCTGCGTTCGCTCCGTCTCCGGCGGCACGCGCAACCTTTCGTGCATGCTTCGTTGCCACTCGCGCCCTGTCTTGTCCAATGCGGAGAGCGCTTCTTGCTCTGCGGGAGACGCTTCCTCGGCGAGAATCTCTGCCGCGTTCTTCAGCAGAGGTCCGCAATGGCCGCATTGGGCTGCATGTTTCATTCGCTCCATTGCTCTGGCTTTTTCAACAATGCCGGCGGCAATATTGAGCCATACATCTTCCTCGGAGCAGTCCGGCCCGGGAGGTTCATGGGCCGGTACTACCAGACGTGAAATCTCACTTTGTGCCGACACGTGCATCTGCAGCATCCGGTTGCAGTACTGGCAAGATTCAACATGGCGGCGGGCTTCTTCCAGTGCTGGCCCGGAACCCTGCCCGGATTCGGAGACACTCTGTCCCTGCGGCGAAACCAGAGCATCAATTTCGTCGTGGTTCAGGTGCTGATCGAATGGCCGTGTCAAAACTAGCTTCTTCTCCCTAATACGATTCGGCGGGACGAAATCCTTTTTCGTTCGTGGATGCTGGCCCCTGAGACCGCGCTCCAACGATTTGTTCCCGCACCAGCCGTATAAGACGGTAGAGGACGCTCTCGACGCCCTTTGGGCTCAAATCAACACCAGGCAGCGCCGAGATTGCGTCGGCGCTCAGGCCTTGTTGGTGATGCAGCCAGAAGATGAGGCAGTCGCGTTCCTGCTCGGGTCCTGCGGTACACATGCCAAGAATTTGGTCGATTTGTTTGAGCAGAATCTGACGCTCCATCGCAACTTGTCCACCGAAACTCCCCGGTTCGGCACTGGGTTCGATTTCGGTCAGTGATTCAGCGGCTTGCCCGGCGCCGCGTTTCTGGGAACTGGCAGACTTGAAGTGATCGCGCGCCAAGTTGACCGCGATGATCTTGATATATCCCACAATCGAATCGGGGTGCTGTGTCGCAAAATCGAGCAGGAGGCGGCACTTATCGGCCCAAAGTTTGAGATAGGTTTCCTGGACGAGGTCGTCGACTAATTGCAGGGGCGCGGGCCCTGCAAGCCAAGCAACGCGGAGAATCGAGAGAGTGATTGGGCGGCGGAAGCGGCGGTCGAACTCGGCCTGGACGCCTGTTTTGAAGCCAGAAACGCCACTCTGGTCGCCCTTCCCTACTCCACGCCGAATGCTCGCTGGATGGTGCGCAAACGATCATTTCGCCAGAACGGGGTCCCCCATACCCTGATCGTCCTTTCCGACGTCAGCCCGGCACTTCGCGACGAAGAGCGCAGTGCATGGCAGCGCCTGATCCGTGTGCTGGGGCATGAACTCAACAACTCTCTCACCCCAATCAAGTCGATCGCGGGCAGCCTGGCGACGCGTCTGCCTCAGCTCGATATGCCCGACAGCGCCAAGACTGATTTTCAGCGGGGACTCGAAATCATCGAGTCGCGAACAGGCTCGCTACATCGTTTCCTTGAGTCTTATCGACGGCTGGCACAGATGCCGCCTCCCACACTTCAAGCGGTTGAACTTCGGGCCCTGGCTGAACGTGTTGCTGTTCTGGAGACACGACTGCCTGTCCGGATAGTGTACGGGCCTGATCTGGTATTGATGATCGATCCAGACCTGATCGAACAGATGCTCATCAATCTCGTCCGGAACGCGGTGGACTCCGCGTTGGAGCAGGGAAATTCTGCCGTGGACGGTGGGTCCACCCCTGCCGATCCCGAGGTCGTGCTGCGATGGCAGCAGAATGATAACGGCGCCTCTCTCATCGTGGAAGACAACGGCATCGGGCTGCTCAATCCCAGCAATGCGTTCGTGCCGTTCTACACCACCAAGCAGGGGGGCTTGGGCATAGGCTTGGTGCTCTCACGACAGATTGCTGAGGCCCACGGGGGATCCATCGAATTGAACAATCGCACCGACACCCGGGGCTGCAAGGTGACGATCCAGCTCCCGCATATTCAAACGGATTCGCTCTAGATGCGTCTAAACCGTAACTGCCTAGTAGCTGGAAGGAAGCGACCTGAATGGACGTGCTTCCGCCGGTTTGTGAGCCACAATATTCGCTTTGAACTATCAGAATTCTCAATGCGTAAGTCTTTACAGCAACTCTTAAATCGCCAGGGAATACCCCATGAACGACATCCGCATCTCGCTTCGGCATTTGCGCAAGTCACCCGGCTTTGCGCTGACCGTCATTCTTACCATCGCGCTGGGAATCGGCGCGAACACGGCCATCTTCACGCTGGTGCATGCGGTGTTGATGAAATCGCTGCCGGTGGTGGATCCCAAGACGCTATACCGTGTGGGGGATAAGGACGACTGCTGCGTCAACGGCGGCTTCCTCGACGACGATGGCGACTTCGATCTTTTCTCGTACGAGTTGTACCGCCATCTCCGCGATTCGACGCCCGAGTTTGAGCAACTGGCCGCGATGCAATCCGGCCAGAACATGATGACCGTCCGGCGCGGCTCGGAGCCCGCCAAGGCAGAGCGCAGTGAGTACGTGTCGGGAAACTATTTCTCGACCTTCGGAATAGGTGCGTTTGCGGGACGCATGTTGGGACCTACGGACGACACCACCGGGGCTATGCCGGCCGTTGTTATGAGCTACCTGGCATGGCGCTCGGATTACGGCAGCGATCCGTCCGTGGTGGGTTCGACACTTTACGTGCAGGGTCAGCCGGTCACGGTCGTGGGAATTGCACCACCCGGATTCTTTGGCGATCGGATTCGCAGCAGTCCACCCGCTCTTTGGCTTCCGCTTGCCATCGAGCCAGCGATTGAAGGACAAAACTCGCTAATTCACGTGCCCGACAGCAACTGGCTCTACGCCGTTGGACGGGTGAAGCCCGGAGTGCAAATCGGGCCTCTGCAGGCGAAGATGTCAACGACGCTGCGTGTGTGGCTCGGCACCCGCGAAGAATACACTCGCAACGGCGGCTCGACTGTGATCCCGAAACAGCATGTGGTCATTACCCCTGGTGGCGCGGGCATCCAGAATCTGCAACAGGAGACTGGCAAGGGACTATACCTTCTGATGGCTATCTCCGCCTTGGTACTGCTGGTGGCCTGTGCCAACGTAGCCAATCTGCTGTTGGCCCGGGGAGCCACCCGCAAGGCCGACACGTCGATTCGCATGGCGCTGGGAGCGGCACGGACCCGCCTGATCCGGCAGATGCTGACCGAGAGCGTGCTGCTGGCCTGCATGGGCGGACTCGCCGGCTTGGCGGTGGCGTATGCAGGAACTAAGACCATTCTGTCGCTGGCGTTTCCTGACGCCGTGCACTTGCCGATCGACGCCAGTCCTTCGCTCGCGGTGCTGGGCTTCGCCTTCCTGCTGTCATTGTTGACCGGAATTGTGTTCGGGATCGTTCCCGCCTGGATCACGTCGCACTCCGATCCGGCGGAGGCCTTACGTGGAGTGAACCGCTCGACACGCGACCATGCCTCTCTGCCGCAGAAATCGCTCATCGTGTTTCAGGCTGCACTGTCGCTGGTGATGCTGGTTAGTGCCGGCCTGCTCACTAAGAGTTTGCGCAATATGGAACGTCAGGACTTCGGCATCCAGACGGCCGACCGGTATGTGGTGCACCTTGATCCCGCCGGCGCCGGATACACCCCGGCGAAACTGCCCGCGTTATACCAAGCCTTGGAACAGCGGTTCGGCGCGGTGCCAGAAGTGCAGAGTGTCGGTCTGGCGTTATATAGCACGCTCGAGGGCAACAACTGGAGCGAGGAAGTCTTCGTTGAGGGGCGACCCGACCCGGGACCGAACTTCCACAACGGCTCATCGTGGGACCGGGTGAGTCCCAAGTTTTTTGATACCGTCGGACAACCCGTCATTCGTGGACGAGGCTTCACCGATGCCGACACTGCAACCTCGCAGAAGGTGGCCGTGGTGAACCAAGCCTTCGTTAGGAAGTTCTTTCCCAATGAAGACCCGATCGGCCGCCACTTTGGGATTTTTGAACTAAAGTTTGCCCAGTCGTTCGAGATTGTAGGCGTCGTGGCCGACGCCAAATACAACAATCCCCGCAGAGAAGTACGGTCGATGTATTTTCGCCCGCTCGACCAACAGTTGGTGGTGACGGACCCGAACGAAGTCATGGCGGAGGGACGGTCACTTTACATCAACTCCATTACTCTGCATTTCAAGCAGCCGCCGCAGAATGTAGATTCCCTGGTGCGACGTACGCTGGCGGACGTCGATCCGAACCTGACGGTGATCGACTTGCATTCACTCGATTACCAGGTGAGTGACAATTTCAACCAGGAGCGGCTGGTTGCCCGGTTGACCATGTTATTCGGCATCCTGGCGCTGGTGCTCGCGTCGGTGGGGCTCTATGGCATCACGTCCTACGCAGTTGTTCGGCGCACCAGCGAGATCGGACTGCGCATGGCCCTCGGCGCGGGCCGCGGCAACGTGGTGCGCATGGTACTGCGCGGTGCGTTCGTGCAAGTAGGGATGGGCCTGGCCATTGGGATTCCGGTAGCCCTGCTGGGAGGACGCTTTATGGCTGACCAACTATTCGGAGTGCGCTCCTACGATCCATCGAGCATTGCGATTGCCGTGTTCGTACTTTCAGCGGCGGCGGCGCTGGCGGGGGTTATCCCGGCACGACGGGCCGCAAGCATCGAGCCGATGGAGGCCCTGCGTATCGAGTAGGTACGATTTCGCGCTGCGTCCCGGTAGGATCAACGCAGCGTCCGCGACCTGGTGAACGGATGCTTGGCTGAAAGGCTCACCTCGTGGGTGGCGCGAAGAACCAGGAGTCTACTCCAGACCACACCTTTACCAGGATCGCCACAGACGTTCGAGTGGATGATCCAAACACTACGAAATGTCGGCGTCGACTATTTTGCGGTTTGTTCATTCACTTCTCGCAATCTTCCCACCTTGCCTGCGCTGCCGCCATTCGTCGCTATTGAGGATGGTGGGGCCTGCCTCGATCAGCCGGGGCAGCATTTGAAACACCGATACCGGGCTCCACTTCTTACCTTGGCGCGTACGATAACCTCGGCGATTTAGTTCGTCCGCAATCCCCGAATACGGACCGTCCTGAATGGTCAACTCCATGATCTGGAACAGAACCTCGCGCTCCCGGGGATCATTTTCTAAATGGGAACAATCGCCGGCCACGCGCAATCCATATGGCACCTCTGGCGCGAGTGTCGTTTGCGCAGACGATCCCACTGCGACCTCTCGTTCCCATTCGATTGCGACTACCTTCCAACCTTCCTTCAGCTTGGCCCGCAGGTCTTCTGGCCCAAATTGCCCCAAGATCACCTGCCGAGCGCGTTCGGTGCCGGCCATGGTCTTCTCCTTACGCTTGCGACGTTACCCAATCTAAATTCTGGCAATTGCCGAACCACATCTTGTCGGCCGTAAGTCGTTCAATAATAAGTGACTAGGCAAGGATGAGCCCTCGCTGAGTGGCCATCTATGTCCGCCTACATGATGCACTGTGCGAAATTGGGCAGCGCTACCGTTCGCGAACCGCGTTCGCCGAACGCCTCCGTAATGGGCGTCGCATCGGGCCCACCACGTCAAACGATCTGGGCAAGCCCCTGACACGGATCTTCCAAATTCCTAGAGAGCGGGCCGGCCTGCGAAACATTGGTTGCGCAGCGTACGATCTTTGATCTAACCAGAATATGGGCTAGTGGGCCTCAAATGCCGCCTTCGGTAAATGCAGCAACGAAGCAGGACTCACACACCTTCGTCACTCATAGCGGAGCGCAACCAACGGATCGACGTGTGCTGCCCTGCGCGCCGGGATGTAGCAAGCCAAAATAGCTGCAGTCGCCAAAACCAGCGTGACGCCGCCGAAGATGATGGGATCGTGCGCGCTGACTCCGAAGAGCAGGCTGGAGAGCAGGCGCATGGCGGCGAACGCAACTGCCAACCCAAGTATGAGACCGACGATCGCGAGCCGCATTCCCTGTTTCACGACAAGACTCAGCACGCTTGAGGTCTGCGCACCCATAGCCATACGGATGCCGATTTCCCGTGTTTGCTGGTTGACCGAATATGAAAGTACGCCATAGACACCCACGACTGCTAGGACCAGCGCGACGCCGCCGAAGACAGCCAGCAGTGCCGCACCCATGCGTGGCGCCCATAAACCCTGATCAAGCAACTCGCCTATGGTGTTCCAGTTTGTGAGCGCCACGTTCGTGTCCAGCGATTGCACATGGCCTCGCACCGTGGCAATCACTGGTTCTGGCTTGCCGGTGGTCCGCACCTGCATGGTGACCGCCGGAGAAAAGTCTTGCGTCAGCGGTAAATACGCCAGCGGCTGAGGTTCTTCCCCAATCGCATTCACCACCGTATTGCGCGCGACACCAACCACTTCGCGTAGCTGCGTCTCCCCGAAGAAGTGGAAGCGCTTTCCTACGGCATCCTGATTCGGCCAGAATTGTTTCGCCATAGCTTCGCTCACGATCGCAACCTGGATCGTATCCTTGCGGTCGGTGTCGGTAAACTCACGACCACCTACCAGTGGAATGCGCAGGGTCTTAAAGAAGTTTGGCGAGATGTCGTTCAGTGTGGTGAGAGTTCCGCGATAGCCCGATGCTTCATCTTGTCCCTCGGGGAACACGGTCCGCCCCAGTCCTCCACCGAGCGGAAAATTAGACGCGATGGTTGCCGCCGCAACTCCCGGCGATGCCTCGGCTCGTTCGATGGCGGCGCGAAAATACTGCTGAGCGTGATCTTCGTCGAAATGCAATGCTCCCAGGTCGAAAGCGAACACAAACAGGTTTCTTGATTCGAATCCTGGGTCCACGCGTTGCGCGTTCTGCATGCTGCGAACGAACAACCCCGCGCCCACCAGCGCGACCAGCGCCAGTGCGATCTCGGTCACCACCAGGAGACTACGGAAACGGTTGCGCGTCCAACTAACGCTGCCTCCGCGTCCACCGACATTCAGCACCTCGATCAGGTTCGGTCGTGCGACCTTGATTGCCGGGGCCAGCCCGGTCAGTACCGCCGTCAGCAGCGCCACACCGAATGTGAAGAAGAGGACATGGGAATCGAAGGCGATGTCGAGGTCTCCATCCAGGATGAAGGGCGGGCGGAACGACCACAGCACCGCGCGGCCACCATAGGCGATCGCAAGGCCCGCGATTGCCGACAGTACCGCAAGCACCAGGCTTTCCGTGAGCAACTGCCGTATCACTCGACGCCGGCCGGCTCCCAGTGCGGCCCGCAAGCTCATTTCCTTTTCGCGGCGGGCCGCCTGGGCAAGCAGCAGATTGGCCACGTTCACGCAGGCGATCAGGAGCACTAGGCCTACAACTCCCATCATCAATCCACCGGCAAGTACGAGTTGGCTGCGATTGTTGACTCCTACCGCCGCGTCGGCGAGAGGCGTCAGAGCTACGCTGCGGCTGGCATTGTCTTTCGGAAATGCCTTCTCCAACTGGGAGGCGATCGTCTTCAACGAAGCTTCCGCCGCGCTCAGGGTCACGCCGTCCTTGAGTCGGGCGACCACGCCGGCCGTCAAAAACCTGCGGTCGTTAAAGTTGTCTTTGAAGAAGCCCGCGAGCACCTGGGGATACATACTGACCGGAATCCATACTTCTTCTGCGCTGCCAAAAACGAACGTGCCTTTGAAGCCCCGTGGCCCCACGCCGATCACGGTGTAAGGCGTAGCGTTGAGCGTCAAAGCCTTCCCAACGACGTTGGGATCTGACCCGAACTTATTCACCCACAGGCTGTAGCTCAGGATGGCGACGTTATCCCCCCCCGGTTTGGTGTCTTCGTCCGGCAAAAAGAAACGTCCGCGCACGGGAGCCAGTCCCAGAACGTCAAAGTAGTTCGCGGTGACCATTTGCCCTAAGACTTGTTTCGGCTCAGCGCCGCCGCTCCACGTCAACGGGAGCGGGCCCACGATACAACTGAGCCCCGAAAACACCTGGTTCTCCTTGGCATAGTCCTGGCAATTCGGATATGACATCCCGAGTTTCGTGGTGTTGGCTGTGGTGACCAACGTCTTGGTGTCAACGGTGTCCACTTCAACCAGCCGGGAAATGTCTTTGACCGGCAACGGATGCAGGAGAACCGCGTTGACCACCGTAAAGATTGTGGTATTGGCGCCGATTCCCAGTGCCAGCGACAGGATCGCGATCGCGCTGAACCCGGTATTCTTGATCAGCATCCGTGCTGCGTAGCGGATGTCCTGCAACAGGGTCTCCATATTCCTCCCCGTGCCCTAATCTGCGGACCTTGTCACCACTCGAAACCCACCCATCCGCCTGCAAGTGCCCGTTGTTGGCCAATGCAGGATTACTCTGACCGCAACGCCTCGGTGACGTCAACCCGCGCGGCGCGCTCTGCCGGAAACACCGACGCAACCACCGCGGCAGCCAACAGCACTGCCACGGAGGCGATGAGCGGCATCGCGGTCGGCATTTCCACAGATGGAAAATAGCGGCTCGCCAGGCGTGCTGATCCGTATCCAAACACTGCACCCGCAACAACGCCCGTGATGGCCATCAACGCGCCCTCGGCGATGACGCCCAACAGCAGATGCCGAGGCTGTGCTCCAACCGCCAGCCGAATTCCGAACTCGCGAGTTCGCCCGCTAACCGAGAAGGCCAAGACACCAGCTACGCCAACCACCGCGATCGCCAGCGCGACGCCTGCAATGCCGCCGAAGACCAACGTATTGAGGCGATCTGGCGCCAGCACTTCCGCGCGGATGTCGTCGAGTGTGGCAGCGTGTTCAACCGGTTGGTCGGTGGCCATCTCACGAATGACGCGCGTGATCGGAGTAATCAACCCATGCGGATCGATCTGAGTATGGACGAACAGGCGGCCACCGAAGAGCGATATCTCTTTGTTGGATTCCACATCCGGAATCTGGCCAAACGGGTGGTAAACCGTGAGCACAGCCCCGGGAACGACATGTTCGTCGTCCACGTCGGCAGCGACTCCCACGATGCGACGAGGCCCGGTGCCGACAAAGATGAACTTCATGACCGGGTCCGTCCAGATGATGTGGTGGTTAATCGGGTCTTGGCCGGGGAACATCCGCTGCGCAACGCTCTGGCTGATAATTACCACCGGCTCGCCGCCTCGTTTATCGTCCTCGGTGAAGTCGCGTCCGCTCAACAACGGGACGCCGAGCGCCGCGAAAAAGCCCGGGGAGACAACTCGAAACTGGGCACGAGGGCCTTCCTCGCGAGCGCCTTTCGCATGGCCCTCGCCCGAGAACTGGAATCCGGGACCAAAAGTGCCAGCGTCGCGCCACGGAACCTGGGTACCGAGGGCAACGCGGTCCACACCGGGCAGTGCACTGACGCGGCGGATGGCCTCCCGGTAGAAGTTGATGATCTCTTCGGGCGTCTTTCCAAACGACATTACCGGCACGTTCAACGCGAGAACGCGCGGCATGTCGAAACCGGTTTGCTGCGCCTGCAGCGTGAGCAGGGTCTTGATGAGGATGCTGGACCCGGCCAGCAGGATAAATGACGCAGCGATTTGCGTTACGGCAAAGATGCGTAAGCGGCGGCTGGTGCCGCCTGTGATCCGAACCGAGCTGCTGGTAAGCCCCATTCCACTCGAAGACTCCGCTGACGGAAGACGCGGAACAAACGCCAGGAGCGCAGCTGCAACGATCGCCAGCCCGGCTGCGACCCACAGGATGCTGAAGTCCACCGTCAGATCGAGGGCACGTACCGAAAAGCGTGACGCGTAGCGAGCCAGAATGGCGACCATCGGGCGCGCACTCAGCAGCCCGAGCACCGCGCCGGCGGTGCACAACAACAAGCTTTCCGCCAGCAACGTGCGCCGCAACGCGGCGGTGCTTGCTCCCAGGGCAGCGCGAATTGCTAGTTCGCCTTCGCGCCGGACCGACCGCGCCAGAATCAGATTGGCAACGTTGGAGCACGCGATAATAAAGATCAGCGCCGATGCGGCGAGCAGCACCAGCAGCACCGTCTTCGCACCCGATGTGATTTGGTCGCGAAGCAACACGGCGTGAATCTGACTTTGTCCATCGGGCGAGTAGGCTTCGGGGTACGCCTTAACCATCGTCGCATAAACCGTACCCAACTCGGCGTTCGCCTGCTCGAGCGTCGCGCCGGGAGCGAGACGGCCGAACAGTTCGGTCATGCGATGGACGCGCCCCGTGACCATCGTTGCGGAAAGATGATGAGGGCTGGTCACCACATTGGCGATGATCTCTGTCTCCGCCGGATAGGGCACCGAAGGCTCCAGCACGCCGACAATGGCGGCCGTTCGGTCGCCCAGACGCACGGTCTTACCAATCACGGTCGGGTCGCCCTTGAGAGTGTTCTTCCAGAACCGGTAGGTCAGCACGCACGCGCCGGCCGCGTTCGGGCCGTCGTCGTTCGCGTCGAGCAACCTGCCCAGAACCGGATGCAGGCCCATCACTTCGAAGTATGTTCCGCCAACTACTCCGGCGCGGACCTCGCGCGGGTCGCCCAACCCCACCATGGTGAAGCCTATAACCGAGAAGTCGCCGAATTCACCAACCGTCTTCACCGAAGCTTTCAGGTCCTGGATCTCCGGCACGGAAAAGTTCGTGTTTTCGACCCCTTGTGACGGAGCGCTCTGCCGGATATAAATCAGCCGATTCTCGTCGCGATTCACCAGCGGCCGCAACAACACTCCCCGGACTAAGCTGAAGATGGCCGCGTTCGCGCCAATGCCCAACGCCAGCGTCAGAACGACGGTGATCGCCAGCCCCTTTGTCCGCCAGAGCGACCTCAGCGCAACCCTCAGATCCTGAAGGATTAAATCGGGTTTCACCATGAGCATCGGATCGCCTCGAATTGTGCCGCCTTTGCCTATCTACTCCCGATGTGCAATCACATGACCAGAACTGATGGCGGCTATCTCATTGCATATCCTTCGAGATGGCCGGTTGCATTACTGTCTTACGCAGTCTGCCTGTTCGCCAATGGCGATTGGTGTCCGCCAGCGAACAGTCCGAGCTGTGGTGCAATCTCAGGCTGTGTAAGGGTTTCCACTTGTCGGACTACAGTCGTCGCAGCGTTACCCAGAAGAGCCGATCGAGGGAGCCGAGCCGATGGCGGCCCCTGGGGTATGCAATGCAGGTAAGTGCTCTCGCGACGCCAACTTCTCCAGAATGAGGTGTCCTCGGGACTGAAACGCTCCCGTCAGCCAGTCGAACGGGTGTAGAAAGCGCACGGGCATGGCAGGATTCCGATCCGTTCGGCGGACAGCGACGAATCGTGCAAAGCGTTGAACTAACGATGGGCAACTGTCCTGGCTAATGACAAGTCAAAGGCCTGTGGTATGCATGTATCGAAGCATCAGTCCCTACTCCGGCTACTCGTCGTCCTGACCTTTGGTTTTCGTCTGCTCCGCCGAGCGATCATCCCGCTTTGCTTCGTTAGGTTCCTTCTTAGGAGTGTATTGGGCCCCGAAGACATCAAATCTGGCAGCGTTTAGTGCCACTCTCGACGGTGGTATTGTCTTTTGAACGGTTTCAATTTCGACATAAGAGTCGACATCACAAACCAATCGCGACAAGCGCTCGGCCGCCCCAGACGGTGATGCGATGCGGGAAAGAACTTGACGACACCGACTATCGAATTCAATTAAGCCAAGGACGTATTTGACCTTGCTCTGCCCACCGGGTCCAAACTGGACACGCGCTTCATCTAAAGAGAGATTCCCAGCGAGATACCTAGTCAATTGATTAAATGCATCTCTCATAACCTTCCGTCCTTCAGTGCCTCTAGTGCAGGATCCTTGGCGAGTCGCTTCAAGGCGCGATGTAGTCTCACTTCAACAGTGTTTCGACGAAGGCCTAGCAGGCAGGCGATTTCCTCGATGTCCCGTTCTTCCAGAAATCGCATTCTCACGACAAACCCCAATTTTTCCGGCAGTTTGCTGATCGCTTTAAGAAGCAGCGTTCCGTCATCCAGGTTGTCCGCTTTGGCCACCTTAGTGGCGATAAAATCGGCGGATGCGTCCAACGACTGTGAGGCCTCACGCCGTCGCAGCGCTTCAAGGCAACTATTTCTGGTGATGGTCGCGAGCCAAGCCAGGACCGACATCGGCTCCCGCAAACGAGTCAGGTTCTTCAGACCGCTTAGTACAGCATTCTGTACCAGATCTTCGGCGCTGGTCGCATCGTGGCAATAGCCGCGAGCGATCGAATACAGCAGGCGATAGTGACTCCGAACCACCTCCCCTAACCACTCGCGAACGTAAACCGGAGGCATACCCACATGTGCTGTTGCCCTGAACCAGCGTTCAACGTCTTCGGGCACGACGACCATCGACCTTGTCGCTCCCTTAACCGGAAGGTTCATGCGCAGTCCTTGACCGATTATAGAACGATACGCTCCAGTCGGAAGGACAACGAAGACACGCTATGCAATCGTTCGCCTTCAGCGCTTTCGAAAGTCGGCCCGTCGCGGAGTGTTCACCATGGAATGTCCATAGATGAAATTCTGCCGACTTTCCCGAGAAGGCCGCCGGTATGCAAACGGGTGGGCTTCTTTATAACTAGGGCAGTCAAGTCGTGGCTTTACTTGGACTGCCCTTGCGAATGTTTTGCCATGCCAACTAACTCCAAACCTAACAACCATTCAGGGCATGGCAAACCCTGCAATAGAAGTAATCCCATCCCCACGGCACCCAATTCACCGCACCACAGGCCCAGCAAGTATAAAAGGCTCCTGTCGACATGTGGCCACTCACTTCAGACTGGCTGTCAGGGGCCTGTTCGGCTCCCTGCGCCACCTTGACGTTCTCCAACGAACCCTCAGGTTTCTTACCCTTCTTCTGTTCTTCAGCCATTGGTTTCTCCTTTGTGGTTGTAATAGAATCGTGAGCTTGCATGCTCACTGACTAAGATGCGGTAGCAGTCAAAAACCTTACAGTTCGGTCGAAAATTACTTCCCAACTCGTATGGTCTTTTAACTTGACATTTGTCCGCCGGTTTGCTCCTCTCAGTCGGCAACCACAGATTGGGCTTGTGGCAGCTGGGCATCGTACAAAATACGGAACTCCCCTTCCTGTAGCAACAACTGCTGGGGGTCGCCCCGCTGAACGATTTTGCCGTTGTCGAGCACCAGCACATAGTCGCAGAGGGGAACGATGAAGGCCGGCAGGAGGTGATCGACGACGATGACGGTCCGCCCTGCACAAGCTGTGCGGATTGTCGAGATCAGGTCTTGCAGCTCGTCGGCACTCAAGCCTGCACTGGGCTCATCAAGAAATAAGAACCTCGAGTCACGCAGTAAAGCGAGAGTGAGGGAAAACTTTCGTTTTTGCCCTCCCGACAATGCCATCCCCGCAGCAAACGGTCGATCGAAAGGATCCGGGCCGTAGCTTCCCACCAAAATGGACCAGAGGCCGGTCTTCTCTGCCATACGGCGAATTTCATCATCTGTGACATCGGGATTGGCCATTCTGAAGTTGTCTCGCACCGATAGATGGAAAAACGTCGGGTTTTGCGGCATCATGCTGATTTGCTTCCTCAGGCTGCGCAATTTGAGTGCGGTCGTAGGGTGCCCACCAAGCCGGATGTCGCCATTCTGGGGATCATAGAACCGTAACGCCAGCCGAAAAAGGGTTGTTTTCCCTTGCCCGAACCGGCCTACGAAACCCGTGATCCTGCGGGCTGGGACCTCAAACGAAACATTGTCGAAGATCTTTGAGTCTTTCGACGGATATTGAAACGTGACACCCCTCGCCTCCAGAGTGGGTTCCACGCACTCGGTTTCGCTAGCTCCAGGGAGATCCGTAATCCGGCTTGGCAGGGTGGAGAAGCGCAGGAATAAGTCGACCGCAGGCCAGGAAGATGTCGCTATAAGCCCTAATGCGGCGAACGTCTTAAATGGCTCCATCAAGCGGGGTACGAGATAAGAAAAAGCGACAATCGTGCCAGGCGCGGCTCCGGGTTTACCACTTGTCACGGCGAAGACTACGAAGCCGAAGAGACACGCCAGAACCAGCTGTGTCGGAAATCCCAGCAGAGAATTTACTAGCTCCATCGTAGCAATTTGAGTCCGTTTCCTTTTACAAAGGGTAGCAACAGCCCCCCTGAACTTGTTGACGAACAGCTCCTCGGCGCCCATAGCCTGAATGTCTTGAGGAGCGCTCATCACGGAGGTAGCCAGGCCGGCAACTTCGAGAAACTGTTGTTGCAGACCCAACTGACAATTCGTCACCGCATTCTTAGTTTTGGATTGCACGATGTACACGGTGAAAATGCCCAGGAGAACGATCATCACCACCGTTACCCAGACGACGCCTCCACTCAGCGTACGCAATTGAATAACGATTAAGGACGTCGCAATGACGAGATTCAACAACTGCATTAAAGGATCGATCGTCAAGCTGCGGAACGCCTGCTGCGCTTGCGTCACCATCTGCGTTACTGTGTTTGCCAACTGCCCCGGGTCGTAGCTCTGGAAAAACTCCGGCGGCTGCTGCAAAACATTGGCAAAGATCCTGTTGCGCATCATGATTTCCATGCCATTATCAAGATCCGTTTGCGACAAGCGAAACCAAATGTTCAACGGTATTAGCGCCACGATCAGGAACAGCCACTCTAGGTAAGGGCGAACGACATCCTGTTTTGTCGAGCCAGCCGTAGTACTGCTTTTCTCTGAAGGGGCGATAGAGCTATGCTGGGGAACATGAACATTACTCGGCACGCCGGCTCCTGTTGGGGCCTGCTGGGCGACACTGTTCGTCACCTTGGCGAGCAGGGTCGGTACCAACGCAACAGGTATCAGCGTCTGCGTTACGAAAGTCAGGATGAGGTAAAGACCAACCCTCCCCGGCGAACTTTTCAATAACTCGTAACCGCTTTGAACAATAATTCTGAACTTGTTCATTTCAGCCGCATAGACTTGATCGGATATGTGAATCTTCTAAACAGGAACATTCTTACTTCAGTCCCGCCTCGATCGAAGTGTACCCGTTGTGGCCAACATCGCTGCGCCAAGATTGCGTCGCCGAACAAAAAATGAGCACTTTCGTTCCGTTGTGGGAATGTCTACCTATCACAATTGCTCCTGGCCAATCGCTCTGAAACAACCTCCGCGTCATGAGTTTCAACAAATCACGTTGCCGGGTATTCGACCGATGCTATTTGTCCCCTCGGCAAACTGCGTCGGTGGCAGCGGAACAGCAATCAGCGCCTGCTTTACGAAAGGGAGGATCAAGTAAACAACTACTCTCCCTAGCGAATTTATCAGTATCTCATCTCCTCGTTGAACGATAACCCTAAACTTGTTTATCTCAGTCTTATAGACTTACTCGGATCTTTAAAGCCTCGAAAAAAGCACTGTTTGAAAACAGCATTGCCAGCCGAGATCTATCCCTTCCACGGTTGAGCGAGAGAATGCAAGATAGCTTTCACTTGCACGGGAGACAAATCAGGATAAACGGATAGCAATCGAGCAACCAATGCACTTAACCGTGGCGTTGCAAAGCTGCTCCCTGTGACCACCTTTTCAGCGCCTCCGCGCCAACACACGCTGACATCAACGCCCCTGGCGGCAAACTCAACCATCGTGCCGCGTTGATAATAAAAAATGTTATCGCTATCCGTTCGAGCCATATTAACGCCGATTACTGAAGAAAAAAATGCTGGCCATTCCTGTGTGCGAAAGTCCTCGTTGTTGCAAGCTGCCACTACATGCACACTTCGTAAATAGGCTTCATCAACCCAGATCTTGTATTTAAGAACCTGGCTCTCAAGAGCACAGCCAAAGCTACAGTTCAGGACATTGTAGCCTCGGTCCAGCGCCTCTTGGGCACCCACTTGAATTGCAGCAGTTCGCGATGCATTATTGCTTCCGAGTACCCGGATACTCCCGATGCCGGCCCTAGGGGCTAATTTGTGGATAATTCCGCAAACAGCGGTACCGTGACCAAAAGCATCTCCGCTGCCGTTCTCAACTGTTAATGTCACTCCATCGTCGACGATTGCAATATCGTCGAGAAGACCAAGACCCTGCAGCATCGGGTGCGAACTCTCGACTCCAGAGTCGATGACGGCAATCTTGATACCTTCGCCGCTCCCTTGTTCTAGCGCACGTTTTGCCTCACTTAGCTCAATCCACGGTACCATCGCTCTTATGACAATCCCACCACCGTTCGAAGAATCTTCTCATCCATTAATCTACCGAGGATGGCAGCGCCATGACGGACATTCACGAGGTCCTGCTCGCTGAAACCTCGTCCCTCGTGACTGTCGTCAAGCTGTTGCAGTCGCACGCAGGAAATAACCCCTCGGCAAGCAGCAAGAAAGTAGAGAGGAGTGGCAATCATCGATTCCGTTCTGACATGGAGCTTTGTATCCAATGTCTTATCGTGCTGGGAATTGCGGGAGACGTGATTTTCAACGAACCCCTGTTCGTTGGCGAAGACCATGCTGATGATGCCCGCCGAAAGGGGTTGACTGAACTTGGCTACTAACGTTCCCGCATTCAAACCAGTATTGAACGCAATTACAAGCGACCTTTGTCTGGTGTCATGCAACCAGATCGAGCCTTCGCTCGCAGTAACGCTTTCGAAGGTGCCTGAAATCAATCGTTTCATGGTGCTATCGAGAATTGAGGCGAGACTTTCCGCCGTAATGCTTTCTGCAACCGCCGCAAGGTGCTTGTTGAGATCAGGAAGCAAAGGCAGAAAATCTGGAGCCGGAAGCAACGAGAGGCGAGATGGACTCATTGTCGTTTGCCTTCGTGTCGAGTATCGATGGTGGTGCTAGTGAGACAGCATACACCGATCGCATGTTCCGCGACAGATTATTACAAGTCTGCGATCGGGATATCTCGGCGGTCGACCGAGGCCGAGGTGGAAGGCTATCCATCAAAGCTCCCCGCCGACAACTATCAGCAGCTCTTGGTTAACCTGCTTGTGATAAAGGTCTGCATACGAGTATCCTGAGGCCGCCGGCGATTGTGATCCCATGCAGCCAACTGTCGAACCAGACTCCACGCTGATTCTCGCCCATGTTCTCTTTCTGGATATCGTGGGGTATTCCATATTGCCTCTCGATGGACAGACGCGGGTACTTCGCGATCTTCGGCGTGTTGTGACTGGGTCACCAACATTTCAGGCCGCTGGTGCTCAGCAATCAGTTGTCACTTTGCCCAGCGGGGATGGGATGGCGCTCGCTTTCCTATCCAGCCCCGAATGCCCGGTGAGATGCGCGCTCGAGATCTCGAAAGGAATCCGCGAAACCGCCAATCTCAAATTGCGGATGGGGGTGCATAGCGGTCCCGTCTACCGAGTGCAGGATATAAATGGCGAGAATATTGTCGCCGGCAGTGGCATTAATATGGCGCAGCGCGTCATGGATTGCGGAGATGCCGGACACATCTTGCTCTCGAGTACTGTCGCTGAAGTCCTGAAGGAAACGACCGAGTGGGCCCAGTGCATTTCGGAACTTGGCGAGGTTGAGGTCAAGCACGGAGTCAAGTTGCACATCTTTAATCTTTGTGTGGGGCAGGAAGGTAATGTCGCCGCTCCCCAGAAATTGCAGGGCTCCAGCGCCTGCGGGCCAATGGTCCCCCGAAAGGAGCGTCCGGAAGGCGGGACCGTCATTACCAAGCTGCTGGAGCTGGCGCAGGCTGACGCGCGCTACCTCGACGAATTGGAGAGTCTGCGTGAACTAATTGTCGTCATGTTCACGGATATTCAAGTCTCGACGGACTATTTCCAGCAGCGTGGCGACGCCGCTGGCCTGCTGATGATGCACAGTAATGCACGCACGATTCGCCAAGTCGTGGAAAAGCACGGAGGGAGGGTCATCAAGACCATCGGCGACGGACTCATGGCGACATTCATACGGCCTATCGCTTCCGTAAACGCCGCCATCGAGATCCAGAAGCTGCTGGGCGAAGTCAACGAACTGCGTGCTGAGCACGAGCGGGTCGCCGTTCGCGTTGGGATTCACCTGGGTACTGGCATCGTCAAAAGCGACGATGTTTTCGGCGACGTGGTCAACATCGCATCGCGGGTTGAGGCGCAAGGCGCGCCAGGACAGATTGTCATCTCGCAGGCCCTCTTTGAGCAACTGCGGGGGAGCCACTTCAATATTAAGGAGCTGGGGCGATTCCACCTGAAAGGCTTGAACTGCGAGCACTACCTGTATCAGGTAATTTGGGCCACGGCCAAGGAGCCGCCAGTTCTTGCTCCGACCCTATCCTCGGTCGAAACCTGCAAGAGACCTTCTCAGTTTCGAATTCAGTTAATCAAATCAGGCAGCCCGGGCCCCCAGCACCCGGTGACGCCACAATTGACCATCGGCCGTAGCCAAGGCGACCTACGCTTTGCCAGCGACCTAAAGATGGGTGCGCTCAACGCTCGCGTATTTGTACACGACGGCCAGCTCGTCGTCGAAGACCTGAGCGATGGCAGGGAGAAAGTCTTCTTCCGCCTGGTCGGCGGGCACACGCTGCAGACCGGCGATGTCATCATGATGGGTGAGCAGGTGTTTCTTTTTCGAGAGCTGGCGGAGGCCATGACGGCGATAACCCAGCTCGGTGCCTCCCTTGACGACATACACAACGTGTTGGAAAACCCCGTCGCCGAACTCGCACGGATTGAGCCCAACGGTCAGGTCTCCGAAGAATTCCCTATACGATGGGTTGAAACCATTTTTGGGCGCACGCAAGGCAATTACACTTTCCCCAAGGACAAATTGATGAGCCGTATGCACGCCCGCGTCCTGCAACGCGGTGAAGATTTCCTGCTGGAGGACGCTGGGAGTCTAAATGGGACATTCGTCAATGTCCGCAATAAGACCCGCCTTGTAGACGGCTCCGCTATCCTGGTAGGGGCCCAGCTTTTTCGTGTGCTTTGCTCTTCAGGATAGTGTCACTGTAGCCGCGGGGATCTGGCGCGTGAACGCCGTTGAGATTTGGGGGCTGATCCAGCTTCATTCCAGGAAGTCGCTCGCGTAGCCCACCCAACGATCTGAATTCGCCCTACGGCACTCGGTGGGTTGATGAGTATGGGGATTCTCGACGTGTCATTCGTCAAAACTCAGAACGCCAGCAAAACGAATGAGTTGTTGCACGCCGGCTGATTGACGCCGCAAGCGAGATTTCAACCTTTTCCGCGGAACAGGAAGATCAGGTCAATGATCAGTATGACAACCACCATCACTTCCAGCACGAATCCGCTACTTTGGTGAAATTCGTCAATGTAGAAGCGGTACACGCCTTCCGTCATCTTGAGCTTTTCGTTAACCAGATTCTGGTACTCAGGGACTCCCACCTTGCCGACGGCCAGCCGATAGAGCCGCGCCGCGAACATGTCGCTCACGAACTTGATGGCCGTATCGCAACGCTCGACAAGGTCGGTGACCTCGAGCGCAACAGTATTCAGGCGTGTAGCCTCGCGCCGCATCTGCCAGCGCCGCCAGAAGTTGGCACGGGCCTTCAGGGACTTGTAGACGCCGTCGAGCTCGCGCGTAAGCAGTTCGTCGTAATGGCGGAACTCCAAGAGCTGCGAGTTGACGTACTCCAGAATCTCGACTGACGAGGCAGCGCCGCTGTGGGTGTCGTAAATCAGCGCAGCGTTCCAGCCAATGACAATCACGTCGCGCGGATAGTAAGACAGGCTGGCCTGCAGTACGTCGTCCTGCTCAGCCCGGGCCAGTTCGGTAGCTTCGCCGCAAACGATCTGCGCAATCTGCGGACCGCGCTCCCGCAGCAGTGCCTCTCCTGCGGGTCGACCGTCGACATCGTTCACCATAAAAACGTAGTAGTCCTCAGACAACCAGTTTTCATAGGGTCGGACCATCGCCGATTCGATCTTCAGCACACGCCTGCGGACGATGTCTTCCGCCACACGCTCCAGCTCGGCGCTGGGGACCCAGCTCGCCGCCAGGCCGACGAGCGACTGCCAGTCGCCCTCGAACGGCCGCTCGATAAGCACGCTGACCACGCCATAGTCGTAGTACTTGACCTGTGGCTGTACACGCTCGCCGTTGCTGAGCTCGATCGGGTCCAGAGTCTCGACTACCGGGGGGTTCTCGAAACGCAGATATTGCGGCGTGGCGTGCTTGAACACCGGCGCGGTGCGTTTGGCATCGAGTATGCGGCGAAGGTCGTCTAGGTGGATTTCCTCGCAGACGTCATGCAGGATAATACCGAGCACCGACCCTCTCAGGAGTAAAGCGGATGCGGGGTTCACATTCAATCTCCGTCCTCTATTGTCCGATAGTCTGTGCCGTTTGTCGCAGGCTGCGGTATCTGAGTGATCGTGAATCGCGGCAGCGGTTTCGCCAGCTTAGTGCTTCCGATCATTTCTGTTGGATGAAATCAAGGGGATTCCCTGTATGATGTTGCACGGAATTCCGCTGCCCGCAGCACCGATACCAAGTTGAGTCCAGGAGACCGAATGGCCACCAAGTACCGAGTGATCCAGGTGAAGGGCGCAAAGCCCGAAACATTTATCGTGATTGGCATTGATTTCGAAGAGCGTAGGATCAAGTCGGCATCGCCCGCGATGCCGGAAGACGACTTGCGCGAACACTTGCGGCAGGCAGGAACGACGCCGGCCGAAATCAGCGCGTGGATCGAGCAGGGCCGCACGTACCCGGGTTAGTCATCCGGGCCGCATCTTGGGCGGTAGGCCATGGAGGCAGATTTCTATGACAGAAAATGACATCCTGCTGGCGCCCATGCCGGGTGCCGATCACCGCGATGTCGGCGGCGTGCACCTGGACATCGTCTCGGTTGGGAACTCGCGTGTGAAGCGCGTCGTGTACCCTGTCGGATTCCGCTGGTCGAAAAACATGAAGCCGCAGGTCGGCACCGACCTTTGCATGCACGCGCATGTCGGCTTCCTGGCACGCGGCCGCATCCACATGGAGTTCCCCGACGGCTGCATCCTCGACTTCCGCGCCCCGCAGGTGCTCTGCATAGAACCCGGACACGACGGGGTCGTCGTGGGAGACGAACCTGCTGTGGTGATTGAGTTCGACTTCGGCAACGACACGGTCAAGAATCTGGGCATGCCGGAGAAACACTCGCACGGCTAAGCGTATCGCGTTGGCCGCGGCTAGGGTACCGGCACAGCGTCCAGTACCAGCACCTCGAACGGTTTCAGCGCGAATGAATGCGTCTCGCCGGCCTTCACGTATACGCTCGGCAGCGGACGATTTTCTCGCCACGCACTGCGAAGTTCGTAGGTGCGCGCTGTCAGGTCGGGCAGTTCAAATGCCTGGGCAATATCAAGATTGATCGTCTGCGGCTTGTCCGACGGGTTGCGCAGTACGAGCGCGGCCTTCTTCGGATTCCAAGACGCCCAGCCATAGACCTCAAGCAGCGACGGATCTCCGCCGATCCAGTGGGTGTCCACCAGGACGGCGGCGTTAGCCCTCGACCATGCGGCCGCTTCCGCCAGAGTGTCCCAGTCAGCCTGCGAGAGCAGCGACGGCGTCACATACATCTCCTGCAACTGCGTGCCGTTACCAAAAAAGTCGTGTACCTCATTCTTGAAGTCGCCCTGCGGGTCGGTGTCCAGGTTTTTAGCGTGCTTCGCATAGATCATGCCGTGCAGCATCAGCGAGTTCAAAGGATACAGCGGCCCGGCCAGCACCACGTGCTCGTAGGTATCGGCGTCCCGATACGTAATCCACTGTTCGCGCTTCGAACCCACGCCGAGAAAATCGTGGTCTTCACCGCCGCGCCAGATGGAGTCGGCATAGCGTAGCCAGAATGGTGAGGGATATGTGCCTGTTGTCAGGTTGACGTACAGATCCGGCTTCAGCGCGCGCAACTCGCCGATCAGGTGAATGGCCGCTGCGAAGTCGCTGTCGTAGCTGCTGCCGGACACTACACGGTCAGCGTTGCCAGTGCCGTCGAACTTGAACTGGTTGACTCCGTAGTCGCGCACGAATCGGACGCACGCATCGCGAAACGCTGCGTAATACTTCGGTCCAGAGAGCGCAAAACCCTTATCCACTATTTCGTATCCGTTGACACTTCCTGCCGCGACCCGCTGCTGTCTTGGCTTGCCGTACCCGCCCCACGGTGACAGCCATACGCCGGGCGCGGTGTCATAACTCGCCGCCGTTTCCTTCAATTTGGAGAATCCGTTTGGGAAGCCCGAGTTGAACTGCCACAGGGTCGCCGGGTCGTCCCAGCCATCGTCAAACAGAAATGACGCAATGGGCACGCCGCGCTTCTTGGTAAGCTCGGTGCCGTAAGTGTTGATCACAGCCAGCGCACCTGCTTCGTCATACTTGCTAAAGTAGCCCAGGTCGTACCAGGAGTTGTAGTTCAGGAAGGTACGATAGGCATGGGCACGCTCACGCTCGACATAGTGCAGGAAGCCGCGGCGCAACTGGCCCGCCGCGGTGACACCGACCACAGAGCTGTAGATGACCGACTGCCCCGCCTTCAGCGGCAATTCACGCTCCACCCAGCAGCGCGCGCGATCGCCTGCGACCGCACAAGTTGAAATAGGATCCTCAAAGCCCGCAAACAGCGGCCCTGCCACAACCGGCGAGCCTTTTACCGTTCCTACGACGCGGGCATTCGGCGAGTGGAAATCGATCATCCGCACCTCGCGCACCGGAACGTCAGCCAATTTCGCCGTGACCTCAATTTCCTGCCGCAGGTAATTCGAGCCGTCGCGCAGAATCACGCGCCACGTAATGTGCAGCCGACCGGCGTGGTCTTCCATCTCAACCACAACCGCCTTACCCGGAACCTGCTCCGCCAGTCGCGGTGTGCCGGTCTGTCCCGCCAGTTCCACTATCTTCGGCACAGCGATTATCTTCATCTCCGCCGCCGGCACGACGCTTCCGTCGCCCAACAGCAACACAAAGGCAAGCATGCGCTCCGGCGAAGCGTCCTTGACCATCTCGTCTTCGATTTCCATCTCCGCAACATGGCCGGACTCGATTGAAGCGCTCATTGCCACTACAGCGTTGCGCACCCGGAACCTATCGGCGCGCATCTCCACCTTGGCGACGCCAGGATCGGGCGCAAAATAAACTGGTGCGTCCTGCGACAAGGCAGCCACCGTCGACGCTACCGCTGCCGCAAACAGGAAGACCGTTCGAAAAAGAGGAACTCTCATATTTGACCTACGAACTGACTGCTGCGTCCTTGGGCGCGCTCACCAGAGAACCCACGACCATCCCGATTCCCGCCAACGCGAACGCTCCCGCCCCTGCATAGCTAGCAGGAGTCTTAAGAAAGAAGAACCCTATCGTCGCCACTGCACCGCCGGCCATCGCCAAATACCCGCCAAGGGTCGAGGCGCGATTCCAGAACAACCCGGCGACCACCGCTACCAGCGTGCCCGAAAGGTAAATTGTCGCTGTCATATTGAGATAGAAGTACGTTGGACCAGGCAGCGTGTACCACAGTCCATACACCATCACAAACAAGCTGACGAACAGGTTGGCGCCGCGATTCAGCATGACCTGTTGTAGCGAGGTGAGTGGCTTCTTGCGCAGCGGCCCGATAATATCCTGCGCGATGATCGCGCTCCAACCGAGCAAATACGAGCTGTTCACCGACATGGTCGCCGCCAGCATGCCTGCAACCACGAGTCCTAGCACACCCGATGGCAGAATCGTGGCCAACATGCGTGGCATCGCCTCCAGCGAGTTCTGCTGCGGCCCGAGCAAGGCCAGCGCTGCAATGCCCCACATCATGGGCATCATGCCGCGTCCCAGGAAAATGAAGCCCGCCCATGAAAACACTTGCCTGCTGACCTCGGGACTGCGGGTCGAGAAGTTGCGCATCGCGGTCGTCTGCCAGCAGGTGTGCACCGCCATCCAGATCAAGACCTGGAACGCTATGTAAGCCGGGCCGTACTCAGCGTTCGTCAGCGGACTGAATCCGCCCGACGCCATCGTCTGCCGCACCGCGCTGTACATGTTGGAAACGCCTGCCGCCTGCACCGACCAGATCGTCACCAGAATCGTCCCGATGCTGAGAGCAACGAACTGAATGAAGTCTGTGATGACGATGGACACCATGCCGCCCAGCACCGTGTACACCAGCTCCAGCAGCAGGATGCCGCTCATCACCGCCTTGATGTGGCTCAGTGGGATACCCGAGATGATGGCGAGGAACGTGCCTTCGATGCGCAGGAACACTCCCATGTTCAGAATGCCGCCCACCGCTACGAGAATTCCCACAAATACCCGCAGATTGCGGCTGAACTTGACTTGGAAGAACTCCGGCACGGTCATCAGATTCATAGCGCGCAGGCGCTCCACGATGAAGCCAGTGCGCCCGATGAAAATCATCGCAAGCCCGGCGATCAGGCCGTTCACGAATGACGCATACCCGGTCTTATAACCGAGTTCGGCATAGTACATGAACGTGATAGTGCCGATCTCAGTGGCCGCCAGCGTCGCTACGGCGAGAAACGTCCCGAGTTCGCGCCCGGCTACGAGGAAGTCGGAGATTCCGCCCACAAACTTGCGGCCGTAGAGTCCGGTCGCCATGGTGGCAGCCAGATAGCCGATGACGATGACCCAGTCCAGTGAGGAGAAGTGAGTGCCGATCATCGTCGCCGCTGCGCCTCGGCTCGCAGTCCGGCAAACATCTCGCGCAAATCACGTAGGCCGCGCACTAGCACAACGAGGGTGATGACGGCGAACGCCGAGCCCGCCAGCACGAAGTTGGCCATCCAAAACAAATACCAGCCGTTCATATTCGCCGTGATTGTACTTCATCCCCTGTTACGCAGCCTTGATATTCGCCGCTTCCGTTAGACTGGGTTGCGAGCCATGAGCGTCACGGCGCCCATTACGAAAGCCGTTATCCTCGCCCGCGGACTCGGCAAGCGCATGCGCGAGAAGGACTCGTCCGCAGCCATCGATGCCGCACAGGCGGCAGCTGCGGATTCAGGCGTGAAGGCGATGGTTCCCGTCGGCCGCCCGTTTCTCGACTACTTGCTCAGCACTCTTGCTGAGGCGGGATGCAACCGCGCCTGCCTCGTCATCGGCCCCGAACATGGTGCCGTTCGCGACTACTACACACACGAACAGCATCCATCACGAATTGAAGTCTGTTTTGCGATACAGCCCGAGCCGCTCGGCACCGCCAACGCTGTCCTCGCAGCCGAGGATTTTGCCAGCCAGGATGAGTTCGTCGTGATCAACGGCGACAACTACTACCCCGTCGAGGCCCTCCAAGCCCTGCAGCGCCTCGGCCAGCCAGGGACCGTGCTCTTTCAGGCTGGGTCGCTAGCGCGAAACAGTAACATTCGCGAAGAACGTGTATGCGCCTTCGCATCTTGCGTTGTCGATTTCGCTGGGTTCCTCGCCGATATCGTCGAGAAACCCGCCTTCGAAACTTTCGACGAGGCCAGGCTCATCGGCATGAATTGCTGGCGATTCGGACCAGCCATCTTCGCTGCGTGCCGAGACGTGCCGCTATCGCCTCGCGGCGAATTCGAGCTGCCTCTCGCGGTGAAGCTGGCGATCCGGCGCGGCATAAAGTTGAAAGTTGCCATCAGCCAAAGCGGTGTACTTGACCTCTCCCGCCGCTCTGACATTTCCGCCGTGGCTGCGCGCCTCGCGCACGTCAAGGTGCAGCTATGATCATCGCCGACAGTCTCATCGCCGCCGGCATGAGCAAGGCCGAAGCTTCTGCGAAGGCAGAGTCATTCGCGGCGCTTGAACGTCACCTGCCGACCGGCGGCGCGCCGCTTCGCTGGTTCGTTCCCGGGCG
>Ga0207761_1000103_pt1 | contig 26456 bp, 25 predicted proteins | sample LuqExpMetageno34_FD_187792 | JGI IMG/M metagenome (GOLD analysis project Ga0207761, IMG submission 187792) | Tropical forest soil microbial communities from Luquillo Experimental Forest, Puerto Rico - Sample 34 (SPAdes) | ecosystem: Environmental > Terrestrial > Soil > Tropical forest ... | reverse complement strand
GGAGACTATACATTTCCTGGAAGCGTGCATCCGCAACACCCCGGTGATGGTGACGCCGGAAAGTGCGCGCCGGGTCATGGAGACCTACAGCGCGGCCGACCTGTCGGCCGACATAAACGAACCAGTCGATCTGCCACTCTCCAACCAAACGATTTCGGCGATCGCGGAATTCAAACAGAAGTTTCGGGCGGGAGTGAATAAATGAAGAAGTCTGCTAAAGGCGTCGGCCTTGCGATCATCGGCGGCGGCCGCGTCGGCCTGTTCCGCGGCGAGGTGGCTGCGCGTCATCCGGCGGTGGAATGGATCGGGTTGGCCGAGAAGAACCCGAACCGCGCTGGCCTCGTCGGCCCCATGATCAGCGCCGACTTCGTGACGCAAAGCCATGTCGAGTTGCTCAAGCGGCCGGAGGTGACTTGCGTGATCATCGCCACCGACGAGCACCTGCACGTCGATCCGATCATGGTGGCGCTCGAGCGCGGCATTCCGCTGCTGATCGAGAAGCCGCTCGCGACGCGGTTGGACGAGTCCGCGCGCGTGCTGAAAGCGGTCAAGGACGCCAAGGTCGACGCCGTGGTCGGCTATACCCAGCGCTTCCGCCGCCGCTGGCTGGCGGCCAAGGAAAAATGTCAATCCGGCGCGCTCGGCGATGTTACGCTGGTCACCTCGCGTGCGTTCATGAACCGGCTGGTGGCGATCGACAACTACAAGCGCACCGACGATCCCGCTACCATCTCGCCGATGGTGATCTCCGGCACGCACGCGCTCGACATCTGCATGTGGTGTCTCGACCCGAAGGAACCGGTCGAGGTCTATGCCCGTTCGATCGACAAGGTGCTGGGGCCCTCCTACAAGGGCATCGACGCTACCGCCGGCATGATCAACTTCGACGACGGCACCGTCTATCACCTCAACATCTCCTGGGCACTGCCCGTCACCTGGCCAGCTGCGGTCTACAGTCTCGAAGTCGGCATCGTCGGCACCACCGGCGTGCTCACCATCGACGACACCCATCGCGACATCGTGCTGGCAGTGTCGAAGCCACAGTCGGAGGGCTACAACCCCGACGCCTCGCGACTGGTCGACTTCATGGGCAGCTATCCGCCCGGCGACATGGCCCTCGGTGAATTGCGCGGTCCGATGGCGGAGGAAACGGATTCGTGGCTCAACCGAATCGCGCTCGGCCTCCCGACCGCGGCCGCGACGGTGGAAGAAGCCCACCGCAATCTGATGCTGACCAAGGCTCTCGATCTGTCAGCTAAGCGCAAACAGCCCGTAAAGCTGCCACTCGAACCCGACGACGTGCGTGCTGCGGGCTGAGTGGTGTTATTGCGGCGACTGCCCGCCCGCCTGAGCGGCCGCCGGCGGACGCGCCTGTACAGCCGCCGGCGGACGCGCGTGAGCAGCCGCCGGTGGACGCGCCTGAGCAGCCGCCGGTGGAGCGACTGCTGCGTCGTTAGTGCCACCACCGAACAGAATGCGCTGCGGATTGTGCACAAGGTCGACAAACGCCCTCCCAGCATTGTCGATTTGCCGCGTCGCAGTTGCCGTCATCCTGTTGATGCCGATCGCAACCTCGTCAGTACGCTTGTCTAGATTGTCGGAAAGCTTTCGAATAGAAATCGCAACGTCGTCAGTACGCTTGTCCAGATTGTCGGAAAGCTTTCGGACCGAAGCGGCCGCTTCCGTGGCGTTCTGTGACGCCTCTCTGACGTTATTCATGATTGTATCAACATTGTCTGAATTGCGCGCGAGTGACGCACTGAATGTGGCGATATCTGTAATCGCCTGATGCAGAGGTGCCTGATTTGCGGTAAGTACTTCTTCTGCCCTATTCAACACCTGGCGAGCGGCCTGCATCATATCCTGACTGGCGGTGGGATCGGCTTTCAATGTCGGCGGCTCGCCTTCCTCTCGCTCGATCAGCGGCGTGGTCGCTGAGACGCCCTTGAGGGACACCACAGCAACGCCGGTCAGGCCGGCAAATTCCAGACCCACGCGCGTATCGGAGCGGATCGGCGTCGATTTATTGACCGCTAGCATCGCTATGACCTGAGACGGCTTATCGGGATCGAGCCGCAGATTGGTGACCTCGCCGACGCGAATGCCGTTGAAAAGAACGTTGCCGCCCACCTGCAGTCCCGACACCGAACTGTCGAAGATCACGCGATAGGCGACCTGCTGCTTCTTGCCGGCCGAGTGGTGCAGCCAGAAGATGAAGCCGAACGCGCCCGCTATCACGGCGAACGTGAACAATCCGATCAGTGCAAAGTGCGCCTTTCTCTCCATCACACTGCTCCGTCAGTTCTTCGCAGCGGCTTGCAGGCCCGCTCGCGCGCGCACACCGTGGAAATAGGCCTTCAGCCATGGATGCTGTGACGCCAGCATCGTATCCATGTCGCCGACTGAGATGATCTTACCGTCACCAAGAACGGCGATACGGTCGCAGATCGTGTGAAGGCTGTCGAGATCATGAGTTACCATAAAAACGGCCATTGCCGAAGTTCGTTGCAAGGTCAGGATTAGCTGATCGAAATCCCCGGCGCTGATCGGATCAAGACCCGACGTCGGCTCGTCAAGAAATAGAATTTCCGGATCGAGCGCCAGCGCTCGGGCGAGCGCGACGCGCTTTATCATACCACCCGAGAGTTCCGATGGGAATTTGCGGTATACGTCCGGCTTTAGGCCAACCATTTCCAGCTTGGTAATGGCGATCTCGGTCATCAGCCGGTCCGATACATCGAGATATTCGCGGATCGGGAACTCGACATTTTCGCCCACAGTGAGAGAGGAGAACAGCGCGCCTTGTTGGAACAGGATGCCCCAGCGGCGCTCAATCTCCTGGCGCTGTACCTCGCCGGCCTGATCCAGATTGACGCCGAAGACATCGATACGCCCATGCTGCTTTGGCAACAAGCCGACGATGGTGCGCGTGAGGACCGATTTGCCCGCGCCCGAAGCGCCGACGAAGCCTAGAATTTCACCCCGATGAACATCAAGCGTGACACCATTGAGGATCCGGCTGCCCTTCAGATCGACCACCAGATCGCGAACCTCGATGACGGGCGCCTTACGACCGCTTGCCATGTCACATACCGATCGACGCGAAAAACATGGCAAAAATACCGTCGAGCACAATGACCATGAAGATCGCTTTTACCACGGAATTGGTGGTTTGCTCGCCAAGCGACTCGGCGCTGCCCTGCACTTGCAGCCCTTCGACGCAGGCGACAACGCCGATGACCAGCGCCATGAAAGGAGCTTTGATTATACCCACCTCGAACGTCGTGACCGAGACCGCTTCGCGTAGGCGCGCAAGAAAGACTTCGGGCTGGACGCCACCGTAAAGCCAGGAAACTAGGCCGCCGCCATAAAGAGCGGCCATCGATCCCAGGAAGGTCAGGATTGGCACTGCGATCATTAGGGCGAGGACACGCGGGAGAATGAGCACTTCGACTGGATCAAAGCCCATAGTGCGCAGTGCATCAACTTCCTCGCGCATGCGCATGGCGCCAATCTCGGCCGTATAGGAGCTGCCGGAGCGCCCAGCAACCATAATGCAAACGATCAGCACACCGACCTCGCGCAACACGAGCACGCCGACCATATCGACGACGTAGATGTCAGCGCCAAATTTGCGGAAATGGAATATGCCCTGCTGCGCGAGAATCGCACCAATCAATACGGTGATTAGCAGGATGATCGGTACTGCCCGCCAGCCAACGCGATCGACTTGGTTGACCATCGAAGTGAAGCGAAAGCTCGTCGGCCGCAACGCTACGCGCCCAAGCGCGACCATCAACGAGCCGAGCATCTGCGCAAACAGAACGAGATCTGCACCAACCGACGACATTTTCATGCCGACAGTTACCAACGTTGCGACGATACTGTTGAGTCCGCGTGGCGGCGGCGTAAGCGTCTGCGTGCCGGCGCGAACCTTTTCGAAAAGGCCACGGTAGTCTTCGTGCAGCCCGACAAGACGCGCTTCACGACCCTGGCTCGTCCAGTGCCGCAGTGTGCGCTCGATGAGCCACGCGCCGTAGGTATCGAGATATTCGATACGGGTGACATTGATAGCGATCTTGCTCGCCGTAATACCGCGCGTGGCGGCGTCAACCTGTGGCTCGATCGCGCTGGCATATTGAGCCGTCCACGACCCGGCGGCGCTGAGTTCGATGTAATCGCCCTGAGTTTGGCCGCTGAGCAAGATTCCTGCCGTCACCGAGCCGCTCCTTCGCCCAGAAAACTGGGCCGCGCGCCCGCGTTACACCTTTTGCGGGCTTACGAGTCGAGACAGGACTGGATGCGTTGCGGCGGGACTTTGCGGTTACACCATCGGCCAATCAGCAGGCGATGGTCGCAACTCAGGGGCCGCATTGAGCACAATCTCGCCCCGCTCCGTAAAACGGAAAAAGTTAACAAAATAGTAACAATTATTAAATACCGTTTACCCTTTTAGGTTAATTGATGGTTAACCATACGATCCGCGCATTTCATCGTATTTGGTGGTACCCCGAGCCTTCATCCGGCTCCCGCCACAACCCAGGCGCTGGCCAAGGTACCGGTTTTATCAGCCAAGCTGTCAGTTGCGCCTGCAGTGCTTTAGGCGCGCTCGCGCACTGATTTGATCGACAGTTCAGCCGCCAATTTATCGAGTTGCGTCAATAGTTCGGGCGCGAGCGGCAATCCATTGCGCGAGCGGTCAACGCGGCGTTGCGCGCGCTGTGCGCCTGGCAAACGTACGGTCTGGCCGGGCAATGCTTTCGTATTGCCAAGCTCACGGATGTGCCGGTCGACTTCCGCCTTGAATTGATCAAGCGGTTGGAAGCGTGCCGGATCGAGCGCCAGCACAAACTGACCGGTATTGGTGACCTTGCCAGGTTCCAAGTTGAAATCGACGCAGTCCCGTCCGAACAGCGCGCCGTTGAGTGTGCCGCCGAGTAGCCCCAGCATCAGCGCCAGCCCAGCGCCCTTGTAGCCGGCCATCGGCAGCAGCAGCGCCTCTGTGCTTTTGTGCGGATCGGTAATCGACTCGCCCGTCTTGGGATCGGCCATCCAGCCGTCTCTGAGTGGCTTATTTTGCAGCCGATGGTTCTTGATGGTCCCGTACGATACGATGGAAGTAGCGATGTCGAGCACCAGCGGCGGCTCCTCGCCAGCCGGGATTGCGATCGCCAACGGATTGGTGCCGAGCAACGGTTCGGCGCCGCCGGCGAGCGGCATATGGTTGGCGTTCGCGACAGCTGAATACATGCCGATCATGTCGGCCTTCAGCGGCAGCGCGGCATAAACGCCGGCAGCTCCCGCATGACCTGACATGAAACAGCCGACCCAGGCAACGCCGTTCTCACGTGCAAGCTCGATCGCGGTCTCGGCCGCACGCGACACCACCAGATGGCCCATGCCGTTGTCACCGTCGACCAGCGCTGTCGCCGGCGCGGTACGTTTGACTTTGATGCTGGGCTTGGCGTTAGTCGAGCCGAGCTTCAGCCGGTTGACGTATTGCGGCAGGCGGAACACGCCATGCGCATCAGCGCCGACTAGATCGGCCTCCAACATAAGCTCGGCGATCTTGCTGGCGTCCGGCGCCGACACGCCCGAACAGGCCATTGCATCGACGATCAGCCCACGCACTGCGCTGATCGGGATGCGCTTGTCGGTGTCAGTTGTCATGACGGCTTCGCCGACAGCAGCACTTCGGCGCGCCCACCCAGGATGCTAGCCTTGTCGGCGTCCGAGATTGCCAGCCCGCGCACGTGCTTTACGCAGTCCAGCATGCCCATGTCGTAAGGATAGTCGCTGCCGAGTAGCACGTGATCGGCGCCGGTATGCTTGATGAGGAACTCGAGCACCGGTGCGGAATGCAGGATGGTGTCGTAGAAGAAACGGCCGACAATGTTCTTTGGCTGCTGCGGTACGTTCTTCTTCGGTTCCGGCCGCACCGCCCAGCCGTGCTCCCAGCGCGCGGCCTGATAGGGCGTGAAGCCGCCGCCATGCGCCAGCATTATCTTCAGCTTCGGATAGCGGTCGAGCACACCACCGAATACGAGGCTGGCGGCGGCGATCGTGGTGTCGAGCGGGTTGCCGATCAGGTTGGCGAGGTAATAGGACTTCAGCCGATCGGCGCCGGCGATATTGTTAGGATGGATGAACATAAAGGCGCCGAGCTCCTCGGCCGCAGCCCACAGCGGCTCAAAGCTCGAATCGTCTAGATTGATGCCTTTGACGTTGGAGGCGAACATCGCGCCGCGTAGGCCGAGTTTGGTCATGGCTCGCTTGAGCTCGTCGGCGGCGCGCGCCGGCTGCGCAAGCGGCAGCGTGGCGATCCCCATGAAGCGATCCGGATTGGCGGCGATGTGCTTGGCCATCTGGTCGTTCTGGATGGCGGCGACAGTGGCTGCCAGCTCCGGGTCCACATTGTAAAGATAGGTCTGCGGCGTGGCCGACAGCACATGCACGTCGACATCCGCCGCATCCATGTCACGCAATCGGTGCGCGATGTCGAAGCCGCCGGTCGGGAACGGCCGGTAGACCGTACCGGCGACGTCAAAGGCCGCCTGCTCGGCGTCGGCCGGCGTTATGGCGACCTTGACGCCCGCCTTGCTGATCAGCGCGGCTGTCTCCTGGGTCAAAATGTGGGTGTGGGTATCGATGGTTCGCAGCTTGCTCATTTCGTCCTCTGAAACTTCCCGCGCATGATCGAGGAGCGCCTGAGTGCCGCAGGTGTTGTTCGGACGCAAGCCCCTGTCCGGAATGTTTTATTGGGTTATAAAAGCGTCCCCCAATGTCTAACAGCCGGACCCCATGAGCACGAACGGCACCAAGTACGAGCCACGCGTCGAGGACGACGCCCTGGTCCGCGGCCAAGGCCACTTCATGGACGATCCAAGGCTGCCGAATACGGTCTTCGCCGCCTTCGTGCGCTCGCCGCATGCCCATGCCCGCGTGCTGAAGGTCGATGCCGAGGCGGCGCGGAGGGCCAAACGCGTACTGGCGGTGCTCACGGCCGAGGACATGAAAGCGGCGAACGTCGGCAGCGTGTCGCGCCATCCGCCGGTGGTCGGCCGCGGCGGCGCCAAGATGGCAATGCCGTTCCGCCCATCGCTCGCCGGCGACAAGGTGATGCATATCGGCGATCCAGTTGCGATGGTGGTGGCGGAGACCAAGGCCGTCGCGCAGGACGCCGCGGACCTCGTCGTGGTGGATTATCAGGAATTGCCGGCCGTGGTCGACATCGAAACCGCGATGAGCGGCAAGACGCAGCTTTATCCCGACGCACCTGGCAATCTTTGCGTCGACTGGCCGGGTCCGGTCCTGGACGAGCAGAACGCCAAGGACGTCGGCGAGATCATTGCCAAGGCGCGGCATGTCGCACGCGTTAAAGTCACCAACCAGCGCATGGTGGTTGCATCGATGGAGACGCGCGGAGCCACCGGCGTCTATGACAAGGCAAGCGACAGCTACACGCTCTACGCCTGCTCGCAGGGCGCCGACTCTCTGCGCGGACAAGGCGCCGCCATCATGGGTGTGGCGAACGAGAAACTGCGCGTGATCACCGAGGATGTCGGTGGTGCCTTCGGCATGAAGACGCCGGTCTATCCGGAATACCCGGTGCTCCTGGTGGCGGCTAAAAACCTTGGCCGCCCGGTGCAGTGGCAATCCACGCGCTCGGAGGCCTTCCTCACCGACACGCAGGCGCGCGACACCGTGACGGAGGCCGAGTTGGCGCTCGACGAGAAAGGCAAGTTCCTGGCGCTGCGCATGCGCCATCTGTGCAACCAGGGCGCCTATGTCAGCACCGCCGGCGTCGGCATCAACACCAACAACTTCGCACGCTGCCTGCCCGGCATGTACCGCATCCCCAAGGTCGATGTCTCGGTCGCCTGCTACTTCAGCAACACAGTTCCGATCGGCCCTTACCGCGGCGCCGGCCGGCCGGAGGCAAACTACGCGCTCGAACGCGTGGTAGAGGAAGCCGCTCGCATCACCGGCATTGACCGCGTGCGGTTGCGCAAGAAGAACCTGATCCCGCCCTCAGCGATCCCGCACAAATCGGCGATCGGCAACGTCTACGACAGCGGCGATTTCCCGGCCGTCGTCGAAAAGGCGCTCACGCTCGCCGACTTCGACAATTTCAACAAACGGCGGCGCGAGTCGGCGCGCCACAAGAAGCTGCGTGGCATCGGCGTATCGTGCATGCTGGAACACGCGGGCGCGCTGCCGATGGAACAGGCTTCAGTCAGCTTCCCGGGCGACAATAGAATTGTGCTCGGCATCAACGTGCAGTCGACCGGCCAGGGCCACGCGACCGTGTTCGCTCGTGTGCTGGCCGACGAGCTCGGCATCGACGCTGACACGGTGCAGCACTGCCATGGCGACACTGCACTCGGGCTGACCGGCTTTGCGTCTGTCGGTTCGCGCTCAGCGATGTGCGCCGGCACCGCCATCGTGCGCACGGCGGACGCAATGCTGATCAAAGGCAAGAAGGTCGCCTCTGCGCTCTTGGAAGCGTCGGAGGACGACATACAATATCGCAACGGCAGCTTCGAGGTGGTCGGTACCGACCGAAAAATCTCGCTGTTCGAGACCGCACGACGCGCCAAGGAGAGGGGTGAAAGTCTCGACACCAAAGAAAAGGCGGAAGCGCCGCTTACCTTCCCTAATGGCTGCCACATCGCCGAGGTCGAGATTGATCCCGACACCGGCCATGTCGATCTCGTCACCTACACCGCTGTGGACGATTGCGGAAATATGCTCGATGCTCGGATCGTCGAGGGTCAGGTGCAGGGTTCGATCGCCAACGGGCTCGGTCAGGCGCTGACGGAAAATGCGGTCTACGACGCGCAGAGCGGGCAACTGGTGACCGGCTCGTTCATGGACTACGCCATGCCGCGCGCGCACCACATGCCGATCGAGTTGCGCGAAGCGGTGCATTCGGTGCCGTCGACGACCAACCCGCTCGGCGTCAAGGGCACCGGCGAGGCCGGCACCACGGCGGCGATCGCCGCGGTGATGAACGCGATCGCAAACGCAATCCCGAACGGCGCCGCCGACCAAATGGACATGCCGGCCACGCCCGCCAAGATATGGGCGGCGTGCCAGAAGGGGATGACGAGGTAGCTAGAGCCTGTAATCGTAAAACACTCTAAGCGCCATGTCCGCTACTGACATTCGTCAGCTCATCACATCGCTACTTTTGTTGGCAGTTTATAAGTCAACTCCCTAAATCCCCAAATACCGATGCTGCAGGTCGGGCGCCGCAGCCAGTTCGCGCGAGACGCCGTTCCACACCACCCGGCCGCGCTCGAGCAGGAAATGACGATCGGCGACCCGCACCAGAGCGCCGACGTTCTTGTCGATCACTAGGATGGCGAGACCGAGCTCTTTGAGTCGGGCTAGACACCGCCAGATCTCGGCGCGGATCAGCGGCGCCAGCCCCTCGGTCGCCTCGTCCAGGATCAGCAGAAGCGGATTGGTCATCAAGGCGCGACCGATCGCCAACATCTGCTGCTCGCCGCCGGACAATTGGTTGCCCATGTTGTCGGAGCGTTCGGCAAGCCCCGGAAATAGCTCATAGACCTTTTCAAGCGTCCACGCACCACCGTCGCGTGCGACCGCGGTCGCCACCAGGTTCTCGTAGACTGTGAGATTGGGAAAGATCTGGCGGCCTTCCGGCACCAGCCCAACTCCCAACTGGGCGACCTTGTAGGCCGGCAGCCCGCGGATTTCCTGGCCCATGAAGTGGATCTGACCGGCGCGCGCCGGCGTGAGGCCCATGATCGAGCGCACGGTTGTGGTCTTGCCCATGCCATTGCGGCCCATCAGCGTTACCATTTCACCGGGTGCGATGGTCAACGAGACGCCAAACAGCACCTGGCTCAGTCCGTAGCAGGTCTCGATACCGGCAACCTTCAGGACGGCGTCAGACATGGCCGGCCTCCTGCTCGCCGAGGTAGGCCTCGCGCACCTGAACATTGGTGCGGATCACCTCAGGCGCGCCGGTAGCGATCACCCGGCCATAGACGAGCACGGTAACGTGGTTGGCAAGCGCGAATACCGCTTCCATGTCGTGCTCGACCAAGAGGATGGTGACCTGGTGCTTCAAGTCGCGCAGCATCGCGATCATGCGGGCGGATTCCTCCGGCCCCAGCCCGGCCATCGGCTCGTCGAGCAGCAGCATGCGTGGCCGGCCGGCCAGCGCCATCGCGAGCTCAACTAGGCGATGCTCGCCGTGACTGAGATCGGAAGCCCGCTGCTCGGCGCGATCGGCGAGCCCGACGCGCTCGAGCAAAGCCAGCGCCGGTTGGCACAACTCCGTTTCCAAACGGGCATTGCGCCAAAAACGGAAGGAGTGCCCAGAATGCGCTTGCACCGCAAGCATCACATTGTCGAGCACGCTGAGATCGAGGAACAGCGAGGCGATCTGGAACGAGCGCGCCAGCCCCAGCGCGGCGCGGCGGTGCATCGGCATGGTGGTGATGTCGACGCCGGCGAAAGTAACGCGGCCGGAGTCGGGCGTGAGCTGGCCGCTGAGCTGCAGGATCAGCGAGGTCTTGCCGGCGCCGTTCGGCCCGATTACCGCGTGCAGCTCGCCGGCCTCGACCACAAGCGCGATATCGTCGCTGGCGACGATGCCCTCGAAGCGCTTGACCAGATGGCTGACCTGCAGCAACGGCTCGCTCATGCGCGCCCCCTGCTGAGCAGCCCGATGATTCCGCCACGCGCGAAAAGGACTACCAGAAGCAGCAGCGGGCCTAAGATGATCTGCCAATATTCGGTGATGCCAGACAGCGCCTCCTCCAGCACCAGCAGCGCCACAGCGCCGACCAGCGGGCCGAACAGCGAGCCCATGCCGCCGAGCACCACCATGACGATGAGATCGCCAGAGCGGGTCCAATGCATCATGGCCGGGCTGACAAATTCGGTATGATTGGCGAGCAACGCGCCGGCCAGCCCGCAGATTGCACCCGCGATCACAAAGCATGTCAGCTTGTAGCGGAAGGTCGGGAACCCGATCGCCCGCATGCGTAGGTCATTCGAGTGCGAGCCCTGGATTACCATCCCGAAGCGCGAATTGATGAGCCGCCAGGTCAAGCCGATGATCGCGAATAGCAGGACGAGGCAGATGTAATAGAACTGAGTCTTGTTCGATAGGTCGAGCGGGCTGACGAATTCGCTGCGCTGATAGATGGTCAAGCCGTCGTCGCCGCCGTAGCGGTCAAGCCCGACCGCGACGTAATAGAGCAACTGCGCGAAGGCGAGCGTGATCATGATGAAGTAGACACCGCGCGTGCGCAGGCACAGCACGCCGATCACCAGCGCGAACAGCGCCGATACCGCGATCGCCACCGGCCATTGCAGAAAACCGGATGGGAAGCTTTCCTGTGCCAGGATGCCGACGGCATAGCCGCCGATGCCGATATAGACGGCATGGCCGAAGCTCACCATGCCGCCGTAGCCCATGATCAGATTGAGGCTGGCCGCCGCCATCGCCAGAATAATGATGCGGCTGAACAGCGTGATCAGGAACGGCTTGTCGAAGACCGCCGAATAGACCGGCAGCAACACCAGGAAGAGCAGCAGCGCGACGATGACGACGTTGCGTCTTGTCAGAAGCCCGGTCATCTGCTGGACGCCGGAAAAAGGCCTTCCGGCCGCACCACCAGGACCAGCGCCATCAGCAGATAGATCAGCATCGACGACATCGCCGGCGAGATCGCGGAAGCGCTGCGCGGATCGAGCAGCAGCGCCAGAACGTCGGGCAGAAAACCTCGGCCGACCGTATCGATCAGGCCAACCAGAATGGCGGAGATAAAGGCGCCGCGGATCGAGCCAATGCCGCCGATGATGATCACCACGAATGCGAGAATGAGTATGTTCTCGCCCATGCCGATCTGCACGGTGAGGATGGGCGCCTGCATCAAGCCGGCGAGGCCAGCGAGCGCGGCGCCCAGCCCGAATAGCAAAGTGTAGAGCAGATTGATGTTGACGCCGAGCGCGCTGACCATTTCGCGGTTGGAGGCGCCAGCACGGATCAGCATACCGATGCGCGTGCGCATCACCAGCACATACATGAGCAGCGCGACCAGCAGTGTCACCACGATGATGGCAATACGGTAGGTCGGATAGTCCACGCCCGGCAGGACCTGGAAATGCGTGTTGAGCCAGGCCGGCAGTGGAACGTTCATGCCGGCCGGGCCCCAAATCAGCCTTACCAGTTCGTTGAAGAACAGGATCAGGCCGAATGTGCCGAGCACGTGATCAAGATGGTTGCGCCCGTACAGTCGTCGTATGGCGATCACCTCCACCGCCATACCGACCAGCAGCGTGGCGGCGAAGGCCAACGCTGCGCTGAGCACGAAGTCACCGGTGAGCAGCGTGAACGTGGCCGCGAAATAGGCGCCGATCATGTAGAACGAGCCGTGCGCCAGATTGACCAAGTCCATGATGCCGAATATCAGCGTCAGGCCGGCAGCCAGCAAGAACAACAATAGACCAAATTGCAAGCCATTCAGGCACTGTTCCAGGAATAGCAGCATATTCGTCGCGCTCGTATGCCCCCGTCAGCCAAACAGCCAAACAGGACGGCAGCAGCGAATTCGCTCCTGCCATCCTGCGCTCGTCACCGTCACTTCATCGGGCACTTGGCGGCGGACTTGTCCTGATCGTCCTTGACGATGGTCTCGACGGTCTTGAGCGTCAAAATGCCGTCGGCATCCTTCACCGCTTCCTGGATATAAAAGTTCTGGATCGGGAATTGGTTGTTGCCGTACTTGTACGGCCCGCGCACCGAGGCGTAGCTGGCCTTCTTCATCTCCGCGCGCATGGCGTCCTTCTGGCTGACGTCGCCCTTCACCGCCACAACGGCGCTGTTGATCAGGTTGGCGGCATCATAGGCCTGCGCGCCGTAGAAGGACGGATAGGCTTTATGCTTGGCCTTGAAGTCCGAGACGAACTTCTTGTTCGCCTCGTTGGGCAGGTCGTTGACCCATTCCTGTGCGCCCGGCACGCCGAGCGCGAGATCGCCCTGCCGTGGCAGCGACAGCGAGTCTATGGTGAAGGCGGTGTAGAGCGGAATTTTGCCCTTCAAGCCAGCCTGAGCGTACTGATTGAGGAACTGCACACCAGCGGCGCCAGGATAGAACACATAAACCGCATCAGGATTCGCTGCGCGCACCTTCGACAGCTCGGCGGAGAAGTCGAGCTGGTCAGGCCACTTGGTGTATTCCTCGCCGACGATCTTACCCTGGAAGGTCGAGCGCATGCCGTTGAGCATGTCCTTGCCAGCGGCATAGTTCGGGCCGATCAGGAATGCCGTCTTGGCACCCTTCTTGTTCATGTAGAGGCCGATCGCGGCCGGCGTCTGGTCATTCTCCCACGACACCGAGAGTACGTAGGGCGAGCAGAGCTGGCCGGCGACCTGCGAGGCGCCGGCATTGGCGATCACGAACATTGTCTTGGAATCGACAATCGGCTTGAGGGAGGAAAGCAGCACGTTCGACCAGATGAAGCCGGTGATAAAGTCAACCTTGTCCGACTGGATCAGCTTCTCGGTTTTCTGCTTGCCGACTTCGGGCTTCTGCTGGTCGTCTTCGTAGATCACCTCGACTGGCAAGCCGCCCATCTTGCGACCGAGATGGTCGAGCGCGAGCTCGAAGGAGTTGCGCATATCATTGCCGATCACCGCCGTCGGGCCGCTGAAGGTGCTGACGAACCCAATCTTGATGGTCTTTTGCTGGGCCATCGCCGGGCCCGCGGCGAGCAGCAACGCGGCGCTCGCGACCAGTAACGCTTTACGCATGGTGTTTCCTCCCAGGGGCCGTTATCGGCCCTCTCCCATAAGATGCTCCACTGTACCGGCATCTCAGCCAAGAGGTCCACTGCATGCAATTACACATGCGGCAAAATGGCCGAAAAATCGGACGATCTGGCCATTCCGCGGCGGCCATTGACCCGCGCCGGGCATGCCTTGCAGCCTAGCGGCGCGCCCAATCGCCCGACTTGACAAGAGCCAAGGCAATTATCGAAGGCCTTGGAGAAGACATCCAACCCTCGTGATCAGCGTCAACCACCATGGGTTGCTGTCCGCTCGGCAACCCGCCCGCGCCGCGCTCTGCAATCGCACCACGGAAGCTCCAGCATGAGCGAATTGCAGAATATCGTGTCCCCGTGGGTGGAAGAGCGCGTCGTCATTATCACCGGCGCCGGGCAAGGCATCGGCCGCGTGCTCGCAAAGGCTTTCGCGCTGGCGGGTGCGCGCGCCGTCATCGCCGAAATCAACGAAAAGAAAGCTGCTGCCGTTTCAGACGCCACGGCCTTCCTTTCAGGCGGACAGCTGGTGTTTACTGGATCCTACTTCCGCGGATGATGACAGCGGAGCAAGTGGTAGGAATTGAACGCATGACCCTCACCGTCGGTATCATCGCGCCCGGCAATATGGGCGCCGGCGTCGGACGCCGCCTGACCGAGAACAAGGTGACCGTGCTCAGCTCTCTCGCCGGCCGCAGCGCGGCGAGCGTGAGCCGCGCGCGCGAGGCTGGCATGACTGCGGTCGACGACCGCACGCTCACGGAGGCCGAATTCCTGCTGTCGATCGTGCCGCCAGGCGACGCGCTGGCTTTGGCCAAGCGCCTGGCGCCGACGCTCACTTCCGCCAACAGCAAGCCCATCTATGTCGAATGCAACGCAGTCAACCCGCAGACCATGCGTAAGATCGCGGACGTGATCGGCATGACCGGCTGCCCCTTCGTAGGCGCCGCCATCATCGGCCCGCCGCCGAAGCCGGGCTCGACCAACACCAAAATTTACGCGTCCGGACCACACGCACACGACCTTGCCAAGCTAAACGATTGTGGCCTCATCGTCCGCGTGCTTGACGGCGCACTCACCGCCGCCTCTGCGCTGAAAATGTCCTATGCCGGAATCACCAAGGGCTTCACCGCGCTGGGCGCTGCCATGATGCTCGCCGCCACGCGCGGGGGCTCGGCCGAGGCGCTGAAGGCGGAGCTCGCCGAAAGCCAGCCGGCGCTGCTCGGCTATTTGTCGCGCCAGGTGCCGAGCATGTATGGCAAGGCCTATCGCTGGGTGGCCGAGCTCGACGAGATCGCCGCGTTCGTCGGTCAGGAGCACGACGAGAGCGCCATGCTGGCGGCCGCCGCGCGGTTCTACGAACGCATCGCGACGGACGTCGACAGCGAAAAGAAAGAAGTCAGTGAGATGGATCAATTTTTAAAGCGTTGAGTCATGCCCCGCGAAAGCGGGACATTAAGCACCCAATGACTCTCCATAGAAATCGTCTACTCGATCCTCCTATTTCGCGGAAATGACGTCTGAGACTCTGGCCAGGGCCATGCCACATGACTGACTCCCCTATCCTCGTCGACGAGCGTGACGGCTATCGGATCATCACCCTGAACCGGCCGCAGCGGCTCAATGCCTTCAACGAGGCGATGCATGTTGCGCTGCGCGCTGCGCTCGATGACGCTCAAGCCGACGAGAGCTGCCGCTCGATCATGCTCACTGGCAGCGGCCGTGCTTTCTGCGCGGGCCAAGACCTGAACGACCGCCTGGCCAAGCCCGGCGAAACCGTCGTGCTCGGCGCGACGCAGGAGGCCTATTACAATCCGCTGGTGCGCAAATTGCGCGCGTTGCCTTTTCCGGTGGTCGCCGCCGTCAACGGCGTTGCCGCCGGCGCCGGCTGCAATCTTGCACTCGCCTGCGACATCGTGATCGCGAGCCTGAAGGCGAAGTTCATCCAGTCCTTCGCCCGCGTAGGACTGATCCCGGATACCGGCGGCACTTGGTTCCTGCCGCGGCTGGTCGGCGACGCCCGCGCGCGCGGCCTCGCGCTCTTGGCGCAAGACCTCCCTGCGGAAAAGGCGGCGAGCTGGGGCTTGATCTGGCGCGCGGTCGAGGACGAGGTGCTGATGCACGAGGCCGGTCGCGTCTGCGAGCATTTCGCCATGGCGCCGACGCAGAGCTTGGCGCTGATCAAGCGCGCACTCAATGCCTCGCCTTGCAACACGCTCGACACCCAGCTCGATCTTGAGCGCGACTTGCAGCGCGAGGCCAGCCTCACCCCCGACTACGCCGAAGGCGTGCGCGCATTCATAGACAAGCGTAAGCCAAACTTCACCGGACGCAAAGGATAACCGATGGACGCCGCCAACCTCGCCCGCGCCTGCGCCGACACCATGTGGGCCGACGACGCCACCAGCCGCGAGCTCGGCCTGCAGATCATCTCGGTCGAGCCCGGCCAGGCGGTTCTAGGTATGGCAGTAGGAGCCGGCATGGTGAATTGGCACGACACTTGCCATGGCGGCTTCATCTATCTCCTGGCTGACACCGCTTTCGGCTACGCCTGCAATTCGCGCAATCAGCGCATGGTGGCGCAATATTGCACTATTAGCTACTTAAACCCGGCACAGCGCGGCGAGCAGCTGGTCGCGCGCGCGGTCGAGCGCCAGCTGGAAGGACGCTCGGGGATATATGACGTGTCGGTCAAGCGCGAGGATGGGACCGCGATTGCCGAATTCCGCGGCCACGCCCGCGCCGTCGCCGGCAGCATCGTACCGGGAACGGAGTCAGCACGTGTCGGATAAGTCATCATTGCGCGTCGGGTTGGCGGGGCTCGGCGCGGTTGGGCTGGACGTGGCGCGGCGATTGATCGCTGGCGTGCCGGGCCTCCAGCTCGTCGCGGTCGCGACGCGCGACGTCGACAAGGCGCGCCGCGCGCTTCCGCAGCTTGACGGCATACCAATTCGCAAGGCGACCGAGCTGGCCGACGACTGCGACGTGGTGGTGGAATGCCTGCCGCCCGCTTTGTTCCGCGAGATCGCAATCTCCGCGATCGACAAGGGGCGGCTGTTCATGCCGCTGTCGGTCGCCCAGCTCCTGGAGAACGATGACCTGATCGTCCGCGCGAAGCAGAAGGGCGCGCGTATCCTGGTGCCGACCGGCGCGCTGATCGGGCTTGATGCGGTACGTGGCGCGGCCGAAGGCACAATCCATTCGATCCGCATGGTGACGCGCAAGCCGCCGGCCGGGCTCGAAGGAGCGCCCTATTTGCGCGAGCGCGGCATTTCGCTCGCCGGCATCACAGAGCCGCTGAAAGTTTTCGACGGCACGGCGCGCGAGGGTGCGCGCGGTTTCCCCACTAACGTCAATGTCGCGGCCGCGCTCAGCCTCGCGGGTATCGGCCCCGACCGCACGCATCTGGAAATCTGGGCCGACCCCGACGTCACTCGCAACACGCACACCATCACGGTCGACGCCGACACCGCGCGCTTCACTATGACGATCGAGAACGTGCCGTCCGACAATCCGCGAACGGGCAAGAGTGTCGCGCCGTCGACCGTCGCCGCGTTGCGCGCACTGGTCTCGGAGCTCAAAATCGGTTCGTGAAGGTCACACGCGCAGGAAAATCTTTCGACGATATAGGAAACCCGCCAACGCGATCGCAAATGCGAGCCCCAGCACATGGGCGACAAAGCGCCCGGTGCCCGGCGTCACCAAGCGGTCGAGCAGCAGGCCGACGTCGCCGCCCACGAAGCGGACCGCTAAGCGTTCAAAGCTCATCAGGCTGTTCAGAAAGTAGAGCGTGATGGCATTGGCGCCGATCCAGACGAAGATCGTCGACCAGCGGCGATAGCCCGACACGTCGATCACCTGATACCACAGCGCGAGCAGCAGGAAGCTATAGCCGCCGGCAACCAGGACGAAGGACGAGGTCCAGATCGCCTTGATCACCGGGAACTGCAATCCCCATAGATAGCCGGCCGGCACCAAGATCGCTCCGATGCCGATCAGCCATAGCACTTTGTGTTGGGGCGTAAGCCGCTCGGTCTTCAGCAACGAGCCGGCGAATACGCCGAGCAGACAGCTGCCGATCGCTGGCAGCGTACTCAGCATCCCTTCCGGATCACGCGTGCGGTCCCATATGCGGCCCGGCAAATAATTCGCGTCGAGCCAGTTAGCGAGATTGGCATCTAAGCTAAAGAAGCCTGCGCCGATGCCCGGCACCGGCACGAATGTCATCAGCGCCCAATAGCCGAGTAGTAGCAAGGCGAATGCAACCATTAGGCCGCGCAGGCTTAGATTCAGGAATAGCAGCGACGCGAACAGATAGCAGAGCGCAATTCGTTGCAAAATTCCGACAAAACGGATGTCGTGCCAGTGCTCGCTAACGCCGCCGTAATAGATCAGTCCCAAGCCGTACAGCAGCAGTGCCCGGCGCAGCACCCGGAGGTGAGCGCTGCTCATCCCTTCGCGTTCGACCAGCGGGGTCAATGAAAATACGATCGAAACGCCGGTGACGAAAATGAACAGCGGGAAAATGAAATCGTAGAAGCGAAAGCCTTCCCAGGCGACATGCGCGAACTGGGTGCCGATAAAATGACCAATACTGCTTACGATCGGCCCTTTGCCGGCGCTCATTTGATCGAGCGCCCAGATCGCGCCGTCGCCGCCCAGAATCCAGAAGATGCTGAAACCGCGCAGCGCATCCAGCGAAGCAACGCGCGTCCGCGTCGCTAGCGGAGTTTCCACGAAATGCTTGGGCGCGATCTGCAACATGCGCACGGACGTGCGAGCGCCGATCGAGAACCCCGGCCGCACATCACAGACACAGGTCGATCAGGCCTTGATATAATGCCAAAAAATCGCGGCGACGCGTTGACCTACGTCAACGACCGCGCCGTTTAATGTTTGGCTGCGAGCTCGGTGGCGCCTGTGTCACAGCGCGAAGCCGCCTCCTCGACGCGGAAATAGTTCCGGCCGACAAATGACCTGTCGTAGTGGTGCCAGGAGGTGTGGTGGTCGAGCGCCAGCACTCCGGCCAGCGTAACCGCAAACACCGAGCTTTCCATATCGCGCTGCCGGGCGTCGAGATTTTCCGGCAGCCGCGAGCTGGCATAGTCGACATAGTAGACCCGTCGCACGCAGGTGAGGTCGCCGACAGCATCGAGCGCGGCCTTCGCTGTCATTAGATGATCGGAGTGATCATTCGGATTGGTGCGCGCGTCGGTCTCGGCGACGTTGACCTGAACGAGTGGCGCGCGGCCGCGCTCGAGGTCGACGATCTTCCGCACTGTCGACACTAGATCATCCCAGCCATGATAGACGGTCGAGCCGTCGACCGCAGCGAGCCGGTTGTTCTCGCCAGTGGCCAGGCGCTTGAGCGATTGGAAGCCGGTGTGCTGATAGCCGCTGCCCTGCGGATTGCCATCCGCCACGCGCAGGAAATAGCTCACGGTATTGCGGTAGCTGACGCGGTAAATCGGGTGACCGTTGAATTGCCTATTGGACACAGTTTTTTTAGTCGGGATGTCATCGGCATCGGCCATGAAGCGGATGGCCATTTCCGCGCCGTTTTCCCTCGCAAGATAGAACGGATGCTTGCGGCCACTACTACCAGTGCCCAGCCCGGCGTCACCCGCAGTCATATGGATGAACACGGTCTTGGCCGCGCCATTAATCACGTCCTCGAAGGCGGACGGATTCATGAACAGCTGCCAGTCGTCCTCGTGCGCGGCAAAATAGAACGAGACCTTGGCGGACCGCCCGCCCTCGGCGGCGATAGCTGGCACGCCCTGCAAAGTGGCGGCAAAGATCAGGCACGTCACGACTACTCGAGGCGTCGACATTCCGGCTCCCCCAAAGAACGGCGAAATATTCAGCAAAATATACATAATCTGCGGTGATACCAGGGTCGGCGCCAGACCTGCGGCGTCCCGCCTCAGGAGCTCTTGCGCCGGCGTGCCGCGATTACCTGGTCGGCTGCGGCAATGCCGCTGTGAAAGCCGCCATGGGCGGTCGAGAAATCGTGGATCGAGCAGGCCTCGCCCGCGAAGAACAGTCGCTCATCGACCGGCTCCGCCAGCTTGGCGCGGCAGCCGACCATGCCCGGCAGCGCGCAGGAGTAGGAGCCGCGCGCGAATGGGTCGGCGCCCCAGCGATGTACGCGCACCGGTTTCACGCGGCGCACGAAGGCGCTGCCGAGCAAGCGCTCAAGATCGGCTAGCGCGGCGGCGAAGAACGCGGCATCACCTTCGGCTTCCAATTCGGCGGCGTAAACTCCGCCAAAATAGACCTCAATAAGTGGCCGGCCAAACGGGCGGAAATGATATGTCGCGGTGGCGGCACGGTCTGTATGGCCGAACAGCCGGGTGTCCGGCTCAAACTCCTCGGCCCGCTCGAGTTCGAGGAAAAGCTTATCGTTAAGCCCGAGCGGCAGGCCTCGCGCCGCTTCCGTCTTGTTCGGCAGCGCCGGCGCGAACAGGAATTCCTTGTCGGCGATCAGCGCACTCGGCAGCGTCACGATCGCCTGGTCGGCGGTGATCGTGCCCTTAGGGGTTTCAATCTTCAAACGCCGACCGCCGTGATCGATCTGCAGCACCGGGCAACCGAGTACGACGGTCAGGCCCTCACCGTGGGCAGCGATGGCCGCGCCAAACCCGTCTGGCAGACGCCAATTCACTTGGTTGTCGGCGTAATTGTCGAAATCGCGGGTTGACACCCGCGCGAGATTGGCACCCGTGATGTAGGTGGCGATCGCATCGATCAGCCCGTTCCAGCGGCCGCCCGGCTCAAGGAACCCGTCCGCCGCTACGTCTGGCTCGCCATGCGCGCCCGCTTCCAGGCGCGCAAAGAAAGCACTAAGTGCACGGGCAAAATCCTGCTGCGCCTCGCGCGGGAAGCCAGCCGTCAGCGGCGGCTTCTGCCAGGGCGGCGGGCTGCGATCTATGGCGCGGCCCTGTTCCTCGGCAATCCGTAGCCACGGATTGCGGTCCGCAGAATGCAGCCAGCCGCAGCCAAGATCAAGCGCAAGACCGCCGGCACCTGTGATGGTCCAAGCTCGGCCGCCCAGGCGCGGGCGCGCCTCGACCAGCAGGCAGTCGATCGCTGCCTTGACCAGCCGCCGGCCCGCAGCAATGCCGGCCGCGCCGCCGCCGACGATGACGACTTCAGTATCGCTGATGGCCATTGGGGAATTTTCTATGCTGGTCCAATCTCGAGGGAAATCAGGCGAGCCGAGACCCGCGGTCGCGTACTGGCTCATGCTCCCGAAAGACAGAAACCAGTTTTCGGGCAAGATCATGCGCCAACAAAATCACCTAGGCCCGAAGAACTGCGACCCCGCCAAAACCACCACCCAGATCACCGCATAGACGCCTACTGCGACGAGCAAAAGTTCGATTCCCATCCCTACCTCCCCCTATCTGGAACCAAAGTTACGGCGATTGAAGGGCCCTTTCATCTACCGTGAGTGGGGCAGTTCGCTTTGGCCGGACCCCGATCGGCTCCAACCGTAAAAGACCCAGCGCCGAACGGTTAAAAATTTTTAATGCCCCTGAACGGCATATACCACAAAGATCTTTAGCGTTGAGCATATGCTGGCGAATAGAGGCGTTGGAGAAGGAGAACCGAGGTGCCCTTGCGTACAACAGTCAGTGGAAACGAAACACCGCGGCTGCGTGCACGCGGGCGCCGGGCGACTCCTGAGTCACCGGTCTCAACTGCGCGCTCCATCGACTCGATGAGCGCGCCCACGTCCTACGGGCGCAACGAACCCATTTTTTTCGAAGGCGATCCCGCGGACTCGATCTACAAGGTCGAGTCCGGCTGTGTGCGCACCTACAACACGCTCGACAGTGGGCCGCGCCAATTGGTCTCGCTTTATCTCGCCGGCGATTTCTTCGGATTGGAAGGTGGCGATCATCATGTCGTGTCTGCCGAGACAACCACAGCAAGCAAAATTCACGTAATAAAGCGCAGGGCGCTGATGGCGCGCAAAGACAATGCCGCGATGATCAGGAACCTCCTCGATCTGACCGCAAAGGACTTGCGTCGCGCGCAGCGGCACAATCTGCTCCTGCTCAAGGGCGCCCAGGAACGCGTGATCGGTTTCCTTCTCGATATGCAGGAGCGCGAACACGGCCAAAACGAAATCGCACTGCATATGACCCGCCGTGATATCGCCGACTATCTCGGCCTCACCATCGAAACTGTGTCGCGCACGCTATCGCGGCTGGAAAGCGAGTCGGCAATCTCATTGCCGAGCCCGTGGCGCGTCGTGCTGAACGATCCCGGGATGCTGAACTAGCAAATTTTACTCTGCTCATTCCCGCGCAAGCGTCCAAAAAATACAGTCGAAAGAATTGTGCCGCGCGCTGCTTTCGCGGAAACGAGCTGCGAATAGTGTCGCCGCGCCGTGTTTGACAATTCGTCCACGCGCATTAACGTTTGCTAACACACAACGGTCTGCCCACGACCCCATGAAACCCGCGCCCTTCGTTCGCCATGTGCCGAAGACGCTCGACGAGGCGGTTAAGATACTCGCCGAGGTGGCGCCGCAGGACGGCCGCGTGCTGGCTGGCGGGCAAAGCCTGGTCCCGATCATGGCGTTCCGCCTGGCTAAGCCCGCACATCTGGTCGACATCAACGAGGTCGAAGGCCTCGACAAGATCGCGAGCGGCGGCAAGGTGCTGTCGATCGGCGCACGCGTGCGCCACGCCGCATTCCACAAGCCGGTCATTGGCAATCCACTTGGCGCTCTGCTGACGGAAGTCGTGCGCCACATCGCGCATTATCCGATCCGTATGCGTGGCACATTCTGCGGCAGCCTGGCGCATGCCGATCCGGCCTCGGAATGGTGCCTAGTGGCGGCGACGCTAGGCGCCACGATGATCGCCAAGAGTACGGGCGGCGAACGCGCGATTCCCGCGGCGGATTATTTCCAAGGTATCATGTCGACCGCACTCAAAGAGGACGAACTACTAGCCGAGGTGCGCATTCCGCTGCTCTCAGCCGACGCCAAATTCGGCTTCAACGAATTTAACCGCCGCGCTGGTGACTTCGCCATGGCGGCCGCACTCGTCACCTACACGCTAAGAGCCGGCAAGATCGCGCAGGCGCGGGTCGGCATCGGCGGCGCCGAGCCTTTCCCACGCCGCATCTCGGAGGCCGAAGCCAGGCTCGAAGGCCAGGCGCTGGGCGACCCCGTGTTCCGCGCGGCGGCCGAGGCGGCAGCAAATGCAGCCGCGCCGCTGGAGGACCACCAGACCTCAGCGGACTACCGGCGCGATTTGGTGCGCGCGGTGGTGCGCCGCGCACTGGAGCACAGCGCATGATCCCGAAAACCGTAGCGGTTGGCATTCAATTCTCCGCTTGGCCGCGCGAAAGCGGGGACCCCGGGCACGAATTGCTTGGCCGGCAATTTCATTTCTGGATCCCCGCTTGCGCGGGACTGAGCGGAATTCCGGTATGACGGCGCACACCAAGGGCTCCGGCACGACCTGGGTCGGCCGCGCCATCCGGCGGTTGGAGGACCCGGCGTTGATCATAGGCCAAGGCCGTTTCACCGCCGACCTGCCGGCGAAGCATTGGGTGCGTTTCGTGCGCAGTCCGGTGGCCGCCGGAAAGATCAGCAATATCGAAAAACCGGACGCCGCGACGGTGATCACCGCCGGCGATCTGAAAGGCGTGAAAAAGATCACGCCGATGTTGCACAAGTTCAATTACAAGCCCGTCGGTCAACCGGTGCTGGCCGCCAGCCAAGTGCGTTTCGTTGGCGAGCCGATCGCCGCAGTGGTTGCATCGAGCGAGGAAGAAGCGGAGGACATCGCTGATCTGGTCGCCTTCGAGTTCGACGAGACCGCTCCCGTCATCGACGCCTGCGCCGCGCTTGCGGCCGGCGCGCCGCAAATTCATCCCGAAGCGCCCGGCAACGTAATCCTGGAGGGAAAGGTCAAAACGCCCGAGTTCGACGCGGCCTGGGCTGGCGCGGCCAAGGTCGTCACCGTCGAGGCGCGCTCACACCGGCAAAATGCAACGCCAATGGAGGCGCGCGGCGGCCACGCCGCCTACGACGCTTCTACTGGCCGCGTCACGCTCACCTGCACTACGCAGATGCCGCATCTGATGCGCACGGCCATCGCCGACGTGCTCAGCTTCCCCGAATCCGATCTGCGCGTGGTGGCGCCCGATGTTGGCGGCGGCTTCGGCCAGAAGATGTCGCTCTGTGCCGAATATGTCGTGCTGGTGTGGCTGGCGCGCAAACTGAAAAGCTCGGTGGCCTGGACCGAGGACCGGCGCGAGAACCTGATTGCCGGTTTTCACGCCCGCGATCAGTACATTACGCTGCAGGGTGCCTTCGACCGGGACGCCAAGCTGGTCGCGCTGAAAACCGAGATACTCTCCAACATCGGCGCCTATTCTTGTTTCCCGACCACCTGTGGGGTCGAGCCGCTGATGGCGATGGCGGAGATGCCCGGCCCTTACGACGTGCGGCACTACGACTGCCGCGCGCGCGGCGTCATCACCAACACCTGCACCATGGCACCCTATCGCGGCGTCTCGCGTCCGATCATCACCTTCACGCTTGAGCGCCTGATGGACAAGGCGGCAAAGGACTTCGCGCTTGACCCAATCGACATCCGTCGCCGCAACCTGATAGACAAATTTCCCTACACTTCGGCAATGGGCCTGGTGTACGACGAGGCAACCTACAAGCAGACGCTGGAGATGGCGGTTACCGCCATCGACGTTCCGGCGTTCCGCGTACGGCAAAAAGCGGCGCGTGCGCAAGGCCGACATCTCGGCATCGGCTTTGCTACCTTCTCCGAACGCACCGGCTACGGCAGCCCGGCCTTCGCCGCGCGCGGCATGGAGATCACGCCCGGTTGGGAGACCGTGATCCTCAACGTCGACCCGTCCGGCTTCGTGGAGGCGCGCATCGGCTCCTCGCCGCACGGGCAAGGATTGCGCACCACGCTGGCGCAGATCATCGCCGATGAAATCGGCGTCACGCCCGACGTGATCAAGGTAGTGCACGGCGACACCGACCGTGCGCCTTACGGTTGGGGCTCCTTCGCCAGCCGCTCACTGGTTATCTCCGGCGGCGCCACGCTGATCGCCGCGCAAAAGGTACGCGCCAAGTTAATCAAGATCGCCAGCCATATGCTGGAAGCAGCGGAAGGCGACATCGTGCTACAAGACGGCGCCGCCAAGGTGGCCGGCACCGACCGCTCGGTGTCGATCGCAAAGCTGGCGCGCGAAGTTTACACCCAGACGCACCGTTTCAAGGGCGAAGTCGAGCCGGGCATCAGCGAGACCGGCACTTATGATCCGCCCGGCACCTTCTCCAACGCCTGCCATATCGCGATCGTCGAGGTCGACATTGAGACCGGCCGCGTGACTGTCGAGAAATTCTTGGTGGCGGAAGACGCCGGCCGCATCATCAATCCGATGATCGCGGATGGGCAGGTGCATGGCGGCATCGCGCAGGGTATTGGTAACGCGCTGCTCGAAGAAATTATTTATGACGAGAGCGGCGGCATCCTCACCGCCACTCTTGCCGATTACCTGCCGCCGACCGCGCACGAGATCCCGCCGATCGAGCTGCATCACATCGAGACGCCGAGCACCGAGTCGATCACCAAGGCCAAGGGCTTGGGCGAAGGCGGTTGCATCGGCGCACCGGCGGCGGTGATCAACGCCATCAACGATGCGCTGTCGCCGTTCGACATCGAGATCGACGAAATGCCGGCGACACCGCAACGAATTCGTGCGCTGCTGCGGAAGGCTAAGGTGAATTGATGACGCTACGACAACCTCAGCTGTCGTTCCCACAAGGGCGGGGACCCAGTAATCACAGAGCCAGCGATGATGCACGACCTCGGATCACAATAAGCGCTTGCGCTTACTGCATGCCCGCCTTTGCAGGCATGACATCTGTGGGTTTGGCGGCGCGTGTGGACTTGCCTCATGATTGACAAGCTCGCAATCACCTTGACCATCAACGGGCGCGATCACGCCATCGTAGTCGAGCCGCGCCGTACGTTGGCCGATGCGATCCGCGAGGACTGCGGACAGACCGGCACGCATATTGGTTGCGAACACGGCGTCTGCGGTGCCTGCACCGTGATCGTCGACGGCGAGCCGGTGCGCTCTTGTCTGATGTTCGCTGTGCAGGCGGAGGGCAAGCAGGTCCGCACCATCGAGGGCCTAGCCGTCGGCGATAGGCTGCATCCGATGCAGCAGGCCTTCATGGATCATCACGGCCTGCAATGTGGCTTCTGCACGCCGGGCTTTTTGATGCTGGCGGTGGGCGTGCTCGAACGCGAGTCCGAGATCAGCGACGAGGGATTGCTCGACGTGCTGTCATCGAACCTGTGCCGCTGCACCGGATACCAGAACATCATCAAGGCTGTGCGCGCGGCCGCAAAAGAGATGCTGAGGTGACGAGCGGCATTGCTCCCTCCTTCACCTCTCCCCGCGCGCCAGGAGAGGTTGACCGCGGAAGCGCTCCCGAAGGCAGTCGGGTGAAGGGGCGGATCTACAGTCCGAGCATTTGGAGAGTTCCCCTCACCCCGACTCTCTACGCGCAAGCGGGGAGAGTGGTTCGAGCTGCGGTGCATGGCTATGTCTGAGCAAAAACGAAACTTCGTCGGCCGCTCGGT
>Ga0207761_1000102_pt1 | contig 26539 bp, 31 predicted proteins | sample LuqExpMetageno34_FD_187792 | JGI IMG/M metagenome (GOLD analysis project Ga0207761, IMG submission 187792) | Tropical forest soil microbial communities from Luquillo Experimental Forest, Puerto Rico - Sample 34 (SPAdes) | ecosystem: Environmental > Terrestrial > Soil > Tropical forest ... | reverse complement strand
CTCCTGATGCACAGCGGGCCGCGGGTTGTCAAGCGGAAATATCAGGTATATACCAGGTATTGATGTGCGTGGGGCTCGCCTATTTGACATGCATGCGGGGCTTATGCTTGTGAATTCGCATACTCCCCAGGGACGCTAGACGCTGTGGAAATCCTGTGTATATTCGATATTGACAGAGTCTATACGTGCGTGAATTGCGTCTTTACTTTGTATAGCTTGCGTATATATCGCATATTTACTCTTGACACATTCGCTTGTGTTATTGCATAGTCTCTATAACCTGATAGCAGCCATAAGGAGATTGAAATGACTTCAGCATCTCAAAAGAGAATTGATCGCTTCGTTGATTGGTTCATTCGCTCCGAGTTTATGGAGAACTTGGAAAGTGAGCGCGATTCGGACTTCATTAACGAGCCTGACAGGGCAGAACGTTGCTATGACGCGGCAGAGGATGGATGCGACGGCAAGACGCATTCTGAAGTAATTGATGATTGGCGCGATGGATTTGACCTGTGGCTCAATCAGGAGCACCGCGGATATCGCTCGCACCTCGTCACGTTGTTCTATGACGGCGTAACAGCTCACTTTGATGCGGTTGAGAAGTGGCATGACGAGCATGGAAGTTTGTTTCAACAGATTGGCTGAATAGCAGCCATAAACCGTTTTACCTTTCGCGCCTTACCAGCGTAGAAAACGAGAGACAATCACATGCCTACACTTGAATTGACGCACACCGAGTCCGATGTGATGCATTTCTACTCACAGCGTTTAACTGTTCGCAATATCGCCAAACAGATGTGCATGAAACCCGCAAACGTTCGCATTGTTTTAATCGCGAATGGCGCAATCGAGCCCAAATGGAACGAATTTAAGGACGGTCGTAAGCTCCGTAACATTCTCACGACCGAGAATGCAAAAACCAGCAAAGGTGAAAAACTCGGAATCTTGACTGCGATTCTCTACTTAGCTCCATCGAATGAATCAGGTGTTTTGAATGTTTGCGCTTCCGCATCACCTGGTTGCATCAAGGTTTGCTTGTTCTCCGCCGGCCGCGGCGGATTTGTTCCGGTACGCAATGCTCGCATCGCAAAAACACTGATGCTGGTAAACGACCGTGAATATTTTCTCGCTTGCCTTGAATACTCCATCAAATTGGCTATCCGCAAATCCCAGCGTATGGGCCTTAAATTGGCCGTTCGCGTTAACGGCACATCTGATTTGGCTTGGATGGCCTTGCAAATGGCCAGCATCTTTCCCGATGTCCAGTTTTACGATTACACAAAACACGCGCACGCTTGGACGCGCACGCGTTCAAACTATCACCTTACTTTCAGCGCATCAGAAATCAATGCATCAGAACAGCATGAGGCGCTTGCGCACGGTCTGAATGTGGCAATGGTTTTCTCGACCAAAAAGAAGCAGCCATTACCGGAAACGCACAATGGCGTGCCTGTAATCGATGGGGATTTGCACGACATCCGTTTTTTGGATGGATATTCGGGTTCGATTATCGGACTCCGCGCGAAAGGTAAAGCGCGCAAAGATTGCAGTGGATTTGTAGTAGCTCCGCATCACGCTTCGTCAAAGCTCTTCACAGTCCTTCAGTAGTTCAAATCGCGAGCGGCCCGCGCGTCATTCGGGCCGCGAGTCCCTACCAGGGCAGAGAGGCAAAACATATGTCATTAGTTCCAGGTTCCACAGAGCGGCTCAACGAATACTTTCTCTTACTTCAGAGCCTGAAAGATAACGCAGAGAGAGACACTGCCCGCGCAATGCTCGTCGGGGCCCTTGCAACTCACATAGAAAATGATCGGTGGCTGAGTTGCTTGGAAACTGTCACCCGACTTCTTGCCAAGAGGGAGGCGGCATAAATGGGACGCTACCTACTCAAAGCTTTGTTGCGCGCGCTGTTTCATCATCTGATGCGCCACATCTAATCCCAACCGCGAGCGGCCGCGCGTCATCGGCCGCGAGCCCTTACCAGGGGCAAGAGAGAAAAACCATGGAAAACAAAATGCCAAAGTTCGTGAAGCCCTCACTTAGTCATCGATCCCTTGTCCGTCGTCATTGGTCACATCTCACGCTTCGATTTACTAAGAGCGGCGCCTGTGGACGCTTTGACAAGCGTTTGCGTAAACTCAAACCCTAACCAGAGCGGCACCGCCGCAGAGAGGCACCATACCAGCCATGGCCACATACGCCGTGAAAATTGAGAAAATCAACCGCATTGGGGTTTATCACTCCACAACCGAAACCATGTACTCACCCCTGTGGGATGAGGACTATGAGATCGAAGCCTATGCTTTCGCTTGGATCATGGGCAACATGGGCCGTCGCCTGCACATGGCCCGCAACCTTGGGCTTCGCATGGACGATGCGATCTTTGCCGATGGCAACCAGGCCAAGGTTGCGCAGCATATTCGCGCCTTCTTTGATGAAAAGGTCGGCGAAGATCGCGAGGAAGCGCGATACAAGCAGCTGGCTCATGGCCCCTGGGTGGTCGCGCTGAATGGCGACGATGAAGATCCTGTCAGCTATGACCTGTGCGATCTCACCGAGATGTTTGAGGAAGGCGATGACAAAGTCGGCTTCATTGTCGATGAAATCCTGGCCTGGCCAGTGCCCGCCGCCGTCCTTTCCCGCTAAACCCATTCACCGCCCGCCGCGGAGCGCATCCGCGGCACCTCTTCGCAGGCCTAGCAGCTAGTTTGATGCGTGACCAGCAGCCCCGTAAATCCAAGCGTGGGGGCGCGCGCATCGAGATGGCCCGATCAGCCATTGACGGCTGGTGGGCCTGCGAAGGGGTTTCCAATCCCCTTGGAGCGCCTAACCTAGGCGCAGAGAGGCAAAACCAAAATGATCGCAACCGTGCTTAACGTTGACCCGATCAAGGAATCCTTTGTGGTCGTCGTCATTCAACCTGACAACTTGAAGCGCATGCGGCGCGCCGATCCTATCACGCTCGAGACGGTGGGAGCGAAGACTGGTGGCGGGATCATGCCGGTCGTCAAGTACCCCGAAAGCCTGAGCATTCTGATCGCCTACGAAGAGGATGAGCCTGCTCTCTGGAAGATTTGTCAGAGCAACGACCCGGTTGCGATGATGAAGTATCTCCAGCGTGGCTTCAAATTCAACCGTGACGAGGATGGCGCGGCGCGCGCGTTCTCGCTCAACAAGGGCCGCGAGGCCGAGAAGTTGTAATTGATCTCTGCCGCGCCTTCGCCAGGTCTTAGCTTCCAGGCATGGGGCTAGGCCTGCTCTCAGGCAAGCGGAGGGTCTGGGCCTGGTAAACCCAGCAGGGGGCGGGACCAACGCCGCCCCAACAAAATTCACAGCGCATCCAGCGCAGAGGAGAAAACGCTTAAATGACTGAAGATCGTCTTGACCGCATTGAGAAAATTCTTGAGGAACTCGCCCGGCGCGACGTCGTCTTTGACAAGCGCATGGAAGCCCTCACCGCACGCATGGAAGCCCTCACCGCACGCCACGAAGCTCTAAGTGAGTCGGTCGAAATGATTGCGCACACTCTCTACAGACGCAAGGAGGGTCAAAGTGGCAATTGAAGAGAGCGACATCCCGGTTGGCTTCGACTTTGCGAGCGCCGCTGCCGGGGCTGCAGAGGCCCGTGCTGCGTTTCTTGCGGCCATCCCTGACGAAGACCTCACCCGCGAGTATATGCGCCGGCTCAATGAGCGGCGCGCCCGCGGCGGCGGTCGTCCTGCGGTCCTGCAGCCCTGCCCTAAAGGCTGCGGCCAGGAGTTTGGCGTCCGCGACCTCCGTACCCACATCCCACGCTGCACCGGCAAGCCTGCGAAGAAGCGCAGCAGAAAGGCCACACGGTAAACGACCGCCAGCTAAAGCAGGCGGCTTTTGACTACGTTATGCGAACGATCTGCACAACGCGAAAAGTACGGGCGGTTTACAAGCGCCCCTGCCCTGATATTCCGGGCAGCGTTGATATCAGCGTGGCTCGTATGCTGGCAGGAGCGACACTGGAACTTGTCCTGGGTCCGACGATTCTCTTTGGCGCAGTGGCCGCAGCGGTGGCAGGTGCGGCTGGTATTGCGCGGATCGATGCTGACGACTGGAAGACCGGCTTGTTTTGCTTTGTATTCCAGAAACAGCCGCAGCTGGGAGAAGGCCCAGGAATGCAGAACCGCACGTTGCTTCCGCAAGGCCTTGACCCGTTCGCGGATGCCCGTCAGTTCTTCGACGGAAATCCCGCGACCGGAGCGTTCAGCTTCAGCAACGATCTGCTTGGAAATATTGTGATTGACCCATGTGGCGAAACGCTGTTCGCGTCCCGAAAGAACACGCAGTCTGCGTTTGGCCGCACGGGTCTGTTTCTTTTGCAGCTTGGTGCGCAGGCGGCGATGGCGGTGGCGCACACTTTTAATCTGGGAACCGGAATAGAGCCTGCCGTCAGAATCAGCAGCTATATTGGCGATGCCAAGATCGACGCCAAGAAAATCGTTGACCTCAAGCGGAGCTTTATCGGGAAGATCGACGGTGCAAAACAGGTAGAACTTGCCCTTGCGAAAAACCAGGTCGGCCTGCCCCTTGATGCGGTCGAAGCGTTTCTTCTGATATTCGCCATAGGCCATCGGAATAATCAGACGGCCCGAAGGCAAGGCCCACAGACTGACCTTATCCACGCCTTTGAAACTGAAAATGCGCTCGTCATAAGTAATCGCGCCGTGGGGACGGAAAACGGGACAAATGCGCTTGTCGCGGGCAAAACATTCCACGGCCTTGCCGATGGCGCGCACCGCCATCTGCGCGGAAAGTTCGAAGCGAGCACGAATCTCGGCATAGGCCAGTTTGTGGATGCTGGGCTGACTGAACACCTTTGCCCTGAAACCGCACTGCGCAGCGAATGTCGCCGCTTGGTTCACGCGGTCCATCGTTGCCAGCAGCACGGCCTTTTGATCCGCGTCAGGCAACACTTGCAATTGCAGGGTCAGTTTCAATATTCAGGAGTATATCACTCCGAGAAAGGGTGCGGCATTCCATGCCGCCAGCCTCTTCCTCTGCCAGCTAAAGCAGGCAGTCTCCGAGGCTGAATTTCTATGAAACAGCCAGAGATGTTGATTCTGCCACCGGCGTAAAATTGTCCTTAGGCACGCAAGACAGTGTCCCTTTTGCGAATTGGCCAGTCCCGGGCGGGGCTGGCCTTTTTTGTGTGTGGCATGTACCCGATATATACCCGGTACTGGCCAATACCGCGTATCCACACGATGAAACAGCCAGAGATGTTGATTGCAGGGAGTCGCCGCGAGCTCAGAGGGGAGGGCCAAATCCAATGACCATCGATGAGCGTATCGAGGGTCTCGTGCAATCGACAGAATTACTCCTGAGATCGCATGAGCAAACACAAAACGAAATCAAGGATTTGATTCGGGAAACCCGGCGCTTTCAGTATTGGGCTGAAGCCATCATCCTCAACCAAGGAATCCCGCCTGCGGGCGCTGGCCAAGGAACCCCCAGAGGAGCCGCCAGTATGAAAACAGAGAAGACACAAAAAAGGCCAACTTTTCACGCAACCTGCGCAGAGGAGAAACACCAATGGCAAGAGAAATTCTTGTAGATCGCAAAGTTTTCGAGCTAGCAGAAGCTTTTCTCGAGGACGAACCTACCATCGGCAAAGAGCGCACCATCGAACTCGCCCGCGATATCCAGCAGGCCATCGAAGACTGGATTCAAGCCTATCGCCCGCGCACAGAGCCAAAGACTGACCCAACTAATTAGAGAAGACACAAAAAAGGCCAGCCCCCCGGAGGGACTGGCCATTACCCCAAATGGAGGAAAAGGTCATGGCAACACTTTATTCCAAAGCAACGAAGAACGCGATGCGGATTCTTACCGATGCGCTTGACTCGCTCGAATGGAATGATCCTTCACGGACTGTTGTTTACAGTGCTTGGGCTCACCTGTATGGTTCCCAACGGACGGAAGACGTCGACGCCGGTTTCCACGTCGATTACATCCTGTCCCATCGGGATGAGATTTTAGCCCGGAGAGGTGAACTGTGAACCAAGGGCTGGCTCCCCTGATGAGTACCTGGTATATACACAGGTTATCCCTTGTATTTACCGCGTCTATGCTGTAGGATTTAAAGCACCATGATCCTTAGCGTTGCGAACACCAAAGGCGGCGTGGGGAAGACTACGCTTGCCGTAAACCTGACGATAGGCCTCGCCCTGGCTGGGCAGGATGTGCTACTCATTGATGGCGACGAACAGGGGCATGCCGTCGCATTTACAGAGGTTAGAACGGAGCGCCTCGGCCAACCCGGGTACACCGTGGTGGCGCTCCAAGGGGCCGTAATCCGCACGCAGGCCCGACAACTGCGGCAGAAATACGATCAGGTCGTGATCGACGTTGGGGGACGCGCCACGGCCAGCCTCAGGGCCGCTCTCACAGTTTCCGACACCGTTCTGGTGCCGGTTGTACCTCGCTCATTTGATCTCTGGGGCGCAGACGCCATGGGGGACTTAATTGTCGAGGCCGGCGAGGTGAACAACCTCACGGCCTGGGCGATCCTCAATGGCGCTGACCACAGCGGAAGCGACAACGAAGCCTCAGAGAAGGCTCTCAGCGAAATGCCGGGCCTCAAGGTATCCCCGATACGCATCGGACGCCGCAAGGCCTTCCCCAACGCCAGCAACGAGGGTTTAAGCGTGCTGGAGTATACCGACAGTTCCAATCCCGATGGCGTGCTGAAAGCCCGCCAGGAATTCGAGGCGCTGTTGAACCACCTTTACCCCAGACTCGAAAGGAAAAACGCCTAGGTTATGACCACCAAAAAAAGCACGATCCGGCCAAGACCGAAGACCGCATCAAAGGATGATGCCAAAGCCCACAGGTTCATCAGAGGCGGCGGCAACGCAAAGACTGAAAAACTCTCTGCTGAAGGAACAACCAATGGCACCGGCACCGTCAGGAAGCCGGTGATGATGAAAATACCCGAAATAACCCTCATCGAGATCGACGCCGCAGCCGGGAATCTCCACCTCGACCGCACGGCCTTCATGATGACGTGTGTTCGGCAGCAGATGGCACTGCTCGAGAAGAGCCCGGAACTCCGCGAGTCGTTTGAGAGAATCGCGGTCGACACCTGGGTGCGGATGCGGTAAACGACCGCCGCAACCTACGAGCTCTCCCCTGATGGCCGCAGCATCCTTTGCCGGATCTGCGGCCTTCGTAGTTTTCAACCCTGAAGACGTCAAGCAGCTGTACTTGCCGCGATCCCGCGCCAGACGCGGCCAGCGCCGTGCGCGCTTGTTCCGGCATTGATGGCTTGCCAATCTCGCTTCATGCGTGGGCTGCGATGCTCTCGCGGATCTCGCGAGCCCTATTCTCTGCCTCTTCATCTGCGCGCTGACGTGCCGCAATCGCTTCTGGCGTCCATGCACCTTGGCCTTGGATTCCAGCTTGGACAGCTTGGACCGGAGCGGCTTTTTTCTGGCTGCGCTTTTCCGCTTTGTGTGTTCGGTAGTATTCGCGCCGATCCTCGGCATCTTGGAGGCCTCGGTACAGTCGATGATTCAACAGACGCCATCCTCTCGGAACCACTTCGATGCGGCGACCTTCATAGTCTGGGGTTCGGCTGTATGGATCAGGTGAGAGAAACTTCTGAATAGCTGCTTCTGTTTCCGCAATTGAGACTCGCGCCCGCGCCGCGAGACCTGGGATACTCGCTTCTACTTTGCCGTTTTTGTCAGACATCGCCAGCATTGTGATCCAAACAAGACGCACCCCATCCGGCTCACACCAAATCGAGGATTCGGTGATGGAGCATGACAATTTTGTGTAAGTAAATGCCATCTTTCCGCTCCCTCACTTCCAGTAGTTGTTGAACTGCAGTAATTTCCATCCCCGCACGGTTTTTTCCAGCGTCCTGCCTTGATGTTCCTTGAATCGGCTGCGTGGATTTGGTCTTTCCATCCATGCGATAGCGTTCTCCGTTGCGTCCAAAGGGACACGCGCCCGATGAGCTACGGCGGTAATGTGGGCATCCACTTCGCCATCTTTATCGGCCATGGCGATGAGAGTGAACCACACCAATCGCCCTTCAGCTGACAATTCAATCCATTCAGCTTCGTTGAGGAGATATGGGAACAACGATGTTTTAGCCATATTTGCGACTATACTTTTGTTTTGCTTTTTGTGGACAGTCCACAATGTCCACACAAGCATATGCATATTCACCACCCACCCCACCCGTTGCCAAGCCTTTCACATCAACAAGATACGGGGGAAGTATCAAACTTGATGCTCCTTGCCTGTGCTGACCATGGCTCTGGCGATCCTGATGTTGGACTAGATGTTCTCGCCGGTATCGGGATCCTGCATGCCGCCCTCGACCACTTCCTGGTCAAGCTGCGCCCGAAAATCGCGGAACTCGACCAGCATCTGGTCGGCGGCGGCGGATGGCAGTTCAAAGTTATTGAAAAATTTAATCACCATGGCGTCGGCCTCGCAGCGCGAGCACATCACCAGAATGTCGTGCGCGATCTTGCGGGCCTGGCCCATCGACAGCTGCGCGATCATGCCCTTCTCGTTCGACAGCTGGATGTAGGGCTGCTTGTCGCGGTTGGAGACGATTCCGTTTACCCAAAAATCAGCCATACTGTAACCTCCCCATCACTCCTGCTCCGGTCCCAGGCCCTCGTCCTGGCTCACTTTTTCGCGAATTTCAGCGAGCAAATCTTTCAGCTGGGACTCCTGAGATTCCATGTATGCGCGCACAAGCTCGATGATGCGGGCGTGACCGGCGAGCGCGGCCTCGCGCGAGTCGTAGCGCAGCATGTGTAGCGGCCCACATGGGGATTCCAATCTTCGTCGTCCGACATCTAAATTTCCTTTTTCAATTTTTGGTGTGGAGTACTTTCTCTAACACCGCGCCCGCATCGGCATCGAGAGCCGTGCAGATGCGGAGAAACAGGACCGTGCCCAGGCCTGCGCCGCGTTCCCAGTTGTAGACCGTATTGCGATGCACGCCCAATCGGCCGGCGAGCTCGTCCTGGCTCATTCCGGCGCGTTCGCGCAACATCCTGAGTTGAAATGCCAAGGCGGTGTTCAGTTCCGCAGCGTCTTTCACTTTCACTTTCACCTTTGTTGTCTCCAGTCAGACCCGTTGATTTCAACGGGTCTGCACATCTGCTGCAGGCGCGACCACATCCTCAAGCCGATGCGGTCGCCCAGGGTCTCGGCCCGGGCCGCGCGCGCGTACTCGTTCTCCTCGTAGCGATTGCCGGGATTGAAGGGACCGCGATTTCCCATGTTGGTCGTCACAATCACAGGCCTGGCGCGGTTGTAGAGCGTGCCGATCAGCAGTTCGAGAGTTTCGTACACCCAGTCCGATGGTTTCGCCGCCCCCAACTCGTCGATCAGAATCAGCTCGGCTTTGAGAATCGAAGCTAAAACCTGGGCCTGGGACTCCTGCGATCTCTCGTTGCGTTCGTCGTAGCTCGAGCGCAGCTGGTCGAGGAGCTCGCGGATGTCGACCATGCGGCCCTCGATGCCCTTCTCCTCGGCCAGCTTGCGCAGGATCCCGACCGCCAGATGCGTCTTGCCCACCCCCACCGATCCGAAGAAGAGCAGGCCGGTCGCCGTCTTGCCGGGGATGTACTCGTCCACGTAGCGCCGTGCCCAGGTCAGGGCGTGGAGGCCCTGGGGCCCGGCGACGTAGTTCTCCAGGGTGGCATGTTCGAACTTCGCCGGGATCCTGATGCGGTTCAACCTCGCTCTCTGTTGCCTCTCAAACTGACAGGAACAGGGGTAGGAGCCATTTCCCCGCCGGATGAGCCCCACCCCACCACACTGGGTACACGGATCGCTCATGGGGCCTCTGGCGGCTTTGCCGGGGCATCAGGGTTTTCGTCCAGACCGAGAATTGCGGCACCGGCAAACTGGCTGCTCTGCCCGCAGGCCGCTGCCGCAGACATCCGGCTATCGAACTGCTGGGCGTTATTGCGGTTCTGGACCACCATGATCCGGCTTTTTTCCATGTGGGAGTAGTACAGGCCGTCCTTCATGCGGATTACGAATTTGCTGTTCTTCATGGGCGATCCTTGTGACCTCGCGGGTGATGAGATCGTGCTGCTTCTGCATCAGCTGCTCGCGGCGATAGTGGATGAGGGCCTGGCTCGAGACGATGATCGCCGCGGCCACAATCTGCAGCCAGGTCCATCGCTTGTCGTGCTGGAGCGAGTACATGAAGTCGAACCCTGTCCCCAAGAGGACCAGGTTGCCTATGACGCTGAGAAGCGCCATGTTGCGCGGTGCGTTCTTCGTCATTGTTGTTTCCTCCGGTGTCGCAGCTGGATGGCTGCCAGCATCAGCGCGCCGAGAATCAGAAGCGGAATTTCGGCGGCGATGAAGATGAGCGTGAGCTCAAGAATGTGCATAATCTAACCTCGCTTATTTATTTCTTTCGAATGATGAACAGGATCTCCTTGTCCTCCGCGAGCTTTGGTTCCGCGCACTCCCAGCAGAGAACCGGCATGCGCAGGCCGGTGTCGGCCACAGTGAGTGGGTTGATCCACACCTCATGGCCGCAATCAGAACAGGGTTTCTTTAGGGCGCCAGGGCCGGGTTCGGTCTCGCCGGGGATCACGCGCCTGGCGATGATGTAATCAAAGGGATTCCTTTGAGGCTTCCTTTGGCGACAACGTTTCTCGGGCATACCGATCTGCCTCTTCTTCAGTTTCAAAGTTAGAAACCTGGACGGTGACGCCGATCCCGCCCACATGTTCCACCCAGCGGCTTCCGCTCCAGGCCCGCCGGGGCAGCTGGGCGTTGACGATGATCCAACGGCCCAGCCTGCTCTGCTCGATGCGATAGCTCACTTCTTCTTCCTCGTCGTCTTCGGTTTCGCTGCGTCGATGGTGACCGGCTGCTTCGCATAGTGGTTGGTCTTGAGCACGCCCTCGGTGAGCTCGATCCCCGTGGTGCCGGTGGTGTCGAGGGTGGCCATCCAGATTTGAAAGTCGTACCTGATCGCGAGATCGAGCAGCTTGGTGTGGCACTTGTCATCGAGCGATTCGCCGCGTTTGATGAACAGCGCGTGCAACTTCGGATTCACGGCCATCAGGATCTCGGCGGCGATCACGATCTGCTCGCCCTCGGAGAGGTTCTCCATCGGCAGTCCCTTGAACAACACATCGCGTTTGGCCTGCTCGCTCGCTCCCACCGTCCAGGTCTTGAGCTCGAGGCCTTCGACCGGCAGCTTCGTCTCCTTGATGGCCTGCTCTGCCGTGCGCCTGCGCATGGCGATGCTGTCGGTCAACGCATCGGCTGCGGCCTGCTTCGCCTTGATCAATGAGACCAACGCATCGTACCGCGTGCGCCGTTCAATGGCGGCGTTGGTCGACTGCGCGTGGATGAGCTCCTGGCCCAGCGCGGCCGCGTCCACGTACTGCGCATCGGGCGCGTTATGGAAGGCCTTCTCGGCCGCTGCATGCTCATCTGCGAGACGAGCGTCTTGCTGCTGCGCGGCGATCAGTCCATCCTTCGCAACTTTCAGCTGCTGCTCGAGCCGGGCGATTGTCTCCTTCTGGGTTTCGATGGTCTGGAGGTTGCGCATTTTGTCGACTCCGATCCGCGCCGCAGCGGCACCGAGATCGTTCTTCTTCTGCGCGATCCGCCGCTGCCGTTCGTTCTCGGCATCCGCATCGGTCAGCTTCTTCTTGATCCTGTCGAGATCGATGGGCTTGTCGGGCAGGCCTTCGAAGGTGGTCTGCGCCAGACCTACTCTCTGGCCCTCGAGGACTTTGATCTCGGCGTTGATGGGTTTGCGCGCTTCCTCGTCGGCCTTGTCGAGCTCCTGTTCTTTCTCAGGATCCTGACCCATCAGCTGCAGCAGCACATTCACTTTGTACTCGGAGCTCAGGCTGACGAACTCCTGCGGATCGAAGGCCAGCTTCTTTCGCTTCTCGCGCGACTCCTCGCTGAAGCGCGTGAACAGGCCGTCGAGAATGTCCTGGGGCTTGGTCGCCATCTTCCCTGAACCGCTGTCGATCAGGATCGCCTGCCCGTTCTCCAGCGTTCCCCTGCCGGGCGGGTCCGTCAGGCCGCGCTTGAGGGTGTAGCGAGCCAGTTCCTTGGTGCCGTCTTTGCCCACCAACTCGAGCATTCCGCTGGTGCGCTCTGCGCCTTCGTGGACGGCCTTGCGGTGGATCGCGCTCGCGCCAGGCATGCTGCTCGCGCCGTCCAGCAGAAACTTGATCCCGTTGAGCGCGGAGGTCTTGCCCGCGCCGCTGGGCCCGGTGAACTGGATGATGCGCGACTCGCCAGGGCTGACCTCGAGGAGTCCCTTGAGTCCCATGTAGTCCTTGATCTGATAAACAGCGATGTGGAAGTACATAACGTGGAGTGGAGTTCCTTTCTTCGCGGAACTCTATCACACGGCTTTGTGCATAGCAATATACCCGGTCTATACGCCGTGTATGCATTATGCAGTTTGTGCCAAAACTTGAACCTTTACTCCAGCTTTTCGAGCGTTGCCGCAAACCAGTAGCTCGGGGAACCGCCCACACCACCCTGACCCGCCCAGGTGTAGATGTTGGTGCCGCCATCAGCCCAAAACGGGTAGCATGCACCGGCCACATTCCATTGGGTCGTGACAGCAGTCGACGCAAGGTTGATCCCATTGGTGCCGAAGTTGTGTCCCTGCGAGGTCATGCTGACAGTGACGAAAGCTGTGCCAGTACCAACTGCGGTGACAATCAGCTGCCCGCACGCGCGATAGAGCCCCCCAGGGCCAGCCGGGACGGTGTACCAGGGAGTTCCGGGTTGCCCCAGAGGAGGCGAGGCCGTGCCGGGAAACGTCGCGACCAGCGTTGCGCTTGCCGGGGGCGCAAAGGTGCTCGGGGTTGCCGCTGCCCAGCTGCCGGGGTTGCCGGTGCCGTCGACTGAAACCATCAGGCCGACCGGTTGCACGGTGCCGGTGATGGGCGTCCCTGTTCCGGTCATCGCCGCCCAGGTGCCGGGGTTGCCGGTGCCATCGACTGAGACCATCATGCCAAGCTTCTGCGGAGTGGCGCAGCCTGAACAGTTCGAGGGCGTCATGGTGGTGGCAGGGGCGTTCTGCGTGGTGGGCGGCGTAGCGGGCTTCTGATGGGTGCGGATATACGCCGTTCCACCCGCTGCGGCGGCGAGGACGATTGCCCCGGCCGCGATCACCCGTTTCGGTTGTTCCTTCCAGGCCTTATGCAGATTCCCAGATGCTGTCATCTTCGTCACCTCTCACTTTAAGTTGTGGGCTTACTTATGCTCGCCAAGGATGGGGCCTGACTGCCTTCGATCCTGCCTTCGCTCCTGCCTTCGCTCCTGCCTTCGCTCCTGCCTTCGCTCCACGCGGTTCCCTCTCCCGCCGCCCCCTCTCCTGCTGGTCACCGTGCATGTGCAGCTGCCGGTCGCATCCGGTGTGTTGCTGCAATAGCCAAGGGTGTTTGCGGAGGCCCAGCAGCTGAGATGGTTCACCGTTGGAGTTCCGCTGGGCGTGAGAAGTCGTGAAACCGCGATGTTATTGATCGTGGCTATATCGGGTACATACTGCATATATGCGATCTTCATCGGACTCGTGGATGTGCTGAACTGGAATCCACCATCAGCCAGCGCCGCCAGGTTGCACCTGATCGCATAAGTGACATAGGTTGTGGATGGCCCGGTGCAGGAAAGGTCCGGTGATGTTTGACCGATGTTAGGACCACCGGAGGTGTTGCCAACCGTGATCCTTCCAGTCCCGGTGCCGCCGCAGGCCGCGACGATAAAAAACGTGCCGCTGGTCTTCGGGACATTGCCAGCGGCCCAGAAACTGAGATAGCCGCCTGCGTTGTTTGCGCCGTAATAGAGATTCGAAAACTGGTGCAGCCACTGCGAGGCTGGCATGAAGAGATAGCGCCCCGTGGGGTTACCTGTGCTGCTCACAGCTTCATAGCCGACATACTCCCCGGTGGTTTGGTCGATGATCATGTCTTCGGGGAAAAATTGAAAGTCGTCACGCGAGTAGCCCGATGACCGCAGGTTCAACGCTCCCGCATTTCCATCGGCGAACGAGTCACCGTTCATCTCGCCTGCTACATAGGGTCTTCGGATCACCAGGGGTGAAAAGGAGGTGTTGGTCGGATTCCCCTTGTAGGCGTTCCCCGCATTTATGAACGACTTCACATCGTTGTTGCGGCCTCCGTTGATAGCTGAACCGCCGCCGCCCGTGACGTGGTTGTTGTACCCATCTAAATTCAAAGTTCCCCACTGACAGTTCTCGCAATAAATGCTGCTGCCGTCCAGGTAAGCCGGATTAGTGCCTAACCCCATGTTGAGAGTTCGCAGATGTGCGTCGTTCGAATTGAAGCGGTAGCCGTAAGCTCCACTGCTCGGCTGGCACTCTTGCTCCACGGTGTCAACGGTCAGATGATCAGGTGAGAATTCCCCGGCGACAACCAGGTTCAAAAAATCCAGTCCATTCGCACCGCAGATCTGAAGCGATCTCCACATCCCAAAAAGCCCGTCGTACACAATTACCGGATTGGTCGACTGGATCATCATGTGATCCCAGGTCTGGAGATCCTGATTGCAGATGCCCTGGTAAGAATTCTTATCTGCGCAGGCGGCAACGACACCAAAGCTCAGACGCCAGATGTTCACGTTCTTGGCCACCAAACCGTATGGCGCAGCCGATTGCCAGTAGATCCCAACGGAGTTGTTCTGCCCCACGATGCCGGTGCTCGAATTCATCGCCCCGGAGACGCTGCTGATGTTGATGTTCTCCATCGTTGGGTACGATCCATTGCCGCTCGCGTGGGCCGCAGGAAGCCAGTTGGAGCTATTGCCATCGGTTCGGTCCCACACGATGGCTCCATTGCCCACCGTCTGGAGAGGTGGGTAGCCGTTTATGCCGATGGTGGCGTGAGCGCCGCTGACTGAGGTGCTTGCGGCGGTGGCCAGCTGCGGAGGGTTGTTGAACCATGGAGCAGCTGCTCCTCCTGCTTGAGTCCAGCAATACGGAATTGAGGCAATCGTCGTAACGAGCGGCGCACCGCCCGCACCAGCGCCATTCACCTGGATTTGCTGCCCGACATCCCCGCAAAAGATCTGCCCATTCTTCGTGTTCAGCTGTGTACTTCCCGCCGTCATGCTGGCATCGTCAAACGCGCGGCCTATGATGCGGTGCGGGTGCTGATTGCTGCCAGAGGAAGAGACATCGACGCTGTCATCGACTATGAGCGCGAGATCCTTGAAATACATCGTGCCCCACATGTTGAACGGGACCACCGTGGGATCCGAAACGCGAATGATGTCTTGCCCTGGCTGGCCCTTGATGATGGTGCTGCCCCACCAGAGCCCCGTCTGCGATGGCTGTCCCACCAGGGGAACGCCGTTGTATTCCAGCGGGCTCGTCAGGTAGCAGCCATGCGGAAAGTAAACGGCGGGCGGTGCGCTATTAACACTGGAGCAGCTGCCACCGGCACCGCAGCTGGCCGTGGCCGCAGCCGCTGCATTCATCGCCCCCATGATCGCGTCATGGTCATCGACGGTGCAGTCGCCCTTGGCATCGTAAGGCGGGGCCATCACATTGAATTGCGAGTTCACGCTCGAGATCGTTGTGTTGATGATGGAGTTCGGGCCCTGCATCGTGCCGGTGTACTGCGGATTGTTGGTCGGCAGGCCTCCGCTTCCGCTTCCGTTCCCGGTGATGCAGATATTGTCTTTCGGACTGTAAGACGCACCGGTTGTGTTGCAGCTAGGCATCGGCCAGCGGATCTGCGTGTTCGGGTTGATCTGCGCGGCTCCGGTCGTCGCTAGAAGGCTAAGGGTGAACAATACAGATCGCATCGATTCTGTCTCCTAACTGGGCTTGGAAATTCAGTGTGATCACTTGCCCGTTCAGCGTGTAACTGTTCCATGGAGGGTTCAGGTTGGCGCGCATGAGCAGGCCGTTGTAGCTCACGCCTACAACGATTCCAGGCGCGTTGAAGACATTGCCGGGCAGGCTCCCCGTACACGGCAGATATTGAATTCCACCTGGCTGGTATCCCATCGGCTGCACCAATTGCACCGCCTGGCTCAGATCGACGGTGCCCGATCCTGTGAATTGATAGTTGCCGCACTGGACGACGTTCTGGTTCTGATCGAGCACCGCGACCTCATAGAAGGTGCCCTGCGGCGTGATCACGTCATTGCCGTACAGCTGCACCGAGAGCGGCGTGGATCCCTGCTGCGGGCCCACCAGCTGCGGCACCCCGGCGTCGGCCAGCATCGAGCCTGGCACCGAAGGCTGTATCGGCCCGAAGCCGCACAGCGTGATGCGCAGGTAGCCTGCGCTCTCAGTGCCGCCGACAATCGATTCGAGATTTGCAGTCAGCGTGATCATTTGTAGAACCACACCGGCCCGATGTGTGCGCTGCGCGGGTGATCGTCAGGCCTCTCGATCACTTCGTTCTGAAACCAGTCCTCGATCCTCCGGCCAGGATCCACGTAGAACAGCGCGCCGCCGGTCAGATCCGTCACGTCCACCCGCGTATAGACGTCGTCAATACGCGCAAGGAATGCCCGCACATTGCCGGTGCGTAGATTGAGTATTTCCTTGGTATAGACGTTGGCTTTCTTCTCCGGTGCGCGCTGCACCACCTCGGTCCAGTCGCCCCAACCGGCCATCACGCGATTCCTCAAAACATGAGCCACAGCCAGCATGTTGTTCAACCCGCCGTACCGCTGTGCTTCCTCAATCGAGAACCGCGCCATCTGCGCGCGTGTGTAGTGGTCAAGTGTCACTTCCCTGCCTTTGCTTTGCGCCGTCGCGCCACGGTCTTCGCCGCTTTCGCGAACGCGGCCTTCTTGGCCCGCGCGCCGCCAGCGTTCAGACCGGCCTTGATTTTTTTCGGAGTGGCTTTCCCGAAGCTGCCCTTGGTGCCGCGCCGTTCCATCGAAGCGTTCGCGCGTTGAAAAAAGTTCTTCTTCTTTTTCGTCGCCATCAGAGTGCCCTCCCCAATTTGATTTGCCGGTAGCTTTGGAGCGTGGCCCGATAGAACGCCGCAGCCTCGCCCGTGGGCGGGCCGAAGGCGCGATCCACCTCCTGCTCGGTGAGAATCTCGGCGGCGATCAGCACCAGCATCGCGGTGCGCCAGCCTCTGTATTTCTCCTTGATCGCCACCCCGTGCTCGTCGAAGCGCATCAGCGACCACTCGGGCCCGTAGGGCTCCTGCAGCGAGGTGATCGTCTTGCGCACCTTGCGCCGCATCCGGCAGGCCGCGTAGTTCTCGCTGATCCGATCCTTCTGCGCCTGGCTCTTGGCCTCGGCCAGCTCGACCAGGTAGCCCTCGTCGTCCATCTCCTGCGGAGCCACCCAGGCGTTCACCCCTACCAGCCCTGCGGTCGTCCAGTTATTCAGCCAAAGCCGCGCGTGGGGACTCTCCTCGTCACGCGCATCCACACCGGCCGACCGCAGTTTCCGCATAACTGCACTCGGGTGCAGGATGTTGACCATCCGGCGCTTTTCGGCTTCCTCGCCTTCCCAGCGTGCCTGACCATCCAGATGCTGGGCCTTCGCCTTGGCGCAGTTCTTCGCATAGAGCTCAAGGTTCTCCTCCACCCACTCGGCCGGGTTGTGCTGCAGCTTGTCGAGGTAGCCGCGCATCTTCAGGAGCTCGAGCCGCCGGTCATGGAACTCGGGCCGGTCCATCTCCCGGTCGAATGCGTCCCAGTCGCGGCCGGCGGCTTCTTCCGGTTTCGCGGCCTCGCGCGCCAGCACCGGATCGTAGCGGAAGTTCGGCGCTGACTGGTGCTCGAGCGGGATGATGATGTTCGGCATTTACTGTTGCTCCTCCGATTGACTGAGCAGCTGCTGCATCTGTTGCTGCTGCTCTGGTGACAATGGTTGCTCTTGCTGCGGTCGTTGCATTCCGCGTGAAGCCTCGAGGATCGTGCGTGCGATCAGCGGCGCGTAGATCTTCGGACTCACATCGTTCTTCGCGGCGTAAGAAACCAGCTTGCCGATCTGCGAATCGTTCATCGCGATCCGCATCGCCTGGCGGGCAGTGAAGTTGGCCGCGCCAGCGCCTAGACCCACGGCAGCGCCCAGATGCCAGTGGCCACCGAGAGAGCCCAGCAGACCGCCAGTGAACATGCCCTTGCCCATCATCTTGCTGGCTTCATCAATCGTGTTGCGGAGGACACTCTGACCGGCACGATTGAACTCCGCGTTGTTGAGCATCGAATGCATCTCTTTGAAATGCACTTCGGCATCCGGCCCCATCAGGCGCGTGAGATCTGCGCGGTTGGCATCCTTCGAAAGAAACTGCTCAAGGCCTCGGAGATTGCCGCGCATCATGCGTGGCAAGCCCTTCGTGGTGTTGGCGACGGTGACGCCGTTGTGCGCCCGCTCCTGAAATGCATCGAGCGCCTGGAGGAACTTGACGTCTGGCGTGACGGACTTCATGGCGTCGTAGTAGGGCCGTGAAATCGGCGTCGACTCAAGCAGCTTGTCGATATCGCCGTTGGCCTTGTTGAAGCGGTCCTCCGCAGCTTTGTGGGCCTCGTCGTCAAGACGTGTATTTGACATGTCGGCCTTGGCGTCGTTCACGGTGTTCTTCAATCTTTCGAACTCGCCGTCACTGGCGTCGTTCAGTGCGTCGTAGGCTGGCCGCAATCTGGCCTGCAGCGCATCGGCGACCATGCCGGGCGTCTGCAAATGCTCGATGCCCTGCGTGGGATCGATCAGAGGAACATGACCCTGATAGCCGGGGGCCTGGGCGTATTTGGTGTAGTGCATGTTCAGCTGGTCGGAGAGATCCTTGTGCAGGTTGACGTAGGCTTCCTGATCGGTAGGCGACATCTCTCTCCACTCGGGCCCGCTCATCACTTGCTCGAGGTGGTTCTTCCACTGGATGGCTTCCAGCGGATCCTGCGTGCTCATGGTGGCGGTGCCGGGCCTGCCAGCTGTAGATACCCTCTCCGCTTCGCCGGGCGCTCCTGAGGTCATGTAGGCCGGTGTAGCGCGCATCTGTGCGCGTTCGGGAATCGTCTTCGCGGTCGATCCCAGGGCCCTCGTCGTCTCCGGTGCAGGCTCCATGCCTGGAACGCCGCTCGTGGCCGTGCGCGGGAATGGCTGCGCCTGCTGCACCATGCCAATCGGCCTCTCCGTCGTCGGCACGTCAAGGCTGAACGTAGTGGGTTCGATGGGGGTAGCTTCCGGCGCAGGCAGCATGGGCGTGTTGAACGGCGAATAGCGCGCGGCCGCGCTCGTCGCCATGTTGAGTTTGTTGACGGCGGTCTGATAGGCCTTCTGCGCATATTTGCGAACCACACCGGCATTGAATGCCTGCTGCTTGGCCTGCATCGCGGGAGCGGGCGTGTCAGCCGATTCCACCAGCCGCCCGGTGTCGCCCATCTGCGAGGCCAGGACCGGCGATTCCTCCCCAACCATGCTCGCGGCCTTCGGGCCCACCCGCTCCAGATAATTCGCCAGCGGCTTCGCGGCCCACCGTACCGCTGGCGGCAGAGCAGTCTCGAGCGCAGCTGTGATCTCAGCCTGCGTTTTCCCCGTGGAGACTGCTTGTCCAACATCGCCGCCGGTCTTCACAAATTCCTGCCCGCCGCCCATCGCGCCGGATTTCACGGCGTTCAGACCGATGCGCAGAGCCTTGCCCAGATAGGGCACCTTGCGAATGGTGTCGGAGATCTGCTGGGCCTGCTTCAGCTTCTCGGTGACGCCCATCGCATCCCCGGCCTTGCCCAGCATGCCCAGAATCTCGTCGGCCTTGAACATATCCCCGACTTCTGCGGCGGCGGCTGGAGCCATCGCGAATTCGCCGACCGCTTCCGCGCCTTTGCCTATTCCCTGCATGACTCCATGAGTGGGTCTTGCAGCCGCGCGCATTACCGCATCCTCGCCCTGATTCCCTACTGCTCTCCGCGCCATCTTGTCGACGCCCGCCACCGTCTGCTCCGCACCGGCCCCGATACCGGCCAGCAGATTGACCGGTGCGCCGATGATGTAGTGCTTCTGCAGCCATTGATCGAGATAATCTTCGTGCGGCGGTGTGTCCGGCGGCGGTGGTGGTTTCTGGACAAAGCCACCAGAGAGATCTATGTCCCCGCCGCCAGCTGGCGGTGTTGGCTGCTTCGGAACGAATCCACCCGAAAGATCGATTGGTTGCTGTCCGTTCATGGAGTTACCTGATAGTTCTTTTGCCGTGCTGCTGCTTCAGCTGCATTTGCGTCCTGGCCTGGATGCGACACCTGCCATGTCGACTTACTCCATACGTGCGTCTGTGGTGAAGGCGTTGGTGTTGCCGGGGCTTGCTGAGGTGCTGCCTGCGTATTGCCCGGGGCTGGCGGCGGTGCTGCTGGAGTATTGATCTGAAGTTTGCGATCAGGGCCTACTGCAGTTCCGTAGTGCAGGAAGTTCTTCTCTTCGGTCAGGTAGGTGCGGGCTGAACCGAGATTCGCGAGCAAGGTCGCCGCGACCGCGTTCGGGCCTGCCCTGAAATCGTTGAAAAGGATCTTCCCTTCCTTGTCGACCAGCTTCTGGCTGCGCGTGCCATGAATGCCCGTGGTGGGCATGGCGATGTTTTCGATGTCCTGCGCCAGCATGCGCAGATACTGGTTGTCGCTTCCGGCCCACTCCTTCAGTTCGCTCTCGCGTCCGGTGATCGCGCCCTGCAGTTCAGCGCCGTGATCGTGAATGATCTGGAGCGCATGCTGGGTGTTGTGCTCGATGAGCCGCGCGAGGTCTGCGTTCTTCTGTACTACAGCTGGAACCTTGCCGATCTGCTTCGGCACGATTCCGGCGGTGTTTTTGGGAAAGTTCTGTGGCGGCGGGTAGGCCGGATCGAACGTGCCAGCGGCTGATGGTGCGCCGAAATTGCCTGCCGCCTCGTCTGCCTTCTCTTTTGCGGTGCCTGCACGCTCTTCGGCGGCCGCAGCGGTCCTTTCCGCAGCACCGGCTCGCCGTTCTCCTATGTCCTCCATGTGTTCCTGGTGCTTTTCCGCAGCATCCTGACGGCGGTCGGCCATTGCCTGTGCGCCCTGTCCCATCAGGATCTTGTTGGCATCGTCGTTACTGATGCTTCCCTTGGGGATGAGACGGTCCATCATGAGCGGCTTTCCATCTTTGTCGGTGTGCGCAGGATCTGGAATCTTTATGTGGAGATCTTCGTTGTATTTCGACTGCAGCCAGTTCGGTGTGACGATGGCAGCAGAAATCCCTTTGATCTCGCCGTTCTCGACGCGAGGCATCATAGAGATCTCGCCCTTGACCAGGTGATCGTGCAGTTGCGGGTTATTGTTCAGCGCATCGTAAGCATCTTTGAGAGTGGGATACTCTCCGATCATTTGCGAACCTTGCCCGCCAGCGCCGATCATCTTCTGCCACTCACTGTAACGAGAGATCTCCGCTTCAGTGGCAGTCATCTTCTCCTGCTCAAGGTCGTAGGTGGCCCGCGCGATGTTGTGCGCGAGAAGCGAGTTCTGCAGGTTGCTGGTCGCGAGCTTCTGCTCGCGCTCGAAATCTTCAGTGGCCTGCTGGCGCTTTTGCTGGTCCTGCTGCTGCGCCTGCTGCTGACCGGCCTGAATGCCCGCCCCAGCTTTCGCGGCCGTCGATCCCGGGCCCTTCATGCCCGCGCCGGCCGCGTAGCCGGTCAGAGCTCCCGAGATGATCCGCTTCCACTGCGTGCCGGGCCCGCTCGCGGCCACGCTCTGCACCATCTTGCCGGTGGCCGGATCGATGCTGTAGCTGACATCGTTCGATCCACCCAGGGCGTTCAGAATGCCGTGGTAGACCTTTGCGCCATAGCTCTGGCTCTTGAGTTGCTCGAGACGAACATCGGCCGGCGTTGTCGCTCCGAAGGTGGACGGAGGCAGCGGCTGGCTCGTCCCCAAACCAGCCGCAGCATCCGGTACAGCCGGCGGGGGTGAGCCCTGCGGCTGATTCGGTGGTAGTACTGCTCCGGTATTGCCTGCATCTGGATCTGGCATATACACCGCCTATAAGGTTTGATTGGCCCAGCCGCTGACCCCGCCGCCGCCCGGAGAACCACCGCCCCCGCCGCCGCCCTTGAAGGCCCCCATCAGTCCTGCCGGATTGCCCAGGGCCGCACCGGCCACCCCGCCCAGAGCTCCCAGCACGCTGCCCCAGGCATTCTGCTGCTGCTGGGCGATGTAGTTGGCCTCGCTCGAGGCCAGCTGGCCCGCATTCACGGTCGAGCCCGAGAACGTATTCGGGTTCCAGGCCTGCGCCAGATTCATCGTTCCCGTGATCGCGTTCTGCCACTGCTGCCGGCCGATGTCGTAGCCCGTGGTAGTGATCCCCAGCTGCTGCTGCGATTCGGTTCCCGCCCCCAGCGCCGCCAGACGCGCCTGTTCGGCCTGTGCCGGCCCGCTGGTCGCGTTCACATTCGAGGTGCCGCCGCCCATCGCCGCGCGGCGTTCGGCCAGCGCCCGGCTCGCGGCCGAGTAATAACTCGCCGTGCCCTCGGTGGCCTGGGTGCGCAAGGCGGCGTCCTCCGCAGTCGTGTAGCCGTACTGCCCGGGGCCCGCCTGGAGGATCGGCGCAAACTGCTTCTGGATCGCATCGGTCAGATCCGAGAACTTGCCGTAGGCCTTGTTGTAGGCGTCGATTTGAGTCTGATAGAAATCGGCCTCTTCACTCTGCAGCTTCGATTGTGTGTCTGATGGTCCGCCGCACATACTACGCACCCCCTTCCCGGGCCTCTGGTGGCCCTTGCTGCGATTTCTCGGTCGCCAGGTACCCAATCTCCCTCACAAACTCATGCGAGCTCGCCTCAAAGCCCAGGCGGGCTTTGGCGAGCGAGGCGAGCGCCGGCGAGTGAGTCTCGAAAATCCACTGCTCGGCACCGGCCCGGGCCAGGCCTGCCTCAAGGAATGCCATGCCCCGGACCAGACCGGCGGCGCTGCGCACCCGTGATTCGAAGGCGCGCGTGACAGGCATGAACTGGATGTGAACGCGCGCCGCGCGGGAAAGCCGGATGAACATGATCACTCCGGTCGCGTCCTCGAGCGCATAGCAGTTGGGGCGCGGATCGTGGATCCACCCCAGCTTGGGATCCAGACGCAGGGCGAGAAAGAATTCCGGGCGCATTACATTCCGATGAAAACGGTCGTTGTCGATCCAGGTCTGGATCATGCCGCGATCCTGTAACTCACTGACCGACCGCAACGTATAGCCATCGAATTGAGCAAGTATAGACGGCATCTTTACCCATTACTGCCCCGAGATAGGCAGGTATCTCCTGAAGGGGACTTTTGATCCTCTGTAAAATTGCCGAAAATAAACGTCGGCTCCACTTGCTTGAAGGGGTAAGCTAGCGATCATTAAGGGGCCAACCCCGCCGGGAGATTCTGGCGGGGCTGGGGGGATGGGCCGGGGCGCTTGTAGGGTTGTTTCTGAGGGAGGGACATCCTGCAGGTTCCCCGGCCCAGTGCGTCTGATGGGTGTGCCTCTTGGTGTTGCCATTTATTTTCTCGCTTTCTCCGGCAAACGTCCATACACGGTATTCGTAAAAATTTCGTTGGGGTAGTTCTCTGCCGCCCAGAGAATGGCCTGCTGGTAGTGCCTGCACTTGATCACGGAGTTCGCATCCTGCGCCGCCCAATGCCTTTGCGTGCGAATCGACTTCGACGGCGGAAGGTTGGGCGGGTCATTCGACTTCTTGCGCAGAGAGAGAAAAGAGCTCGACGGCGTCTGCGTCGAGAGGATCTCGTCGAACAAAAGCGCCACCGTCAGGGGCGTCGCGCCGGCGATCATCTTCTCCTCGGTCACCACAAACTGCACCCCCGCGGTCATCCCCGGCTGCGCCAGAACCACACTGGCGATGTAGGCGTTCGCGAGGTACGTGGCCCCGTTGTCGGCATTGGTCGAGAGATCGCGCTTCAGGATGGGATTGTTGGTCACCGAAGGACCGATCACCAGCGCCTTCTTGCCCGGCGAAGTCTCGATACTGGCGATGGCCTTCACCTTGCCCGGCGCGGCGATCACCGCGGGCAGACTCCAGACCAGGCCGCTCTCGGGCGCGGCCGTCGCCGCCATCCTGTACCACTGCTGCGTCCCATCGGCCACGTAGAGCGCCATGTCGCGCGACTTGCCCTGGTGCCAGGCGAGGTAGACCGTGGCCGGATCGTAGTAGTCGTCGAAGATATCCCCGATGGGGAAGCCGACCTCGGTCTCGCCGGCACCGGGATCCATCGAGACCACCTGGTTCGACGTCAGCATCACGTAGGCCGTCGAGCCGTTGACGGTGAAGGCATCCTGCGACATGATCCCCACGCCCGCCTGGAAATTCACCAAGTAGAAGGGCGAGATGGGATTGCCGGCGGCATCGTAGGTGCCCTGGCCCAGGAGCACCCAGGTATCGCTCATGGTGAAGACGATCAGGCCAATCGAGGTGGGCCAGCAGGCGACGCCGGTCGAAGGCAACTCAAACACGTTATCCGGCGACATGGACTCATTGCCGGATCCGGTGGTGGTGTCGGGCCCGTTCGTATAGACCAGCTTGTTGCCCACGAAACCCCAGATCCGGTTCAGGTAGTAGCAGGAGGGAATGAAGGCCGGCGGGGGCACGCTGTTGTCGGAGAAGTTGGTGCCCGGCCCGCCCCCCAGCTGCGGCGCAATCAGCGTGACGCCGGTGATGGCAGTATCCGGTACTGTATCGGTATATACCCAGGTTTGACCGGCCCCGGGATTGGGGATGGTGGCGACCTCGAAGAAGCTCGATCCCCCCGCCTTGGTGCGCCAGATGACGATCTCGTCGACCTGCGGATCCCCGGAGCCCACGCCCTGAACCACCGGGACATTGCCTGGGGTCACCACAATGGGCTGAGAGGGCGGCGACATATTCGAAATGTGCCCGGTCGCCGAGTTCCCATAGGAGTAGCCGTAGATCCAGGGCAGGGTGGCGGATCCCGCGCTGGCCCCGCCCTTGTTCGACCAGTTGGCGGTGTTGTCGACGGTGATCGCGCCCAGCGTGGTCTGCCAGGTGGGCGCGGCCGCGCCGCTCTTGCCCAGAGCCTGGATGTGCTCCTGGTTATAGTTCGAATCGAGGATCGTCGAGGCCGTCGAGACCTTGGAGGTAGCGCCGATAGTCGCCCAGGTCGACGGCGTGCCCAGGTTGGTCCAGGCGGCGGTGCCGTCCTGGGTGGTGGTATTGAGGCCGTTGACCCAGGCCGGCTGGTTCGCACCCGTGGTCCCGGCCTGGCTGCACTGGAAGAGGGAAGTGACGGTGACCGCGACCTGCTGATAGACCGTCTGCGGCTGGTAGGTGTAGCCATTCCACACCAGGGTGGTCTGCGGCACAGTGACGTAATAGGTATAGGTCGCAACCACCAGCTGGCCCACGGTGACGGCCGTCGACGCCGTCCAGGTGCCGGGGCCCATGTTCTGCCACTGCGCCCAGGGTGGCCCTCCAGAGCCGCCGCTCTCTGTGGTAATGCCGCCCAGAACCGTGCTCCAGCTGGGCTGCGAATTTCCCAATCCACCGCTGGTGATCAGCTTCTCAAGATTGCCGTTCGAATCCTGAATCACAAACAGCGGCGCGTACCAGGTATTCGCCGCCCAGTTGGGATAGATCGAAGGCGCAGAGGTCTGGGTGACGGTGGGCTGATTGGTGGGGGCCTGTATGCCCCAGCCGGTGACCGCCGATCCCTTGTTGATCCACTGCTGACCGCCGTCCTGGGTGACCGCGCCAGGCGTCGTCGCGAAGACCGGCGGGGTTGCGCCGGTCACGCCGTTGCCGGTCGTCACGGTGCCGGTCTCGACCGAGTAAACCGTCGCAGGAGGATTGCCCATCACCGTGCGGGAAATGGTTTGCGTCTGGAGAGGAGATTCGACCTGGACAATGAGTCCCGCTCCGTTCAGCGAGGGAACCGTGGTAAAGCCTGCACAGGTAAGGCTTACGTTGTTCGAAATGTTGAGCGGCGTGAGCGGCGAAAAAAACAGCTTGATCAGCTTGTTGTAGCCGCCAGGCGGCGCACTGATGCTGTCGATCTCGATGTTGGCCATGTTCGCGGTCTGCGCGCCCACCGCTTCCTGAATGTTGTTGTTCGAATCGAGGATGAACGTGCCCTGCGGGAACAAGGTGCTCGCCTGCCAGTTCTGTCCCGAGACCGTCCATTTGCCGGTCTCGACGCCGTCGCCCCAGAACAGCTGGTTGCCCACGCTCACGAAGCTGGTGCGGCCCGCATTGGGGGCCTTGGTCTGCAAGATCAGGTTGGTCGAGGGGCCGGTCACATCGCGCACCGTGCCCTGCGTCGATCCGCTGGCCGGGTCCACGCTCGCCATCAGGTGGATCTGTTCGTTCTGTCCCTGGAAGGTGCGGAATTCGTAGAAGCGGTTGATGGGCGGGAAGGCCTGGGAGTTGTACACACTGTTCCCAGGCCTGCGCCCCAGGGTCAGCCGCGTGGTGATCTCGGTGTTCACGCCGCCGATCAGCCGGTCGTAGCGCGAAGCGGAATAAAACTTCTGGTAGAGGTAAGGCACCGCACCGGGGCCCAACGGATTGCCCTGGGTCCAGAGCCCGGT
>Ga0207761_1000100_pt1 | contig 26707 bp, 21 predicted proteins | sample LuqExpMetageno34_FD_187792 | JGI IMG/M metagenome (GOLD analysis project Ga0207761, IMG submission 187792) | Tropical forest soil microbial communities from Luquillo Experimental Forest, Puerto Rico - Sample 34 (SPAdes) | ecosystem: Environmental > Terrestrial > Soil > Tropical forest ... | reverse complement strand
CTTCGACCATCCGAGGTGGTACCGGCGGGAAGTATTTCAGCCACTATTCGCGATTGGGGTTTTTGTGCTGTGTGCGTCGATGGTTTATGCGGAGCGCACCGCGCAAATCATGGTGCTGCCGGTTCTGTTGTTTGTTGCTTGCATGATTTGCCACGGGGAACTGGTGCGGTTGAAACCGGGGGTGCGACATCTTACCGGATTTTATCTGGCGGTATCGGCGGGAGGCGCGCTGGGCGGATTGTTCGTGGCAATCGTTGCGCCAAAGATATTTCGCTTCTTCACGGAGTTTCAACTGTCGCTGGGCGTCTGCGCTGTGCTGATGCTGACGTGTGTCGCGCTGGATGGGCGGTCTTGGCTGTATGTCCAGAGCTTCTGGCTGCCGTGCTCCATGATCATCGGCACGGTGCTCGTCTTTGCCGCGCTTGGAGAATGGATTCCCGGGTTTGGCCGGTTGATGCAGGAAACGCAGCTGTACGCGTGGCTGCTGGTCGGCGGTGCGCTGCTTCTCGCGGGAGCATACATTCAATCGCGCGGAAAAGTGCAGCCGGGAAGAGGGTTCCGTTTTGTCCAGCCAATCGCGGCGAGTCTTTTAGTGCTGGCTTCGGTGGCGTTGTACGCGAGCGCCAAGCCCGAGTCTGGGCTGGTGCTAGGTGAACGAAACTTCTATGGTGCGCTTCGCGTTTTCGAACTGGCACAGGGTGGAAAGGCGCTGTTTCACGCGCACACCATGCACGGCGCGCAGCTAGATCCGCCAAATGACAGGTTGCCGATGGTCTACTACGGACCGAATTCGGGAATCGGATTGCTATTGAGCAATCATCCGAAACGCAATTCCGCTGACGGAAGTCTGCGCGTCGGGCTGGTCGGGCTGGGCGCAGGTACTTTGGCAGCGTACGGGCGGCGTGGCGACCACTTTCGTTATTACGAGATCAATCCACAGGTTGTCGAGTTGTCGCAGGGGCCGCGACCGGTCTTTACCTACATGCGGGATTCGGCGGCAAAATTGGAGACGGAACTGGGAGACGCACGGCTCCTTCTGGAGCGCGAGGCTGCGACGGGGCAGGCGCAAAATTTCGACATTCTCGTGCTCGACGCGTTTGCCGGCGACGCCGTTCCCGTGCACCTCCTGACGAAGGAGGCTTTTGACACGTATGCCAGGCATCTGCGCGACGACCAGTCGATCATTGCCGTACATCTGAGCAGCAGGCATATCAATCTGCTGCCGGTGATCGAGGGAATTCGCGAGCAATCGAACGCTTACACCCTGGTGCATTTCTCCCCTGGAAGCTACCCATTTCTCGAGAGCTTGTGGGTGTTCCTGGCAAGACGACCGGACGCCCTTCAAATACCTGGCTTGTCGCCTAATCCACCACCGGCAATGCCGCAAGCGGAACCGCGGCTCTGGACCGACGACTACAGCAACATCTTTCAGCTCATCTATTAAGGAGCGACAAGGAAGAGGAATTCCTCACCCCGCCGGCGGCGTAGCAAAAACAATCCTGATGGTTGGCTCAGCTGTTGCGGGTGAGCAGAGTGGCTACTTCGATGATGGGGTTGGGTAATTGGCGCATGGCGCGGACGAAGGCTTCCACCAGTTCGGGATCGAACTGTGTGCCAGCACAGCGTTCCAATTCACCCAGGGCTTGATCGGCGGTGCGTCCTTTTTTGTAGCTGCGGTCACTGGTGATGGTGTCATAGGAGTCCGCGATGGTAACGATGCGGGCGCCAAGAGGGATATTTTTGCCAGTCAACGCTTCGGGATAACCGGAGCCATCGAAGAATTCGTGGTGGTGAAGAACCATTTGCCGAATGCGCGCGAGCGGGCGAAGCGGCTCAAGCAGGCGTCCGCCAAAGGTCACATGCGTTTTCATGGTTTCCCATTCTTCGGGATTCAGCGGTCCGCTTTTATTCAGGATTTGCTCGGGAATACCGACCTTACCGACATCGTGCAACACCGCGCCCAAGCGAATCTCCTCCACTTCCGCTTCACTCAGGCCGATCGCCTCCGCCAATAGCGCCGCATAGGCCGAGACTTTCTGTGAATGGCCTTGTGTGTATTGATCCTTGGCATCGATGGCGTAGGCCAATGAAGTGACAGTTTCTAGAATGGATTGCGGCAGAGCGCTGGGCCCGTCGGCAAGTCTGGCCTCGTTGGCTTCTGTGGCAGGCAGGGAATCGGAGAATTGCCGCAGGCGCTGGTAGATCTCGTCGAAGGCGTCAGGCCCGGTGGCAAATAATCTCTTGAGCGTCACGCCGAGGTAGGCTTCCAGCACGTCGCGCTTCCAGCGCTTGGCTTCGTTCGGGTCGACGTGGTCGGCAGTCGAAACGGTATTGCCGCCCTGATGCTTTGAGAGATACATCGAAGCATCGGCCACTTGAATTAACTCCTGTGGCGAGGAACCGTGCAAGGGATACGACGCGATGCCGAAGCTAGCGCTGATGTTTTTCTCGCGCAGGAGAGGATCGGCGGCGACCCAACCGCGCAGCTTCGAAGAAAGCTGGCGGGCCTGCTCCATAGTGGTTTCCGGCATGAGGATGACAAACTCGTCGCCACCGTAACGCGCCACGACGTCGGAGCGCCGGCAGTTGGTCTCGAGGATCTGGCCTACCCGCTGCAGCACCAAGTCGCCTTCCAGGTGACCGTAGAAGTCGTTGACGAACTTGAAGCGGTCGAGGTCCATCAAGACCAGGGCAAACGAGCGGCCTGCGCGCGAGGAGCGCTTCCATTCCGACGACAGCGCCTCCATGAAGAAGCGGTGCGTTTTAACGCCGGTAAGGCCATCGGTGATGGCTTGCTCCTGCGCCTTCTGGAATGTAAGTGCGTTGTGGTAAGCGCCAGCGATCAGGTCGGCCAGCGTTTGCAGTAGCAGGGATTCTTCTTCGGAGATGTCCAGCCGCTCGTTGGATTCCACGTAAAGAACGCCGTGGAGATGTTCGCCATAAAAGATTGGCAAAGCTATCGCGGTCTGAGAATCCGTCAGGACGGGCTTGGCGCTGCTTTGCGCGTTTTGGGACGAGCGATAGCTGGAAGTCTTACCGGTTCGCGCGACCTGACCGATCAAACCTGCGTCAAGCGAGACACGCCGGCCCTGGGCACCGCGGCGCTGACCGCCTTCGACCGCGACGAGAAGTTCGCGAGTCGTATAGTCAAGCAGGGCAATACCGATGTGGTCGTAGGTGAGACCGGCCTCCAGTTGCTCAACAATCTTCGCCAGTACTTCGTCGGGATTCAGCGTAGCGATGGCGTCGCGAGAAATCAGGTTCAAGAGGCTGAGATGGCGGGCTTTGGTGCGCTCGTCCTGAAAGAGGCGGGCATTTTCGATGGCGATACTCGCCTCGCTGGCCAGCACGCGCAGAATTTCGAGGTGGCCTTCGTCGTAGGTACGTTCCTGGTCTGAAAACAGGCATAGCGCGCCGATGGCATGATCATAGGCGACTAGCGGCACGCCACAGAACGAACCCGCCGTGCGAATGGGTTCAATACCCAGCTTGCGGACCTCATTGACGAAATTCTCGCGGATCACCACAGGCTGCCTCGTCCGGAGAATGTATTCCGTAAGGTGATTGCCCGCGGGGCGCGAACGCTTGGGCCTGCGTTCGCCCTGGATGGCTTCGAGATCGAAAGAGATTTGATCGCGATCCGGATCGTAAGACGCGAGGTACAGATTATCGACATCGAACAGGCGACGCAGTTCTTCCCAGATTTTTTGCAACAGGTCTTCCTTGTTCAAGGTAGAACTGAGAGCGCGGCCAATTTCGTTGAGCACGTGCAACTCTTCGGAGCGCCGCGAGGTTTGCTGGATCAAATAGCTGTTTTCGACGGCCATGCCGATCTGATGGCCGAGGGCCAGGAGCAGACGCAATTCCGCTTGAGTGAAGCGGCGGTTATCCGGCGTACCCAGAAGGAGCAGGCCGAATGCCTGCTCTTTGGCTTGCAGGCTGATCACGACAATACTGCGCAAACCGTGGCGCAAGCCGAGTTCGCGGAAGCGGCGGATCGGTTCGTCCTTTTCGAGCGCGGTGAGATTGTCGTCGCGCAAGTCGCGGAAACCCAGCAGCCCGCCAAGCCGGGACACCAGGCTGCCAAGATAATCGTCGAGACCTTCGCTCTGCACGGCGCGGGCGAATTCGTCGGGGAGGCCCGCCGATACCATTGAGGTTGGGCCGGTGGGGTCGCCGTGGTGCAGGAACAGCGCGCCGGAAGGCAAGCGCACCACACCCAGCACGCGGTCAAGTGCCTGCGCCAACATGCGCTGAATCTCCCCACCGACGAAACTGGAAGTAGCGAGATTTAGATTCGAAAGCGCGAGCATGTTGCGTTCGACGCGGCGCTTTTCTTCCTCGTAAATCGCGACGACCAGGAGCATGCCGACGAAAACAGAGGGGATCAGGGAAATCGGCACGGCCACCGGGCTCAGGCGGTCGCGAATCGGGGGAAGGAACGAGAGAGCGAGCAACAACAATCCCCAGGCAAAGAAGGCGAAGCCCAAGAATAGATCGGCGAAAGCTTCGTGCCGCTGGCTTTCATGCCAGAAGAGATAGCTCACTGCCAGAAAAATGGCGGCATCGGCGAAAACAGGAGAAATCGGGAGAATCTGAAGTGCGTAGAGCACGGACCAGATCGCGACAACGGCGGCTGCGCCAGCCGCGGCACCGGTCCAAACTTTCTTGCGCGTGTAGAGTTGGCCACCGACAAAAAAGCTGATCCCAGCCATTCCGAGCGACGTCAGGCTCACCACGTTCAGGATCGCGTTTGACGGCAACCATTCCGCGATTGCTGCGGGGAGCAGGTAAAGCGCACAAAACGCCCACGCCGCCTGCCAGAAAAGGAGGTAGGTCTGCCTTTTAATGGAGAAAATGTAGGTAAACAACACTCCGACCAGGAGTGTGGAGAGCAAAAACCCCGCAGCAATGAGACTCTGAATCATCGAAGAGACTGGGACTCTCCCTTAACCGGAACAACGGATCGGGTAAGAATGCCGGGATGTGCGCGAGCAATCAACAGGCGCAACGATCTTGCCGAGCGCCGGGACGCACCCTCGCCGTCATCTCCAGGGCACTCAACCTGGCCCAAACCTGAATCATTTTCGATTATGGGGTAGGGGTGAAAGGAGCGGCAACCTTACCAAGGTACTGGTGGCGAAAAAGACAGCAGGCGGTACGGAAGCAACCTAACAGGAGGTCTACGGGTACCGCCTGCACTTGCTCGCGGCTCATGCTCAAGGTAATTTGCAATGAGCGGGCGGAGGGTCTTATGCGAGTGTTCTCGTTTCGGTCTGAAGGAATTCCATTGGGCGCACGACTCGGTGGGGGCAGGGCAGTTTTCGCGATGGCGGGCGTGATGCTGTGCGCCGCCGCACTGGAATTGGGACCAGCGGCAGGTTCAGCGAGGGTCGAACCGATACAGTTTGTGCCGCCGGGAACGGTCATCCCCATCCGGCTGGACGGCACGATGGACATAAAGTCCCTGCAAGCCCTGCAAAAAATCGAGGCGCGCGTGGCACAGGAGGTGCCACTCCCGGGCAAGGAGAAAATTTCACTACGTTCACGGGTTTTCGCCACGGTAACCGCTGTGAACGCCAGCCCCGAAGGCGGCGTGAGCATATCCTTGAAGTTCGACCAACTCGAGGAGAAAGAGCAGACCTATCCGATCGTCACCAGCGTGCGGGCGATCGCTTCCTTTCGTGCGATGCGCAACGCGCAAATGCCTTTGGCGGGCGCAGATGCTGGTACGCCTGCGGGTTGGGGCACGACCGTGCAGATTGGCGGAGACCAGCGCTTTGGGGATGGCGGCAAGGTGCGGAACCGGTTCAAGAAGACTGTCGGAAAAGGAGTGCGCGGGGGCGTGCTGGTGCATTTGGCGGCAAATCCCGAGGGAGGATGCGGAGGGCCCGAGCCCGGGGATGACCTGCCGCAGGCAACCTGGGTCTTCTCAGCGGATGCCTGCGGCATCTACGATCTGAAAAATGTCAAAATCGCGCACAACGGAAAGAGCGATCCGGTCGGAGTCATTACTTTGGAATTCGCGAAGGACGACATGAAGTTGGAATCGGGTGCTGCGTTTTTGCTGCGCACCGTCAGCAAGCCCTGAAAGGTTCGTTCAGGCGAGCGCGTTGGACGGAGCAAGCCACCTTCCGCTACACTGAAGTTTTGACTATTACTCACGAGAACCCGCTATGAACGAAGCAATCCATACTGAGGGGAAAGTGCGTGTACGCTTCGCCCCCTCGCCGACGGGCTATTTGCACGTTGGTGGCGCGCGCACAGCGCTGTTTAACTGGCTGTTTGCCCGCAAAAATCACGGGACTTTTGTTCTGCGCATCGAGGACACCGACGCCGAGCGCAACAAGCCGGAACTGGTGTCTGGAATTATCGACGGGCTGAAATGGCTGGGCGTCGATTGGGACGAGGGACCTTTTTACCAGTCGCAGCGGACGGAACTTTATCAGGAAGCCGGCAAAAAGTTGCTGGCCAGCGGCTCGGCGTTTTTGTGTTATTGCCCGCCGGAACGTTATGTCGGCGGCGACCATGCGGAGGAGGGCGCGGAAGCGACCAAGGTGCGGCGGGTAGTGCGCTGCTCGTGCCGTGAGGGCAAGCCATCCACGACGGATACCAAGCCGGCGGTGCGCTTTCGCGTTCCAGTAGGCGGTGCGACGAAATTTTATGACGCCGTGTTTGGCGAGCGCGAATTTGCGAATGACGAAATCGAGGATTTCGTGCTGCTGCGTTCCGGCTCGGACGACAGCCACTTCGGCCAGGCGATGTATCAGATGAGCGTAGTGGTCGACGACATTGATATGCGGATCACGCACGTGATTCGCGGCGCTGACCACATTTCGAATACGCCGAAGCAGGTGCTCCTGTACCGCGCGCTTAGCGTGGAGCCGCCTGTCTTTGCGCATGTACCGCTGATTCTCGGGCAAGACAAATCGCGACTCTCCAAACGGCACGGCGCGACGGACGTCAACATGTACCGCCGCGAAGGATTCTTGCCGGAAGCGTTCCGGAATTTTCTGGCGCTGCTCGGCTGGGCGCCCGGCGGCGACGAGGAGTATTTGCGCACGAAGGACCTGCTCGAGAAGTTTTCTCTAGAAGGCGTGAGCCGCACAAACGGTGTGTTTGATCGCGCCAAGCTGGAGTGGTTCAACACGCAGTATCTACAGAAACTGCCGATTGAGGATTTGTTGCCGGAAGTGGAAGCGCAGCTAAAGCAGGACGGCCTCTGGAAGGAAGAATGGGCCAGCGGCTCCGGCCACGAGTGGTTCTCCAGGACTGTGGATCTGTTGCGTCCACGCATCCGCTTGTTGCCGGATTTTTCGTCATGGTCAAGGGCGTTTTTCAGCGACGATTTCGTGATTGACCCGGCAGCCAAAGCGAAATTCTGGAAGGACGAGAAAGTTCCGCAATTGCTCAACACGCTGGCCGGTGCACTTGCGGCCCTAACCGAATGGCACCACGATGCGTGCGATCACGCTTCCCGCAAAGTGGCGGAGGAAGGCGGCGTGAAGGCGGGATTGCTGATCAATGCCACGCGTGTGGCAATTGTCGGACAAGCTGTGGCGCCCCCGTTGTTCGACACCATGGTTGTGCTGGGGCAGGAGCGCGTCGTGCGTCGATTGCGCACAGCGGTTGCCGGATTCAAATAGAACTCGCCCGTGGGTGAGCTCACTACTTCTTCGAAAAGATTTCCGGGTTAGCGGCTTTTGCGCCGGAGCGAGTTGCGACCACGTTGATGGTCAGGTCGAGGTCCTTGGTGACAGGGGGCAGGCAGATCTCCGTGCTGCAGGCCTGATAGCGCAGTTTCATGGGCACGTGCTGCGCGCCGACGAGAGCATTGGCCAGCACTGAAACTGGCACACGGATCGTGACCGTGTCGGTGTAGACGTTCAGCGGTTTGTCTTTCGAGAAAGCGAACTTCTGTAGAGTTCCCTCGGGATAGGCGACATCCATCAATTTGAAACCCGCGGGCAAGTCCAGACGAAGATCGGTGGGAATTAGATAGTCTTCCGTGGGTTTGCGCGCGTTGATGTGAAACCCGGGCTTAATCTTCAGAACGACCGCGACGTTCAGGTCCATGCCCCGTGCGACGGGATCGAAGGAGGCGTAGGGGGTAGGCGTGAGGACGTCCTTGCCTGACACGGATTGCGATTCGGCGATCGGAGCAAGCACCAGGATCGCGGCGAGTGCAAAACTCAGCAGATTAGTCGCTGTTGAATTTCTCACACGGTCACCTGTTCCCCGAGTTGTTGCGACACCACCCGGCTCATCACTTCGTGAAGATCTTCGCCGCTCTTTTCATGGACGAAGGAGTTGCGGGATTCGGACCAGGCCAACTTGAAGCTTGTGGAAAGGGCAGAGATCCAGATTTCGCGAATCGGAGTGTTGGGAGAAATGACGAATTTGGCCGGCGAGGGCTCTTCGAAAATCACTTCCAGCTTGCCGCTTTCGCCTTCCACATCGAAATCGTGCTCATCGCCCAGTCGAAGAAGCCTGCGCTTCAGGTCTTCGAACGCAGCGTCGGCCTTCTTTTGAAAATCGTGTTCGCTCAGCATCTGGTTCTCAATTGTTGGGAGATTCGATCGCCTGGGTAATCATATCGAGGTCGGGCGGGCCCTGGAACTTCATCAATTGCTTGCCGGTACGGGAAATCAGGAAACTCGTGGGATAGCCAAGAATGCCGCCGAACTTGTCGCTGGCCTCGTCACTGCCTATGAGAATCGGGTAATTGATGTGCAGCTTCTGGCCTTTCACGTCGTACAGTTCTTTTGCCACGAAGGGTGCGACCACGCTTTTGCCTTCTTCATCCATGGCAATGCCCACGACGGTGAACCCCTTGGAGGCGTACTGATTCTGCATGTCGATGAGCGATGGAATTTCGTCCTGGCACGGGCCGCACCAGGTGGCCCAGAAATTCACGAAGACAACTTTGCCGTGAAGGTCGCTCAGGGCTACGTCCTTTCCGTCAAGATCTTTCAATCTCAGGTCCGGTGCAGGTTTGCCGTCGGCTGACATGACCATCCCGCTCACGCTTTGTTTCGGCTTGCGAGTGACGCGGTCGGCGTAGAACATCAGGCCAATCATCACGGCCACGGTAATCAGGATGATCGCGATCTTCTTCATAAGTCCTTAACCCGCTTCACAAAATCACATCGAAAAACGATTCAGGAACGTTAACTTGCCGGAGAGCCAAGTCAGTTTGTTAAAAAAGACCAGGCCGCCGATGAATAGCAACAATGCTCCGCTGAAGACTTCGACCGCATGCAAGTGCTTCCGGAAGTTCTGATAGAACCGCAGGAATTGGCCGAGTCCCAACGCGGTCAGCAAGAACGGCACCGCCAAACCCATCGAATACACGGCGAGCAGAAGCACTCCACGTGCCACCGTGTCGCTGGCCGCAGCCAGAGCCAATACTGTGGCCAGGATCGGTCCGATGCAAGGCGTCCAACCGAAGGCAAATGCAAAGCCGAGCAAGAAGCCGCTAATCATGCCAGGATTTTTGGTGTCGGTATTTCGAATGCGAACGTCCTGATTCAGCCAGCGAGCCAGTTGCGGGCCGAAGAAACCGATGATCGACAACGAGAAGAAGTGGCTGGCGCCGAGCCCGAGGAACAACGGGCCATGCATGAGAAGAGATGCGATTCCAAGCGCCACGAGAACACCGCCGAGGATCAGTCCGGCGCGCATGTTCATGCGAATCAATCCGCCGAGCAGGTGCAGGCCGAACAGCAGGATCAATGCGCCGGCCACGGGCGCAAGCAAAGCGCGATTCTGCCGGAGGAATCCGCCGACGGCGCTGGCGGAAGCCCCGAAGCCGATAAACACCACGGAAAAGCCGATGACGAACGCCAAAGCAGACGAGAACAGGCCGCCCTTGGGCTGTTGCCCCTGACGCAACTGCTCCATGCCGATGCCGGAGAGCATGGAGATGTAGCCGGGAACCAGCGGCAAGACACACGGCGAAAGAAAGGAGATGAGCCCCGCAAGAAACGCGCCCGCCAGTGTGACATCGGTGTTCATTGGACCCTGTCCTAGAGTCTTCTATTCTCGCACAAAACCTCTTCAAGGCTCGCGCGGCACGCCTCTGGTTCAGATTGCACGGGCCGGCCGCAAGTTACACGCGCAGCGGCACTTCTGGATTAGACGTGGAAACGGGCGGAGTGCAACAAGGGATGCGCGGCGCGGACAAGTGCAACGTTTCTCTGGCAGGGCCGCAAAAGCCCATCCCGGATATCTCCTTCAATAGTCTTGCCTTACACGAATTGAAGGTGGCGACCGGTGTGCACTTGTGCTGTTAGGAGGGGATTCCGCGCGGGCGATGATCTGGACTCCGAACAAAATCACGATTCTTCGGGTCGCCGTCGGCTTTCTCGCGGTCGGTCTATTTGGCCGGAACGCCTCGCTGAATCTCCTGGCGGTTGTGTTGACAGTGATCGCTATCGTGCTTGACGCGCTCGACGGGCATATCGCGCGAAAGAAGAAGCTGGCGACACCCGAAGGCGCGCAGATTGACATCCTTGGCGACCGCATGATCGAGAACATGTACTTCACGTATTTCGCGGTCGTCGGAATGGTGTCGCTCTGGCTGCCCATGCTGTTTTTTGCCCGCGGCGCGACCACGGATTTCCTGCGGAGCTTCGCGTTCAGGGCGGGACATTCCGGTTGGGCGATGGACACCGTGCTGCGCAACCGATTGGCACAGGCGCTGGTGGCTTCGAGTTGGAGCCGCGGGATGTACGCCGGGATGAAGTGCCTCTGCTTTTGCTACCTGGGCCTCGAATTGGCCCTGACGCGCGGGCCGGTGGCGCTCTTGTCTCCAGTCAGCGCGAACACGCAGATGTTGATTCGAGCTGGGGCGCACTCGCTGGCCTGGGCCACCGCGGCTTTTTGCGTTGTGCGGGGACTGCCTGTGTTTCTGGAGGGCTGGAGGTATTTCAGCAGCAAGCTGCCGGGTGAAGGTGTCGCCAGGAATCCCCAGGGAGATGCTGCATGAGCGGGAGCGTGGCAGCCTTCTTCGACCTGGATGGCACACTGCTGCCCGAGCCGTCGTTGGAGCAGCGACTCTTCTCGGCGTTGCGCAAAGCCCGTGCGATTCCCTATCGGAACTATCTGTTATGGCTTGGCGAGGCATTGCGTTTGCTGCCGAGTGGTCTCTTGCCAGTTCAGTACAGCAACAAGCGCTACTTGAGCGGACTGAATGTGGACTTGGCACTGCAGCATTTCGATTCGCTGGTGTTTTTCGAGGAGGGAACTGGGCGTGTGGCGTGGCATGCGCGGCAGGGTCATCAGATCGTACTCGTCAGCGGAACTCTTCGACCGCTCGCTGAGCTGGCGGCCATGTCTCTGGAATGCGAACTGGAAGCGCGCGGCCTGCCGATTCATGTGCAAATCTTGGCGACGGAAGTTGCGGAATCGCGGGGCAATTGGACTGGGCAACTGATCGGGCGGGCATTGTACGGGCCGGGGAAAGCCAGTGCGGTGGTGGCTCTCGCGCAGACGCGCCAGTGGAACCTCGCGGAGTGCCACGCGTACGGCAACGCAACCCTGGATTGCGCTTTCCTGTGTGTCGCTGGGCATGGACATGCCGTGAATCCGGGTGAGGAGCTGGCGGCGATTGCCAATCGGAAGGACTGGCCGATCTGGCATTGGCATCAGGAGAAGCGGCTGATACCGCGAACGGATTCGAGCTGCGTTTCGGGAATTCAGTCTGTTAAGGGGCCAGGATGAAATCGCCAAGATCAGCAGAATGGAAGGACGAGGTGATTCGCGCGAGTTGGGCGAGCCCGGGCGGCGACAGCGAGATTGCGATCGGGCCCGCGACGGAATCGAGAGAGCTACCGGTGTGGCCGGCGTTCAAGCGGATTGCGGTGAAAACGTGGGCGGCGTGCGGCGCATTCGAATGGCTCGCGCTCGGTTACTTGGCTTCGACGAGCGTGTTGTTCTTAATTTTTGCCTCGAATCTCATTCATCCTTTCCGGCTGATGGGTGTTCAGCTTGCCGCCGCCAGCGTCATTCTCTCGCTCGCTCTGATTCACGCGCGCGCGGCCGCGAGCGATCCGGCGGGCGAGAAGTTCATCACCGGATGGTGGCACTACTGGCGTCACTGGTATCCGCATCTGTTCTTCCTTTTTTGTTTTGAAGAGCTAGCGCACCTGATGACGATGGTCACTCCGCGCTGGCAAGACCCACACTTGATCGCGTTCGATCATTGGCTGACCGGAGTGAATCCTTACGTGTGGCTGGAACAGTTCGCTACGCCGGCGCGCAATGAATTCATGCAGGCGGTTTATCTCTCTTATTTCACTTACCTGCTGATCGTCGGCTTCGTGTTTTATGTGCGGCGAGAGTGGCACGCGTACTGGTCGGTGATGACCTACTCGATGGCGGGCTACATGATCGGCTATTTTATCGCGATGTCTTTCCCGGTGGAGAGCCCGTGGTTCGCGATGGCTGGCTCGTGGAAGGCCCCGCTGGCGGGAAGTATGTTTACCGCCATAGTGAATTACCTCGAGCACTTTGGACGTGTGCGCGGGGCTGCGTTTCCGTCAGCACACGTCGCGGGGGCGGTCGCCGCACTGTGGGGCGCATGGCGTTTTCGCAGGTGGCTGTTCTGGACAATGCTTCCTGTGTTTGCATGCATGTGCGTTTCGACAATCTGGGGACGGTACCACTACATCGCCGACGTGTTTGCCGGCATGATCACGGGAACGCTTGGTTATGTGATTGGAAGCTGGATCATGAAGCGGCGGGGAGCGTTGCCGCCGCAGCGGGAAACGCAAGCAATCTGAGTCGGTCAGTACAATTCGGGCCGCGCGGTGAGCGGGCATTCGCGCTCGAAATTGCGCGCGAGTTCCAGAAGCAATGGTTCATCGGTCCAGCCAGCCATGAACTGCAGGCCGACGGGGAGGCCCTGTTGGGTCAAGCCGCACGGGACGCTGATGGACGGGATGCCCGCCAGATTCGCGGGACGATTCAGACGCAATAACAAAGCGCGGGTCGGATGCACCGTGCCCTTGACGGCGGTGGACTCTTCACCTATGCGAGGCGCCGCGATGGGTGTGGTTGGCACGACGAGCGCATCGATTCCGTTCTGTTCGAGGCAGGCATGAAATTCCGCCGTGAACTTCTCGCGAGTTTCGCGGGCGCGGAGGTAATCGACGGCGGTGACTTTCGTGCCCGCCTGCAAACGGCTGCGGACGTCCTCACCGTATTCCTTGGCGCGAGCGGGAAACCAACCTGCCTGCTGGTGATAGAGGGTCGATTCCGCCCACGCGATCTGGTTTCCCGCAGTTTCTGTCTCCGTCAAACGCCCCAGCGAAACAAGCTTGAACTTTGTTCCTTGTTTCTTGAGCAATTTCATAGCGCTCTCGAAGACCGATTCGATTGCCTCGTCGATCACATCGAAAAAGAATTCCTTGGGGATTCCGAGGGTGAAGGAGCGTTTCGCCGAGACCTTGCCGAGACTCTTTTCGTTTTCTGCGCGAACGAAGATGGGATCGAGTATCAGCGCCAGATCGCCGACAGAGCGGGCGAGCGGGCCAACGAAATCGAGCGTGATCGAGAGAGGAATTATCCCGCCGGCTTTGACACGGCCTAGCCCGGGCTTCAGTCCCACTACGCCGCAGAGCGCGGCGGGAATGCGGATCGATCCGCCGGTGTCTGTGCCGATGCTTCCGTAGCACAGGCCTGCTGCGAGAGCCGCGGCAGAGCCACCACTCGAGCCGCCGGGGATGCGCTCCAGATCCCAAGGATTGCGCGTCGCGCCGAAGTGCGGATTATCGGTGGTGACGCCGTAGGCAAACTCGTGCATGTTGGTTTTGCCCAAGACTATCGCGCCAGCCTTTTTCAATGCGGAAACCACCGGGGCGTCGTGCAAAGGAACAAAATTCCGGAGAATCTGTGAGCCGCCAGTCGTGTGGATGTCTTTGGTATAAATATTGTCTTTAAGAGAGATGGGAATGCCGAATAGCGGACCCGGATCCTTCTTGCTGCGCCGCTTGCCCGCAAAGGCTGTCTCGGCGAGCTTTGCCTGTTGCAACGCATTCTCTTCGCAAACCGTTATGTATGCATTGATCTTGGGATTGATGCGGCGAATGCGTTCCAGCAGGAATTGCGACAGTTCAAGTGGAGAAAGCTTGCGCGCGCGAAACAACCTCCCGATTTCAGCGATCGGGGCGAAAGCGAGCTGTGCATCCCCCATCTAGAAAATCTTCTCCATTCTTCGTAAATTACCAAAGGTTCCGATGTTGGCGAGAATCAGCGCGACGCGAAATTGATTCTCCGATCTGACGTTGGCCAAGTTGAAGCGGCCATACTCGACGGACAAGCCGCAACAGCTCCCGTTATAGCTCACCTGCACGAACTGGTTGAGCAGGGTGTCCTGCAGAATGTCGTAGTTCACCCCGGCGGAGACGTTCAAACCTTTGCGGGCTATATCGCCATAGCCGACGATGCCGCGAATCTGATGCGAAGGCTGTTGCACGATGGGATTTCCCTGGAGCCGGAAGTCGGCAATGGTGGCGAAGAATTCGCTGTAGGGCTTGACCTTCAGCAGAGTTCCAATCGTGCTTACTTTTCCAAGTTGAGGATCATATTCAATGATGGATTCGGCGTCGTAGCGGCCGCCTGGCGTGAGTTTCACGTCGCTGACGATGGGCGACCAGTTCCGCGGCGTTGCGGCGAACGCAAATGGAGTGACGGAATCGAGGGCCTGAAAAACGTTGCGCTGGCCCGGCACCAGTGCGCCGCCAAACGTGGAATCGAAATAGTGCTTCTGCACCAGGGTCCACGAGAGGAAGTCGACGGGCTGATCGTCGCCGTGCTTTACATACAAATGCTGATTGATGCCGTACTGAATCTCATTGGTATCGGTGAGCGTCGCGTTGCTGTCGAAGCGGATGAAATTCGCGAAGTTATTCACGCCGGTCACGTAGAAATAGCTGAGAACCGGCTCGATGGTGTGTTTGTAGCGACGGCGCGAAGCGGGCCGATCGAAAAAGCGCTCTAGCGTAGGCGGGCGAAACTCGACGAGGAATTCGCCGGTGTTACGAGTGATGGATTGGCCGGAAACGTCGCCGCCGGCATTGAACGAATCGCCGTAGTAGGTGGTTCGGAAAGTGGCGGTTGTGGTCACGCCGAGCCAGTTGCCGAAATGAAAGGGAATAGTCAGGCGCGGCGCGAACTCAGCGCGCGGGACGAAATCGCTGGTGCTGATGAAATTATCGTCACGATAAACCGCGCCGGCAAAGGAGGTGAACGATAAATAGACCGGCAGGTTCTTCCAGGGCGCCTGCTCGACGGAACTGAACCTGATTTCCGGCGCATCGCGCAAGGCGACGCTGGTTTGCGGGCTGATTTCCAGGAAGCTGCGATCGTTCAACGAAACCGCATTGAAACTGAACCCGCGAAAGTTGTTGGTGATAAACACCGCGCTGCGAATTTCGGAATTCACGGCTTCGCCGTAGGTGCCCGCGAAGGCCAGCCGGAACGTCAGAGACGATAGTTGGTTCAGGTCCGTGACGAACCGCCAGCCACCCTTCCACAGCGATTGCACTTCCAGGCGCTGCTCGTAGCCGCCCTGTTTTTCGCGGTCCTGCACGCCGAAATAGTTGTAGCGGATAGAGGTATTTTCAAACGGCGTAGCACGAAAAGCGACGCGCTCGCCGGGGCCGCGTTTGCTGAAATATTCAAAACCCGCGGTGGCGTCCATCCAGCTTTTCGGCGCCCAATAAAAGGAGTCTCCGATTGTGAAGCCCTTGGTGTTGCTGTTGCCGAGAACGGGAAGCAAGATCCCGGACTGGCGCATGCGCGATCCGGCAGGGGCGGTGGCGTAAGGCGACCAGAACAGCGGGATGCGAAACATCCGATAGTTAGCATTCACCAAAGCAACCGACTTTCCAACGGTCAGCTTGGCTTCCGGCGTGTAGAACTGCCACGTCGGGCTTTTTGGTTCGCAGATGGTGAACCAGGAATGATAAATCTCGTAGTAGTCCTGACCGAAGCGCTCGACTTCTTTTGCCTCGAAGTACAGGGGATTCTCTGATACGAGCACCATGGGGTTGGGCTGCCGTTGCAGCCGTATTTCGCCGCGCACATTGCGGAAGGTCCCGCGGCCAGTGTCGACGTTCAACTGCGCTTCGTCGCCTTCGAGGTGCTGATTTTCGTAGTCGAAAATGACGTGGCCACGGGCTATGGCCATATAGGTGTCGGTGTTGTACTCGACGTGATCGGCTTGCAGCCGCATGTCGAGGTAGTGGATGTCGACGTTTTCGTCGGCGATATACACCGGGCCCTGGCGGCGCTGCGGGCCGCTCGCCCTGATCTCCGCAATCGCGCCCTGCGGTGGCCTGGAAGGGAACAATTGTGCCCGAGCCGAAACCGGCAGCAAGCTCAAGAGAAGAGCTGGCAGCAAGAGTTTCCAGTTGGCGGCGATTCCGTTCGAGCCGTTTGTATTCACGCGGTCTATGGACTCTGGATAGCGAAGGGCTAGCCTAGCATGCGCGCAAGCGGATTTGCACGCCAGGCGTTGGCGCAAAGCCGATTGTGAGATGCGGGAATGTCTCGCCGGGCTAACCTACGCCGCGGGAGTCTTAGCTTGTTGCTGCTGATACCAGGCGAAGGTGCGCTCGAGGCCCTCTTCGAAACCGACGGCCGGTTCGTAGCCGAGCATTTCCTTCGCCTTGGCGATGTCGGCCTGGGAATCCCGAATGTCGCCTTCGCGCGGAGGTTCGAATTGCGCTTGCAGCGTTTTTCCTGATACTTGGCGAAATAATTCGAGCGTCTGGTTGAGAGAAACACGGTTGCCGGTGCCAACATTGAAAACGTGCCCGGTGGCCCCGGGCGCTTCGCAAGCCAACAGGTTAGCCTGGACGGCATTTTCGACGTAGGTGAAGTCGCGGGTCTGTTCGCCGTCGCCAAACACAACGGGAGGCTCGTCGGCGAGGAAGGCGGCTGCGAAGCGCGACAATACGCCCGAGTACGGCGAATCGGGGTCCTGACGCGGGCCGAAGATATTGAAATAGCGCAGGCAGACGGTCTCGAGTCCGTAGCAGCGGCCGAAGACCGAAGCGTAGAGCTCCCCGACGTATTTGGAGACGCCGTATGGGGAAATGGGCTTCGGCTCCATGGATTCGGTCTTGGGCAAAGTGGGGGTTTCGCCATAAGCAGAGGAGGAGGCAGCAAAAACGAGGCGCTTGACCCGGTTGTCGAGCGCGGCCACGAGCACGTTTAATGTCCCTTCCACATTGATGCGGTTGGTCTCCTGGGGATCTTTCACCGAGCGCGGTACGGAAGTACGTGCGGCGAGGTGGATCACATATTCCGCCTGGTGGATGGCTTTCTGCACCGCTTCGACATCAATGACGGAACCTTTTACGAAGGTGATTTTGCTGCGGACCTCAGCGAGGTTCTCTTCTTTTCCCGCGGACAGGTCATCCAAGACCACAACGCTGTGGCCGCGGCGCACGAGTTCGTCGACGGTGTTTGAGCCGATAAAACCGGCGCCCCCTGTAACGAGGTAGCGCATTCTTGCTGGCCTCCTGTGCTCCCCACAGTCTTATTGTACGATGGGAATGTGAGGGGCAAGGCAGCGATTCCCGCGAGTGCTGCAAAAAACACATGAACAGAAGAGTGATTCTGGCGCTGTTGCTCGCGATGCTGCTATTCGCAGTGGGCTTCTTTCTTTATTCAAAGTTCGCACGCCGGGCGGTCGAAACGCCTCCCATCGCGTCGAACTGGCCGTCGGCCCCTGTTGAGACGCCCAACTCATCGGCTCCGGCGACAAAACCAAACGAGCGGCCATCGAGCGCGACACCCAAAGAGCCCCTTCCGGCAGAACCCGTGTTTGTGCTCCGCCAAGGTGAAACCCTGCAGTACGACGCAAACATCACCAAACTGAACAGCACCGTCGCCACCCTGAAAATCGTCGCCGTGGAAAAGCGTGGTTTGGGAAGCAGGCCTTCGTGGCACCTGCAGGCATTTGCCCACACGGAGAATCCATATCGCATGGTTTTTGAGCTGGACGATCAGTTCGATTCTTACAGCGACGCAGCCAGTATGGTCAGCCACCAGTACGAGATGCATCTCAGCGAGCGCGGGCAAAATGTAGACAGCGTCCAGCGCATGCTGCCTTCAACGCAGGATCCGCCGCCACCCGGCGTCAGTGCGGCCCGGGTTCTGCCCGGTACTCGCGATCCTTTGGGCATGTTGAATTATCTGCGAGGGATTGATTGGAGCATTACAAATGAAGTGCGCAGTCCGGTCTACGACGGGCGCAAGCTTTACGATGTGCGCGCCAAGCTTTTGGCGAAGGCCATGCCCGTTACTGTTCCCGCCGGAAATTTCAAACCCGTGAAGATTGAACTGCGCGTGTTCGACAATGGCGCGGAAATGAAGGATACGCATTTCCTGCTTTATCTGACGAACGACGAGCGGCGTCTTCCCGTGCTGCTGGAGGCCGTTCTGCCGTTTGCCACGGCGCGTGTAGAGCTGGCTAAAGCCAAGTAGCGGCGTCTAGCAGGGAAAGATCTTTTCGCGGTTACGCATCACGCGCTTTGTCGCGTTGCGCGAGTCCACCACCAACTGGGAAGACTCAACGATCGAGGCATAGTCGTAACTCGAATGGTCCGTAGCAATCAACACGGCGTCATATTTGCCGAGAGTTTCTTTGTTTAGCGGCACCGATTTCATATTCGAATAATCGTAGTGGCGCATCTTGTGTAATTGCGGGAAGTGCGGGTCGTTGTAATCGAAGTCGACGCCGCGTTTCTGGAGGATTTCCATGATTTTGAGGGTCGGCGACTCACGCAAGTCGTCGACGTCTTTCTTGTAAGCGACGCCGAGCACCAGCACCTTCGAGCCTTTCAGACTTTTCTTGTGGTTGTTCAAAGCTTCGGCGAGAGAGTCGACCACGTGGTACGGCATCGCGGTGTTGACTTCGCCAGCCAGTTCGATGAATCGCGTGGAGAAATCGTATTCGCGCGCTTTCCAGGAGAGATAGAAGGGGTCGACAGGAATACAATGGCCGCCGAGACCGGGGCCGGGATAAAACGGCATAAAACCAAACGGCTTGGAGGCCGCGGCGTCGATCACTTCCCAAACGTCGACGCCCATGCGCTGGCAAAGCAGTTTCAACTCGTTCACGAGGGCGATGTTCACGCAACGAAAGATGTTTTCAAGCAATTTGGCCATCTCCGCGGCACGCGTGGAGCTCACGGGAACGACGCGCGCGACAACTTGAGCATACAGCGCTTGCGCCGCGCGGCCGCTCGGAGGATTCACTCCTCCCACGACCTTGGGAATTTGTGCCAGACCGAATTGCTTGTTGCCCGGGTCTTCGCGTTCAGGAGAGAAGGCGAGAAAGAAATCGCCGGGCACATTCTCATTGTCCGGCCCTGCGGCGATCGGGCAGTGCAGCCCGCTCTTTTCCAGAATCGGAAGAAGTAATTCTTCGGTTGTGCCGGGATAGGTTGTGGATTCAAGCACAACCAGTTGCCCCTTTTGCAGGTGTGGCTGAATCGACTTGGCGGTGTTTTCCACATAGCTCAAATCCGGCTCGCGATATTCGTTCAACGGCGTGGGCACGCAGATGAGAATGGCGTCAACTTCGGACAAGCGAGAGAAGTCCGACGTGGCGCTGAAGTGCCGGCTGTTCACATACTGTTGAATCTTGGTCTGCTGAATGTGCTCGATGTAGGATTTGCCGGAGTTCAGCATGGTAATTTTCTTTGGATCCGTGTCGAATCCGGTCACTTTGTGGCCCGCTTCCGCAAAACGCAGAGCCAGGGGGAGTCCCACGTACCCACATCCGATGATTCCAACCTTGAGCTGAGCGCCTTTGAAAAATTCTGGTCTTCGATCCATAGCCATGTGCTCGAACTAGCTCCTCGCTCCTCGTGGAGGTCGCATTGGCGTTCCGCCAATGGAAAAAGACGGCACCATCAATATAGCAGTTTCCACTGCGTCTCTGCCGGTGGCATCCGCGCCGTTTCCAGTATTTCATCGCCAAGCATTGCGAATGTCTTGCGCTAAAGGCAAGATGGGCAGCGTTCGATGTTTATCTCTGCCGGATTAAGGGTAAACACGCATTCATGACCATTGCGATCGTTCTCTTCCTGGGTTTGTTCGTAGGTGTGCTGGTCGGACTGCTCGGAATTGGCGGCGGCGTCGTGCTGGTTCCTGCGATGGTCTATTTCCTTGGTTATGACCAGCACATGGCCCAGGGCACGTCCCTTTTTATTTTGCTCCCTCCAATTGGGCTAGGAGCTCTCCGCCAATATTGGAAGAACGGCCAGGTGAATCTGAACGCGGGGATTTCCTGTGCCGTCGGGTTCTTGTTGGGCGGATATGTCGGTGGGAAAATCGCTGTGCCAATGGACTCGCGGGATCTCCGGGGGATTTTCGGGTTCTTTCTGATCCTCTCCGCCGTGCTGCTTTGGAGGAAGACGCAGAACGCGGGAAGCGGCGCATCGCCGCCGGCCGCAAAGGCCGAGGCGAACGCATTGCGACTTGTGGGAATTGGCGTGACCGCGGGGTTCTGTGGCGTAGCCGCGGGTATGGTCGGGATCGGCGGCGGCGTGCTGTTGGTGCCGTTGCTGGGATTGTTGTTTGGGTTCAGCCAGCATCTGGCACAGGGAACGAGCCTCGTTGCGCTGATTCCGCCCACCGGCTTGCTGGCTTTTCTGGCGTATGCGCACGCTGGTTACGTGAATTGGCAGGCGGGCTTGCTCCTCATTCCCGGTGTGTTCCTCGGTGGAATTCTGGGCGGACAATTGGCTCGCCGGCTGAATCCGCAGCGGATGCGCCAAGTATTCTCCGCGCTAATGCTTGTGCTTGGCGCGTGGCAGGTCTTCTCTGCATGGAGGAGATGACGCATACTGGAGTCGCATGGTCGATCTCCACTGTCACATCCTTCCCGGTCTGGATGACGGCGCCAAAACCCTCGAAGACTCGCAGGCCATGGCGGAAAATGCCATCGCCGACGGAATCACTCATGTCGTTGCCACGCCACACGCCAGCTCCGACTACCAATTCGACTATGCGCGGGTGCGCGCCGCCTGCGATGAACTGACTTCGCGCCTGGGCGGCAGATTAACCCTGGCGACAGGCTGCGATTTTCATTTGAACCACGAGAACCTCGTGGCCGTGCAGAAGAACCCTCGTCCCTATTGCCTGAATCAGCACGACTATCTCCTGGTGGAGTTCAATGAGTTTTCGATTCCGCCAGCGATGGACCAGACCCTACATGAACTCCAACTCTGGGGACTGCGCCCGATCATCACACACCCGGAACGCAACGGGATTCTGCGAACGCACCCGGAGCGGCTGGAGCAATGGATCCGCCATGGCTCCTTTGTGCAAGTGACTGCGGGCTCGCTGTCGGGGGTTTTCGGCGCCGGCCCGCAGCAAGACGCCTGGTCGTGGCTGCATCGCGGGTTCGTGCACTTTATCTGCAGCGACGCGCACAATACCGGGCGGCGTCCCCTGAAATTGAAGTTTGCTTATGATGCGGTGGCGGCGCAAATGGGCCAGTCCATAGCGCGCTCCTACTTTATTGATAACCCGCTGGCAGCGTTCGAAGGGCGCCCCTTGCCGTACATCCCGGAAATCGCAGCACCACCTGAGCCGAAGCCGCGGAAGCGGTTTTTGTTCTTTTGAAACCGCGGTTATTGCGCGGGCCGCAATGGCAATCCCGCCCAGACATTGAATAGTCCCAACACTTCGCGGACCACGTCGAGAGTGTCGTGCGTGGTTCTCCACCAATGAACGGGGTCGTAGCTGTCGTCAGAAACGCTGTGCAATAGAGCTGTTCCGGCGCTGCAGGAGAGTTTGCTCCACAGAGCTTTCGTGCGCCGGGTGTGCACGGGGGAGGTAACGATAATCACGGTCCTATCGTTTTGGCGTTTTAGCGAATCGGCAATGGTTTTCATTTCGTCCGCGGTGTTCACAATCGGCGGCTCCAAGACCTCGATAGCTTCCTCGGGCACACCTTCGTGAATAAGGATCTGCCGGTCGTACGCTTCCTCCCCGACGTAAGGGATGGAGAGAGCGGCCAGGGTGGCGCCGGGCTGTACCGAATGTGTCAGCCAGACGCGCGTGGCATAGCCCTGTTTGTAAACGCGGGCGGCCTCGAGCGCGCGACCCGGCATGCCACCGCTGAGAACGGCGATCGCCGCGGCCTGGTGCAAAGGATCTTCCGCAACCAGCCATTTACCGAGATTTCTGAAGACGAGCAATAGTGCCAGTAAGACGAAAACAAAGACGGCGACCCAGGCGAGAGGTTTACGAAGCTTTTGCATTGGCAGAATGCCTGCTTGCGGGAATGAGGCACTGTCGCGCATCGTAACCTGCACTGTTAGTTGCGTCAAACCGAGTACATCCCAGATCGAGATTTCCCAAGTGTTAGGAGAATGTGCGGGAGACACGTTAAAATACGTATTTCGACCCTCATTGGAGGAATCGCATGAGAGCGGTGGTCACGGGTGGGGCGGGATTTTTAGGATCGCATCTTTGCGATCGTCTTTTGGCAGAAGGATGGGAAGTGCTTGCCCTGGACAACCTCATCACCGGAGATGAGGCGAATCTCGCGCACTTGAGGACGAATTCCAAATTCCGATTCGAACGCAAAGACGTGAATGATCCGGTCTCCGTGGACGGTCCAGTCGACTACGTGTTTCATTTCGCTTCTCCTGCCAGCCCGCCGGACTACTTGAAATACCCGATCGAGACCTTGAAAGTCGGCTCACTGGCCACCATGCACACCCTGGAGTTAGCAAAGACCAAGCGGGCGAAGTATTTTCTGGCGTCTACCAGCGAGTGCTATGGCGATCCCGACGTATCTCCACAACCGGAATCCTATTGGGGAAGGGTCAATCCAGTGGGGCCGCGCAGCGTTTATGACGAGGCGAAACGCTTTGCGGAAGCGGTGACCATGGCGTATCACCGCTACGACCATGTCGACACACACATTGTGCGTATCTTCAACACCTACGGCCCGCGCATGCGATTGAACGACGGGCGGGCGCTTCCCAATTTTGTGTATCAGGCGCTGACGGGAACGCCGATTACCGTTTACGGCGACGGCAAGCAAACCCGGAGCTTCTGTTATGTGTCTGATCTGATCGACGGCATCTACAAGTTGAGCCAGTCCGATGAGCATATGCCGACGAACATCGGCAATCCAACGGAACTCACCATCTATGAATTTGCCGTTCGCGTTTTGAGTCACTTTCCAAACGCGCCGAAGATTGTCTTCGAGCCTCTGCCCGAAGATGATCCCAAGCAGCGCCGCCCGGATATCTCGAAGGCCAAGCGCCTGCTGGGTTGGGAGCCCAAGATCAGCCTGGAAGCAGGCCTGAAGCTGACGATTGCCTTTTTCAAGGAACAGTTTGCGAAGACCGCCGCAGCGCGCTGATCTCTTACTGCGAGCGCCCGAAGGAGTGGTAGTCGAAACCGAGCTCCTGCATTTTCCTGGGCGAGTACAGGTTTCGTCCGTCGACCACCAGGCGGCGCGCCATCAACTTGCCTGCGCGCTCCCAATCCAGTTCGCGGAAGGTCTTCCACTCCGTGCAGACCAGAGCGGCGTCGGCGCCCGTCAGCGCTTCATACGGATCTTCGTGATATTTGACGTTCGGAAACACGGCTCGAGTCTTGCTCAGCGCCTCCGGGTCAGTGGCGTGGACTTCCGCACCTTCTTCGAGTAAGCGGCGAATCACTTCGAGCGCCGGCGCAAATCGAATGTCATCGGTGTTGGCTTTGAACGCCAGCCCCAGCACCGCGACGCGCTTGCCGCGAACGACCCACAGCGCTTTATGAATCTTTTCAAAGTAGCGGTCGATCCTTTGCTTGTTGACCTTCTCCGCCGCTTTCAACATGTCGAAATCAACGCCGACGGCGCCTGCCAAGTGGATGAATGCCTGAATGTCTTTTGGGAAGCAGAAGCCACCGAACCCAAGCCCAGCTTTGAGGAATTGCGTGCCAATCCGGGGATCAAGTCCCATGGCGTGGGTGACCTGCTCCACATCCGCGCCGATCCGCTCGCAGAGATCGGAAATTACGTTGGCATAGCTGATTTTCAGCGCGAGGAACGAGTTGGAAGCGTGCTTAATCAACTCCGCGCTGTTGATCGTCGTGATTAACAGTTCGCCGGCGATCCCGGCGGGACATGGGCCGTTATGCACGGGGCAATGAAACTTTCGCTCGAGGATCGGAGCGTAAATCTCGCGCATCACCTGTGTGCTTTTCTCGTTTTCGACACCCACAACGATGCGATCCGGGTGGAAGAAGTCTGAAACGGCGGTTCCTTCGCGCAGGAATTCCGGATTGGAGGCGACTTCAAATTTAATGGATCCGCTCTGCGAGTATGCTGCCAGCGCCTTTTGTAACTGTACGCCAGTCAACGCCGGTACAGTGCTCTTCTCGACGACCAATTTCGGACTCTTTGCACGCGTGGCGATTTCCCGGGCGACGTGATCGATGGCTGACAAATCCGCTTCGCCGGACTCCTTCGGGGGCGTCCCCACGCAAATGAAAATCACGTCTCCCGCGCGAATCGCTTCCCCGGTATCCGCGGTATAAGAGATCTTTTTTTCGGCAGCGGCGCGTTTCAACACCTCGTCCAGGTGTTCTTCATAAATGGGCACCTTGCCCGCTTTGAGCATGTCGATGCGCTTTGCGTCGATGTCTGTGCAATGCACTTCGTGGCCGGCGGCCGCGAGGCACGCACCGGTGACCAGACCCACATATCCACACCCGATGACGGTCAGCTTCAAATTCGTCTCTCCTCTTTTTCAGCGGGCAGGCTCTGGCGGGCTGTCTGGGAGCTTTTTCGAAAGCCTGTATCCGACCGATTCACAGCGCACCGCGAAATCTAGCGGCGCCCGAGCAGCAGGCCGCGCAATCCCAGGAGCGCGAGCTTTGGCTGCCTGCGCAAAACGTTCCAGAGCAAGCGTGTCGATTCATCGCGGTTAATTTCACCAAGGGATTCCCGGGTCGAATCGTTCAGCATGTCCACCAAGTCGCAATAGTCCTGCTGCTGAAAATGGTGGAGAGCACGGCGGATCAGCCAGTGCGTTCCCAATTCGCGGCGCAGCGCGAGCAGTTCGCGCCGGCCCTTGTTCAGGATGGCGTTGGCAACGCCACGCGCGCCACTGAAGCCGGTGACAATGCCACCGATCGTCGACACTTTCACCTGTGCCGCGGCATCGCCGACAAGGTACACGTCGCTGTTGCCGACGGTGCGTTGCACGGGCACCCACTTCCGGTACACGGGAATCCGGGCGCCTTGCCACTCTAGGGGCTCAAAGCCTTTTTTCTCGAGGAAGCGGTCGAAACAACGCTTGGTATCCTGCCCGTGCTCTCCGATAACACCGAGCGCGGCCCGTTCTTCCGATTCTGGAATGAGCCAGTAGAAATACGGCGTGTCATCCGGAACGAACCACACCCGGGTCGTGTCGGAAGGACAGTCTTTGGGCAGCTTGACCACCGCCTGAACCAGTGGCACAGTCTCGACGGGTGGCCATCCCGCGGCGCGAGCCACGCGGCTGACAGCGCCATCCGCTCCCACCACGCAATCCGCGTGGATGCGTTCGCGATGGCCGGCGCGATCGATGTCAACGTGCAAACCGGTTCCGTTCGGCGACAGTCCGAGGAACCGTGTGTCGTACTCGAATCGCGCCCCAGCAGACTCGGCTTCCTTCGCCAAGGCACGAATCAACCGCGATCGCTCGATGATCAGATCAGGCTGTTTTAGAGACACCGTCGCTGATCGCCCATCGGTAAACAGCTCGAACCTTCGGATTTCATTCAGGATGCTGGCGCCCGCCGAACCATTCACCTGCTGCCGGAAGTGACTTGTGACAATCAGTGTTCGCGTAGCCGGATCAAGCGTTGGCTTGGACTCCAATACTTGGACTTCGCGCCCGCCACGGGCCACGCTCGCTGCTGTGTACAATCCAGCTGCCGACCCGCCCACTACCACAACATTATTTGTCCGGGTGTTCCCAGACACGCTTGCCGCCTTCCGCACAGTCTTTGAGGGCCCTGTCTACCGTTGGTGCGTCGAACTTGAAACTTGCAAGCCTGTGGTCTTCCGTTCGTGAATTTCAGAGACACACAACCACTACCTTACCGGAATTGTCTTCGAGTATAACGGAACGTCCCGGAGTCGGCCAAACCGCATTGCAGGCATTAATTGGCGGTTGCTGGTTTATGGGGAGACTTCTGCTTTTCGTAAGGCGCCCTCTCCAGCCAAAAGATCCCCGGCAGCATCAATAAAAACACCGTCGCGCCAACGATGCCAGCCCTCGCGGTTGGCAGGTAGGAAACCAGCACACCCGCCCCGCCGCAGAGCGCCCCGGCCAGGTACATCAGCAGCACGGCTCCCCGTTGGCCGAGCCCAAGGTTTGCCAGCCGATGTGCGGAATGGTCCTTGCCAGGTGTGGCGAACGGCAACAGGCCGCGGCGCGACCGAGAAATCGTCACCAGCGTGGTGTCGAAAATGGTCGGCCCAAGAATCAAAAGCGGTGCCAGCCAGCCCGCCAGGTTCGTCGAGTGCTCAAGCCTTAGCTTGAGCGCGAGCGTGGCCATGAGGAACCCCAGGAACATCGCGCCGCCATCGCCCATGAAAATCTTTGCGGGCTTGAAATTCCAGCGCAGGAAACCGGCGGCAGCCCCCAGCGTAGCGGCCGCAAGGATTGTCACGACCGTTTGGCCG
>Ga0207761_1000099_pt1 | contig 27073 bp, 25 predicted proteins | sample LuqExpMetageno34_FD_187792 | JGI IMG/M metagenome (GOLD analysis project Ga0207761, IMG submission 187792) | Tropical forest soil microbial communities from Luquillo Experimental Forest, Puerto Rico - Sample 34 (SPAdes) | ecosystem: Environmental > Terrestrial > Soil > Tropical forest ... | reverse complement strand
CCCCCGCCACAAAGCACATCACCCACACCACGGTTAAGTTGTGGCTCACTAGAACTCGGTGAAATCCCGCATCGAGTCCATGTGTGCGGTAACTTTCCTCTGCAGGAAATGCAGGTTCCAACTAGCGAAGTGCGCTTGCTTGTAGGGTACCGGCAATCGGCGGATCGCCGAGCCTGTGGTGTAAAAGTCGTGGCGGATTTTCATGATGTGCCCGACCAGTTCATCGGGGGAAAAGCGTAGCGGCTTGAAATGGCAGGAGAGCCCGGGCCAGCGTTCCATGTTGATCTCATCGATCAGCCGGCCCTCGTCCTTGAGTTGCTGGTGAAGGCGCGTTCCTCGCAGCGGCACCAGAATATTGAAATAGGCAGTCTGCGCCTTGTGTTCGTGGAGGAAGCGGAGGGTCGAGTCGAAGACGGTCTCGTCGTCGGCGTCGGACCCCAGGACGAAGTTGAGCGAATAGCTGATGTCGCGCTTCGTCAGATTCTGGATCATGCGGCCGTATTCCGAGGCCTTATTGAAGCTTTTGTGCATCGTGGCCAGCGTGTGCTGGTTGATGCTCTCGATTCCGGTGTTGACGTGCAACAACCCGGCCCTGGCGGCAAGATCCATGAACTTTTCGTCCAGACAATAGTGTGCGGAGAACAGTGTGGACCACCGAATCCTCAGCGGGATCAGCGCTTCCATGAATTCCATGGTGCGTTCAACATTGCCGGCAAACTGGCTAGCCGCGAAGAAGATGTGTTTGCTGCCGCACCGTTTAATTTCTTCGACGACCTCCGCAGTCGGCCGGTAACGGTATCCATAGTCGCCGTTCAACCGGCGCTCGGCGCAGAAGTCGCAAACGTACGGGCAGCCGCGCGAGTATTGGATGACGTACGGGCGGTACCAGACGTATTTTCGTGGGTTCAGCAGGTCCCAGCGCGGTGTGGGCATCGCCTGCAGGCAAGCTTGCGTCTCTCGCCGGTAGAACTTCTTGAGCCTCGCTGCGGCGGCGTCCGCGAGCATTCGGGGAAAGACTTCCTCCGCCTCGCCGATACACACCGCGTCGGCATGCTCCGCGACTTCGTCGGCGTAGAATGTGGCGTGCGGACCACCCATGAGCACGGGGATCCCGCGGCGCCGGAACTTTTCGGCAATCTCATAACCGCGCAGGGAGGTGACCGTCCGGATCGTTATCGCGACGGCATCAACATCGGCGTTGTAGTCGATCTCCTCGGTAGCGTCGTCGACCAGTGTGATCTTCCAATCCTGCGGGGCAAGTGCGGCGAGGTAGGGAATCACGGCGCCTACCAGTTTTCTTTTCCTTAATTTATAGGGCTCGAGCCGGCCGCGAAACCGGTAGCCGGTTGCCTGGGTGATGAGGAGTTTTGGCATCGCCGTAAGTCTTGCTGGGAGGCCGAACTTTGGTCTGTGTCGCCAGTCACCTGAGTCGGTTCGCGATGAACCCATGAACCGCGAACAAAACCCAATTCGGACTAAGCTGCCGGCGAGGGGCATGCTCTGTGAGGCTGAGCTTCGAAATATTTCTAGCGCAGAATCCAAGGCCATGCGGCGTAGAATCGGAAAGGTCGATGGGGAAGGCGGAAAGGATACGGACTTGATGAGACTTCTACGGAGTCTGTTGGTTGTGGTGATAATCACATGTGCGGCCTGCGCGGCGAGGGAGTGGAATTTAGTCAGGGCTGGCACGGTTTCAGGCGAAAGCGATTCGGCCAGCGCATTTCTCGGGCGCTGGGACTTGACGCTGAAGGCGCCGGACCGCGAATGGCCGTCGTGGCTGGAGTTGCGCGAGGAAGGCGGCCAACTGAAGGCAGACATGGTTGGCCGCTGGGGAAACGCCCGGCCGCTGCCGAAAGCGTCGGTGGCGAACGGGCATGTGACGTTCGTGTCGCCGAAGGAAGAGGAGGACGCCAAAGCGGACATGGTTTTCGACGGGACGCTCAAGGGCAATGAACTTTCCGGCGCGGTCAACGGCCCGGACGGCAAGACCTGGACTTGGACCGGGCGGCGCGCTCCAGATCTAAAGAGGACAGGCACACCCAAGTGGGGCAAGCCGATTCCGCTGTTCAATGGCAAAGATCTGACGGGTTGGACAATGAGCGACCCAAAAGCAACGAAGGTTTGGAAAGTGGAAGACGGTTCCATGGTGACTCCGGGGAATGGCCCGGAACTGATCAACGACAAGAAGTTCGAAGACTTCAAGCTGCATGTCGAGTTTAACTGCGCGGAAAATTCGAACAGCGGGATTTATTTGCGCGGCCGCTACGAAGTGCAAGTCGAGACCGACTCCATCGAAGAGCCGCCGAGCCATCACATGGGCGGGGTGTACGGGTTCCTGGCACCTTCTCCGGAATTGCCACGCAAGCCCGGAACATGGCAGACCTACGACATCACGCTGATCGGCCGTCGGATCACATTGGTGCAGAACGGCCAGACCATCATCGACAACAAGGAAATTCCGGGGATCACCGGGGGCGCGCTCGACAGCCACGAAGAGCTGCCCGGCCCCATTTATCTGCAAGGTAGCGAAAAAGGCCGCGTCGCATACCGCAGCATCGTGCTCACGCCGGCCGTGAAGTAGCGGGGCATAATCGCGAGTCCGAATCGGCTTGCGCTTGTTTATCTCGGCAAGCCCGACGTCTGGGTGACGAGTTGCCTCAGGCAGCGTAGCCGATCCGGTGAAGCTCCACGGTGACCAGATGTTTCTCCCAACAACTGAGTTGCTGCCCGGCGAAGAGCTCAACATGGTAGCGCCGGTAATTCGGAGGGCCGTCAAGGGAGGCGGGCTCATAAATCTTCTCCCTTACCCATCTTTGTCCTGGCTCGATGGTTTCTCCACAGTAGGCGCATTCTTTTGTGTATTCGAAGATCATTTCGTTAGCACCTCGTGCTCGTTAGGACGCTAAGATCGCCATGCAAGTAATGCATCAAGCGTAAAGATTTTGTCACCCGCCCGTCATTTTGCTTACTGGGATCGAGGACTGTCCGCGTCTTGTCTGTGACACGCGGCAGGGTCAGGTTGCGGTACGCCGTAGCAGCGGGGTAGGCTGAGGTTCTGCACATCTGCCACAGGAGACCAGTCGCCATGCAACGACGAACTTTGACCGCGCTGTCTGCAGCACTTACCATTTCATGCGCCGCTCTTTGCGTCACGCTGTCCGCCGCGCCGCAAAAATCTTCGTCGGCTTCGTCCACAACGGTCCCCATGTTCGACGACTCAAATCCCTTCGCGCATCCCAGTACGCTGCCGTTTCAGGCTCCGCCCTTCGACAAGATCAAGGACGCGGACTTTCAGCCTGCGATCGAAGAAGCCATGCGGCAGGAGCTAGGTGAAGTGGAAGCTATAGCGAATAGCGCCGAGCCGCCCACCTTCGCCAATACCATCGAAGCGCTGGAGAAACGCGGGGAACTGCTGCGGCGCGTGCAGCCGGTCTTTTCGGGGATGACTTCATCGAACACCAATCCGACCTTGCAGAAGCTGCAGGCCGAGTTGGCGCCGAAATTTGCGGCGCACCGGGATGCGATCTTCCTCAATCCGAAACTGTTTGCGCGCGTCAAGGCCATCTACGATCAGCGTGCTTCCTTGCGTCTCGCGCCCGATGCCGTCTTCGTTGTCGATCGCTACTACAAGGATTTTGTGCGGGCCGGAGCGCTGCTATCGGACGCGGATAAGGAAACCATGCGCGCGCTCAACAAGGAGCAGTCGCAACTGTCCAATCAATTTCGCGACAAGGTGCTGGCCGACACCAACGCTGGCGCGCTTACCTTCAGCGATTCCGCCGAACTTGTCGGCCTGCCGAAATCCGATCTCGCCGCTGCCGCCGAGGCTGCCAACCATCTGAAGCAACCTGGCAAATGGGCGCTCACGCTGCAGAACACGACCCAGCAACCGCCGCAGACCTATCTCGAGAATCGCTCCGTCCGCGAGAGGCTGTTCAATAATTCCACACAGCGTTGCGATCATGGCGGTGACAACGACACGAAGTCTATCGTCGAACGGTTGGCGCAGCTCCGCGCGCAGCGCGCAAAACTGCTGGGCTTCTCCAATTTTGCCGCTTATGTTCTCGACGACCAGATGGCCAAAACTCCAGAAAACGCCCTGAAGCTGATGACCGACCTGGCTCCCGCTTCGACCGCCAAGGCTCGCGACGAAGCGGCGCGCATGCAGGCGCTCATTGATAAGGATCAGAGGGGATTCAAACTCCAGCCTTGGGACTGGCAATTCTACGCGGAGCAGGTCCGCAAATCGGACTACGACCTCGACGAGTCCGCCATTCGTCCTTATTTTGAGTTGGACCGCGTGCTGCGCGACGGCGTCTTTTACGCCGCGAATCAACTTTACGGCCTGACCTTCAAAGAACGCAAAGATATTCCCGTGTATCAGGCTGATGTCCGCGTCTTCGAGGTATTCGATGCGGATGGCTCGTCACTGGCGTTGTTTTACATCGATCCTTTCGCGCGTTCCAACAAGCAGGGCGGCGCGTGGACCAGCGGGTTCGTCGGGCAAAGCTACTTGCTTGGCACCAAGCCTGTCGTCACCAACACGGAGAATTTCCCCGCGCCCGCCGCGGGCCAGCCTGCGTTGCTCAGCTTCACCGAAGTCACGACGATGTTCCATGAATTCGGCCACGCGTTGCAGGGCATCATGTCCGCGGTGCGTTATCCGAACAGTCGCATGCCGCGCGACTTCGTGGAAGTGCCATCGCAATTCAACGAGCACTGGGCACTAGACCCGAAAGTCTTCGCCAATTACGCGAAGCATTATCAGACCGGCGCGCCAATGCCGGAGGAACTGGTCCAGAAGATCAAGAAGTCGCGCACCTTCAACCAGGGGTTCGCGACCACGGAGTACTTAGAGGCTGCACTACTCGACATGGCCTGGCACATGCTGCCGCCGGACTCACCGCTGCAGAATGCGAATGCGTTTGAGCAGGAAGCGTTGAAGAAGTTCAACGTATATATGCCGGAAGTTCCGCCGCGCTATCGCTCCACTTATTTTTCTCACATCTGGGGTGGCGGCTATTCCGCAGGCTACTACGCGTATTTGTGGAGCGAAGTCATCGATGACGACGCGTACGCCTGGTTCAAGGAACATGGCGGCATGACCCGCGAGAACGGGCAAAAATTCCGCGACATGATTCTCGCTCACGCCGGTGCGCAGGACGTGGCCCAGATGTATCGCACGTTCCGCGGGCGCGACGCCGAAGTGGGGCCGCTACTCGAGGAACGGGGCCTGCAACCGGCGGGGGTGCCAAAGACGAAGTAGGCAGGGAGGCTTTGTTCAAGAACAAAGCAGATTCTCCTCGCCAAAAACGCTCGGAGGGGCAGAGGTCCTCGCTTCGCTCGGAAATACAATTTCGACTTTCGCTGGCTGTTTGACGAGGTGTTGTCGTGCGAGTTGCTATTGGGCAGCGATTGCACCCGCGACTTGAGTTGCATCCAGCGTGACCGGTTTCTGCAAAACCAGTTCCAGCGGCGAACCTTCGTCCAGAAACGTATAACCTGTGTGGTTGCGGGTCAGCAAGACCGTTGCAATGATCGCACCCGCGGTCAGCGCGACCCCGGCTCCCACGACCGCACTCATACTCGGCCCGGGATTTGGCGGAGGCTGAAGTGGCGGCGGCTGCGCGGCGAGGCTCTCGCCAATCACTCCGGGTTCGCTGAGCCAGAACTGTTTGCCATTGTTCTCGCGCACCAAGAACGCACTCGCAGTTCGTGGCGCCGGCTTCTCGCGCTGGGCTTGCGTTGCGGCGCCTTCCACGTCGACAGTGTAGCCATTCGCAAAAAGCAGCTGCGTGAAATGCGCGGTTTAAGTGAACGACCAGCCCACCAGTGTCAGCGCCAAGAACGCCACCAGGCAGCCGAGGCTGACCAGCGAAAGCACCTTGCCGCGCCCCAGAATCAAATCGCGGGTGTCCGCCTTGATGCACAGAACGATGGCTACGATCAGGATGGCGCTCCAGGAAATGGCGCAGGGCAGCCCGGGATAGCTGGCGAAAGCCGCGAGCGTTTTGTCCGAAGGCTGCCCGATGGGAATCCACCAGGGAACGATGGGCGCGAAGCCGGCGGCCAGAACGAACGACAGCATCTTGCGGCTGACCCAGCCCTTGATCTTCGGCGCCATTTGGCGTTTCTTGCGCACTTTGCGCCACACGAACCCTTCCCACGCTAGGATCGCTGCCGCCAAAGGCATCCAGCCGTACTGCGCGCTTTTCACGTCAGTCCACAACCAGGCCCGGAACAGGAAATGCTGCGGGTGCGTGGCTGCCAACTTTGGCAAGAGGAACCAGCCGGCCAGCCCGTTTCCAATGAGCGTCAGCAGCAGCACGGTCAGCGCCATCAACTGGATGAGCTGCTGCGCAGGCACGCGGCCACAGCGCGTGCACCGCGGTTTTTCCGGAAAAATCTGCAGGCCACAATTCTCGCAATACATCTCCGCCTCACTTCTCCCCGTGAGGACACCCACCCGCTCAAAAATGTTAGCGGGGCGCGCGTGGAATTCCTACTGGTCCGAAGTGCATCGGCTGAAAGGGCAGGGTGGGAAGCCTAGTCGATGGCGCATAGCCAGCGAATGAGGAAAGAGGTCGGAGAACGGCGGCCGGGCCTTTATTGATAGCTCATATAACCGTATGTATTCCCAGTTATCGAGAGCGCCTGCGGCAGCCACCAGACTCGCCGGAATCGCCTTGACCGCGACATGCGGAAGCTGATCCAGTTGATTCCCGTGACGAGTGCGGCTCCACCAGCATAGTAGGCGGGAGCCGGAAGTTTTAGGAAGGGCCGTGCAAGTGGATTTGCCTCGAACGAATAGTCCAGCGGAAAAGACGGGTACTGCTGATGAACCCGCTGTACGCGCCGGGCTGTGTCCTGCGTCGTGTGCATGTCCAACGCCGCAACGCCGTAGGCCGCCAAGCTGGACGCAATCCACAATCTCGTTGTTGAGGGAAATTTTCGTGCCGGCTCTTTGGGAGCCCCGCGTTTCGACACCAGATCGAAAGTGTTTTGTTTTTGCAATGCCAAGTCAACCGGAGCGGGATTTTCTTTCGAACCCTTGTCTGACAAAGGCAATTGTGCGCGGGACGGAACCAGCACCACAAATAACCACAGCAACACTGCCGCCAGCCGCATGATGTGCACCCCGAGCCGGACATTGCATGTCCTTCCAGTGGAATGGCAATTCCGGGGCCGATGGCGAGCTGGGAGTCAGTGCCGTAATCCCAAAGCCACGCAAGGCTTTGCAGTCAACACAGTGGGACTAATGAAAGCTGACGTGTTCCCCAATAGATCGCTATTCCGGGATTGGGACGTTCTCGGTTGAAATGGAGCGCTCGCGTTGTGGCGGAATCTTAAGGATTATCGATCAAGGACCGCGAGGACCAGCAGGGTCACGTCGTCTTGCGACTGGCCGCCGCTGAAGTCGCCCACCGCCGCCAGGATGCGCTGTTGCAACTGCGCCGCGGAGTCGCCGCGATGTTCGCGGAGCAACTGGAGCAGGCGCGCTTCGCCGAACTCTTCCTCGCTCGCATCGCACGACTCGGTCACACCATCCGTGAAGAACACCACGCGATCTCCCGGCAAAAGCTGCGCGGCGCCGACTGCGAATTTCTGATCCGCAAGAACGCCCAGCACCCCGCCGCCGGCATCCATCCGCTCTACCGATCCATCGCTCCGCAAGAGTATCGGCGCATTGTGTCCAGCGTTCGTATAAGTGAGCCGCCGCTCCCGCCCATCGAGTTGCGCGTAGAAAAAGGTGATGAAGCGGTCGCCATTGGTGTTGTGGCACACCAGCGCATTCAGCCGCGCACACAAGCCATCCGGCGCCAACGAGGTGGAAGCCAATCCGCGGACTCCCGCCTGTAAATTGGACATCAGCAGCGCCGCCGGCAACCCTTTTCCCGCAACATCGGCAATGCAAAGTCCCAACATCGCTTCATCGAACGCCAAGACGTCGTAATAGTCTCCCCCCACCGTTTTCGCCGGGCGCCACGCCGCCGCGATTTCGTATCCCGCCTGCTGCGGAATGTTGGTGGGCAGAAGTCCCTGCTGGATCGCGCGCGCCTCCGCCGCTTCCTGCTCCTGGTGGTGAAGCTGCAGCACCATGTCTTTCTGGTTTTGGCTCTCCTGCGCCATGCGCTGGCGAGAAGCGCGCCGCTCGCGTCCCAACTCGACTTGCTTCTCGAGAATTTGCAGCAGCCGGGCATTGGTCCAGGGCTTCTCCACAAAATCCGCCACGCCCCGTTGCATCGCTTCGACAGCCAATCCCACAGTAGCCCAGCCAGTCATCACCACGATCGCCGGCGCGTCTTCGAGTTCCTTCAGCCGATTGAGCAGCTCCAGTCCTTCGCGCCCCGAAGTGGTGTCGCGCGCATAATTCAGATCCATGAGCAGCAGGTCGAACGGCCGCGCTTCCACCGTCCGCAGCAATTCCGCCGGTGTACTCACCGATTCGATTTCGTAGCCGTTCGTTTTTAGGAGCAAGCGCAACGCGTTCAGCACGTCGGGCTGGTCATCGGCGATCAGGATTCGCGTCGGAGTCATAAGCATGGTGTAGCGATCTCGGGAAGCAAGGCAGCATTCCTGCTTCCGTTAACTCGCCGGGCTAACCCGTTCTGCCTCACTCAGTTTGCGCTGAACCGGCGGGTGCTGCAAAATCATCGGCCAACCGCTTGCGGGAATAGCCGTCCCAATTTCGGACATCATCCAAATGTTGGCGGATTACCGGTATCTGATATCGGATATCCCCGATCCAAGAAAGCCCCTGTGTGTTTCGCGCACCGCAGCCCATCGAGATGCACCCGCCAGCCACTTAGGAGTATACTTCCGGCCAGTTTCGCCTCCCCGAAGAGCAGTTCCCCCGCGCGGGACGCAGCACCCCTTGAGGCGATGCGATGGCCCGTTCCTAATTCAGACCAGCAAGTCAAAGCATAGCCTTCAGGAGGTTTCGCATGAAACGTGTTCTCGTTTTGTGGGTGGTGGTGTTTCTTCTGGTGGTGGCCCCAGCGTTAGCTCAGAACTATTCCAGCTCCGAGCCGCAAGCTCCGACGAGGTTCAACGAAGCCACGGTGGCAGAACTACAAGCGATGATGTCTGCGGGCACGTTGACTTCCGTCGACCTGACCCGGTATTACCTCGAACGCATTGAAGCTTTGGACCAGAATGGCCCGGGAGTGAATGCCATCATTCAACTCAATCCCGACGCGTTGAAAATTGCCAAGCAAATGGACGAATTGCGGCGGCATGGCAAGGTGCTCGGGCCCTTGCACGGCATCCCGGTGCTGCTCAAGGACAACATCGACACCGGCGACAAGATGCAGACCAGCGCCGGTTCCTTCGCATTAGTCGGCGTGCCTCCGCTGCACGATTCCACCGTTGCCGCAAATCTGCGCGCGGGCGGCGCTGTGATTCTGGGCAAAACGAATCTCTCGGAGTGGGCCAATTTCCGCTCCTTCGAATCGATCAGCGGCTGGTCCGGCCGCGGAGGACAGACCAATAATCCTTACGGCATCAACCGCAATCCTTGTGGCTCCAGCTCCGGCTCGGCGGCGAGCGCTTCGGCCAACTTCGTTACCGTATCGTTCGGCAGCGAAACCGACGGAAGCATCGTGTGCCCCGGCAATGCGAATGGAGTGGTCGCCATCAAGCCGACGGTTGGCCTCGTCAGCCGCGCGGGCGTCGTGCCTATCTCTCATACGCAAGACACTGTTGGCCCACACGGACGCACTGTGGCAGACGCGGCCGCCGCGCTGGGAGTGGTCCAGAGCCGCACGTTCGACGGTCGCGATGCCGCCACGGGCGGCGTGCCTTTGGGCTGGCAGGGAACTGGCAAGACACGGCCGAATATCCCCGCCGACTACACGCAATTCTTGAATCCCAATGGTCTGGCAGGCGCGCGCTTGGGTGTAACGCGCGTAGGCTTGAGCGGCTTCACCAACGTGACCACGCCACCGGTGGTGACGGCGGCTGTCGAAGCGGCGTTCAAAGCGTTGAGCGACGCGGGCGCCACGGTCATCGATCTCGATGCGGCCGGGTTCACGTTCACACCGGCGAACGGCGAGACCGGCGTGCTGCTCTATGATTTCAAGAACGATGTCGCGTCCTACTTCGCTACTCGCGTCGGAGTGCCCGTCGCAGGCGGTACTCTGCAGACCGCGATCGACTTCAACAACGCGCATGCGGATGTGGAGATGCCATTCTTCAGCCAGGATATTTTCGACCTGGCGAATTCGCTGACCACCACCGATCCCAACGCGCCGCAGGATCCCGGGCTGTTCTGCTCGGCTCCCGCTGGCACGCCGTGTTCCTACAACATCGCACTCAGTCTCGATCATGCCGCGGGCGTCAGCATGGACCAGGCGCTGAGCCAGTTCAATCTGGATGCCGTGGTTTCCGCCACCGACAACCCCGCGTGGGCGACCGACCTGATTTACGGCGACCACTTCATCTACGGCACGTCAAGCCTCGCCGCGGGCCCCGGCTACCCGATCGTGCAAGTGCCGGCCGGTATCGTTTTCGGCATGCCGCTGGGCATCAGTTTCTTCGGGACCGCTTTCAGCGAACCCACGCTCATCAAGCTGGCTTCCGGCTTCGAAGCGGTCACACAAGTGCGCGCCAAGAATCCCCCGACCTTCGCGCGCACCACGCCCTACAACAACATCCAGGGCACGAATCTCGTGCTGCCCAAGTCGAATGCCATTTCTGCCGCGCCGAACGCGGCGGTGTCTCCCAACGCCGACGCAGCTGCCAGGCCCACTGAGAACAAGAAACCGCACCATCTGTAGTTATTTCTGTTCCGGCGAAGCCGCCTGGAGTTACCTGGCGGCTTCCGCCGGTTCCGGTGGTTAAAGACTCAAAGAGGCTCACCGCGAAGTTTGCGCAACCGCAAAGAAGGCTGCGCCCCAGGTACCGAAACTATTAGGAGCCCGTCTAATAGACAGAGACATGAAGCACCTTGCCGCATCCCTTTTGCTGCTTTGCCTGGCCGCGCTGCCGAATGGCGCCCGTGCCCAGCGGTTGAATGTGGATCCCGCGCATCCCTATTCCCCGTCGGAACAGAAGCAGGCCGACAAACTGTACAAGAAGAGCCTCAAGCAGCAGGAAAAAGCGCAAAAAAAGGGCGAAAAGGCCCGCCACAAGCAGTTCAAGAAGCAACAGAAGGAAGCCAACAAGGTCAACAAGGCTCGCCAGCAGCAGATCGACCAAGCCAACCACCACTAGGCACTCCGTATTAACAGAGTCTGATACCTTAGGATGTTGGAAAACCGCGGTCCAGCGGGTTAGGATGCTTGCGGCTTGCGGGGTGGAATATGGCGGAAGACGAGGTCGTTACGCACAAAAAGAAGTGGAACTGGCGGATTTGGGTGGGGTTCCTGATCGCGCTGGCGGCGATTCCGGTTTATGTCGCGATTCTCGTGTGGCATCCCGTGACGCGGAACGTGCCGTGGGCGACTTGGCTGATGTTTGTGCTTGCCGGCTGGCTGTTGTGGACGGGAGTGCGCCGGGCGTATGCGAATCCCCAGGAGTACCGCGGAAAAATTGTGGGCACGGTGTTGGGCGTGCTGGCGCTGGCGATCGCGGGATTGTTCGGGTTCGGGACGCTATATCTCTCGCGGGAACTGCCGGCGTCGGGTGGAGCGCCACAGGTTGGCGCGAAGGCGCCGGACTTTACGCTGCCAGATGCCAGCGGGAAGATGGTGTCGCTTGCGGCGCTGCTGACGGAACCGCTTCCCGGCGGTTCGGCCGCGGGAACGAAACCGCGGGGAGTGGTGCTGATTTTCTACCGGGGATACTGGTGACCGTTCTGCAACTCCGAGTTGCGGAGCATGGAAGAAAACCTGGGCGAACTAGCGAAACAGGGAGTGCGGCCGGTGGCGATCAGCGCGGACACTTCGGAAGAATCGGCGACGCTGTGCAAGAAGGCGAAGTACACGTATACGTTCTTGTCAGACCGCGACGCCACGGTGATTCGCCAGTACGACCTGTTGCACGCGAAAGCCGGAGAGGACGGAAGAGATATTGCGCGGCCGGCAGAGTTTCTGCTCGATAGCGACGGAGTGGTGCGCTGGCGCAACCTGACCGAAGATTTTCGCGTCCGCGCCACCGGCGAAGACGTGCTGAAGGCCGCGCAGGGGTTGAAGTGAGTCGATCAGTCACAAGCTGACCGAAAGAGACAATCCACATCCTTGCCTGCTACGCTGATTTGTCTAGTTCTTCCTTGAGTAGGGGAAGGGCTACTGTGTCGACGAAATAAATCCTCTTCGTGCCGCTCTCGTCTGGACGCCAATCAATTACTCGTGCTAAACGATCTCCGGTTGCTGACTGAGCGTTTCGGGTTATCGGCGAGAGCATTCCCGAAAGGTGCTGTCCGTTATATCCCATATATTTAGTAATTTCGGCATAACCAGCGGTTCCGCCGCGTTGAACAAGGAATTTCACGGAGAGGCTACTCTCGGAAGCTCTTGCACCGTTTAACGTTGCGACTAGGAACAATGCGCTTGAGATGGCGCGCCTTTATTCGGTCCTTCATTGCTTCGAGAATGAAGTTCGTAAACTAATCCGGGAAACGCTGGAGGAAAAAGAGGGCGCCGACTGGGTCGACAAACTTCCACAAAAGACGAAGCAGTTTGCCGAAAGCCGCCAGAAGACGGCCTTCGAAGATTCATGGCTGGAAGGTGAAAAGTCTGACCTTCTCGGATTTGTGGACTTCGGTCAGCTCTCGGCGATCATCATCGAGAAGTGGGACAGCTTCGAGGACATTATCCCTTCCCAGCATTGGTTGAAGCAGAGGATGGACGAATTGGAAAAGGTCCGCAACTTCATTGCTCACAATCGAATGCTTTTACCGAGCGAGTTTCAGCGCATCTATTTGTACATAGCTGACTGGAATCGCGCTGTAGGCCTATGACTCAATCCAGCGCGTGCTAGCTGGCAACCGCGGCGAATTGTTTGCTGCGTTCCTGTTTCCACAACGCGATGTAGGGTTGCAGGTCGTCCATCATGCGAGCGAACTGGCCTAGCTCGAGGGATTGGGCACCGTCGCTGACCGCTTTTTCGGGAGCGGGATGCGCTTCGATGATCAGGCCGTCGGCGCCGATGGCTACCCCCGCTTTCGACACGGCGGGCACGAGGCTGCGCTTGCCGGTGGCGTGGCTGGGATCGAGAATCACCGGCAGGTGCGTGAGTTCATTCAGCACCGGAATCGCTGAAATGTCGCAAGTGTTGCGCGTGGCAGTTTCGAACGTGCGGATGCCGCGCTCGCAAAGAATCACGTCGGGATTACCGTGCGCGGTGATGTATTCGGCGGACATGAGCAGTTCCTTGATCGAGCTGCTGAGGCCACGCTTGAGCAGAACCGGCCGGCCACACTTGCCTAGTGCTTTGAGCAGCATGAAGTTCTGCATGTTGCGCGCGCCGACTTGCATCACGTCCGCGTATCGTGCCACGAGATCTACATCGCGATCGCCCATCACTTCCGTGACGATGGCGAGGCCGGTGGCTTTCTTAGCCTTCTGCAGGAGCTTTAATCCTTCCTCTTCCATGCCCTGGAAATCGTAAGGGGAAGTGCGCGGTTTGAAGGCGCCGCCACGAAGAAGTTTTGCGCCGGCCTTCGCGACCGCTTCTGCGGAGCGCATGATCTGCTCTTCGCTTTCGACCGAGCATGGGCCGGCGATCACCACGAACTCGTCGCCGCCGATTTCCGTGCCGTTGACGCGGATGCGCGTCTTGCCTTTGCGGAATTCCTTCGATACGAATTTGTAGGGCGCGGTGATGCGCACCACTTTTTCCACTTGCGGCAGGGACTCAACCGATTCGAGACATGGAGTCACATCGCCTACGCCAACGACACCGATCACGACACGTTCCTCCCCTTCAATGGAATGGACCTTGTAGCCGAAATGCTTGACGATGCCGGTGACCTCGTCGATTTCTTCGCGGGTGGCGTGCAGTTTCATGGAGATAATCATTTTTTCGGTTCCTCGTTTGTTCGGACGGGTCTAAAGACCCACCGTTACATTTGCGAAAACCTTGCTTGCAGTTGACGTTGAGATCCTTCGTCGCAAACGACGCTCCTCAGGATGACAACAAAAGAAAAATAGCCACAAAAACAAAAAAGGCCCACTCTTGCGAGTGGGCCGAAATTCCCTGGAATTCACTCGGACTAGACGCTGGCCCCTCGCGCACGAATGGTGCGATACGTAAATCGCCAGTAATACGAGTAGGCCATGAATTGCATGGAGAGGATTGTAGCGGGTTTGCGAGGAAAGGCAAGTTGGAATTGGTTATTGCCGGTATTAGCGCAGTCGAAGGTGAGGTTTTGTAGGGTCCGCCTTCTGAGGCGAACCGCGTTTCTCGGCTGGGCGGATGCTATGTAGCGCTGGCTTTTATGCCAGCTCTGGTGCCGTCGTGGCACAGCCGTTCCTGGCTGTGCTCGTCGCTTAATAGAGCAGGATGGCGATGCGGAACCGCGTGAAGTCGGAGGCCGGCGTGGCGTCGCAGGCGCCAATCGCGGCAGAGCGGAATTGGCCGGTGGTCAGCCGGCGGTCGACATCATCAGGAAGTTGGCGAAGGTCGGCGGTTTCATATCGCACCACCGTAGACGGGCGCTGGCCGGTGAAGCCCCGCTCGAGTTCGCAGGTACGGCGCGCATCGGCGGTTGTGGTCACGTCGCGCAGTCCGCGGGCGGCCAGTTGCGTGGCTACTTGCTGTTCCTGCTCCTCCAGGCTCGCCGACGGCACCGACACGGAGAAATCCTCCACCGCAAAATACATGTTGCCGTTCTGCACCACCGAAATGCCGATGGAGTTCAATTCACGGTCGAGCAGGTTGGCGCGGTGCGGCGCGGAGTTCATCCACTGCGTATGTAGACCGGGAATGCTGGGTCCTTCGGCGACATTTTCGGCGATCAGGCTGAAACGCGCACCGGCGCGACGTGCGCGATCCTGCATGGGCGCTTCGCCGGGAAACTGATGCGAGAGCGCATTGCGCTGGCCCATCAGCAGGGCGTGTTGATGCGCGGCGGCAGCGAGATTCGCGTCCCATTGCAGCGGAGGCAGGCCGGCGGCGGCGCGGTCGCGATTGGCAGCATTCAAAAGCGTGAGATCGGCGGCGCTCTGCGGGCCCGCGGCGGCGGCGTGGAGCGTCGGGGTAATGAGCAATGCGGCCAGGACAATGGCCGCGAGAATGGTGATGCAACGCAGAGCAGTGGCCATGGAGAGGACTCCTGCTTCCATTGAACACGGGTGCTCGCGAAAAGGCGCGTGGGTCGAGGGCCAGTCGTACGCGAAGAAGGAAGCTGGCCGCAGGGACAGGGAGGCTACGCCGCTCGCTGCAGGTTGCGCGGAAGCTTGTCATCCTGAGCGCAGCGAAGGCTCTCAACTTATGAGTTCAGCTTGCGCGTAAAGAGCGAGGGCGCTTGTGAAACGTTCGCCGTACTGACTGGCGGAGGCGTCCGGCAATCGCATAGATCGTGGATAGACTTTACGTTGAGATCCTTCGTCGCAAAAAACGCTCATCAGGATGACAAGTCGGTGGTGGATTAGGAGGTTAGCCGCGGACGTGCACGGCGCTGAAGCTCAACACGACGTGGCCACCCGCAGTGGGACGGCCGAAGCTGAGCATCGGGCGGAAGCGCGAGAAGATCAGCATCTGATCGAGTTGATGACGCAGATCGGGACTGTCCGGCCCAGTGATGATGTCGTAGTTCATCATCTGGCCTTGCGCGTCGACGGTCACGTCAACAAGAAGTCCGTCGTCCTTGACGTCAAGGTCGGGGTGCTGAATTTCGGCCAGCATGGTTTCCGGATAGTCCGGCAGGGAAATGAGTTCCGCCGGACGCAGCAGCCCGATGGGAATGTCGTTCGGATCGGCCTGCACGGTGATACCGGGAAGAATCATGTGCAACACGAACACGAAAATGATAAAAGCGGAGAAGAGTCCGCCGGTAGCCGGAACGGTGATCGGCCGGAAGGTGTTGTCCAGCAAGATTTCCGCACGATCCTTGATTCGTTGCCAACGTTGAGACCAATCGCGGGTCTCCTGTGCTTTCGCGGCAGCAATCTTGATTCTCACGGCCAGATCGGCAGGCGGCACCGCGCGCGGCATGCGGGACAATAGCACCGCCAGCTTGCGGTAGCGCTGCAACTCTTCGCGGCAATTTAGACAGGCATCCAGATGCAGGCCGATTTCGCGGCGCTCCGCGGGACTGGGCGCGCCGGCTACGGCATCATCCAGATAGCCTGCGAGACGGGCAGTTACCTTCGCACACTTCATGATTGATCCTCTCGCGTCGCACCAGGACGCACGTTCTCCTCGCCCCCCACCTCAGTGGCGTGTACGTAAGCCACAGTCAATCCAACCTGCGAACCGAAGCTTGGCTGCGGCAGCCGTGGTTCACGCTTGTTTGCACCAGTATCTTTGCAAGCCGCGGCGTGGTGCTGCGGATTGCCCAGCAGCGGCTCCAGAATCTCCTTCAGAGCGCGGCGGCCACGCAGGATGCGCGACTTCACCGTGCCCACGCTGACGTCCAGCACTTCCGCGACTTCTTCGTAGCTCAAGCCTTCAAGATCGCGGAGGATCACCGCGCTGCGGAATACTTCCGGCACTTGCTGCAGCGCGCCCTGCACCGCCACCTGAATCTCGTGTGCCGCGAGCTGCTCGAACGGCGTGGCGCTCAGGTCCTCGACATCGATCGGCGCGTAGCCTTCTTCCGGTTCCGCGTCGATGGAAACATTCTTCTGCAGGTGACGCTTGAACCAGCGGCGGCTGTTCAGGGCTTCGCGAATCGCAATCCGGTAGAGCCAGGTCTTGAGCGAACTGCCCTGCCGGAAATGGCGGATGCCCTTAAAAGCCTTCAAAAACACTTCCTGAGCGGCGTCCGCGGCGTCGGCGGTATCGCCGAGCATGCCCAGGATCAGGTTATAGACCGGACCGTGATAGTGGTTGACGAGCCAGTCGAAGGCCGTTTCCGAGCCGGCTTGCAGCTCGGTGACGAGTTCGGCTTCATCCTGGCCCCACGAGAGGGCGCTGGCCCAATCGGACACGGTGTGCCTCGCATTGAGGATTGGGCTGCCCGGCCCGAAACCAGCCAGGATCCCAACCTTAGTCCGCTCATAGTATTAGACACCGGAACGAACGGAAGAGTTTCCGGTGTGCGGCCGAGCTCAGCCGCCTGATGTGATTGTGTCACCGTGGGATGTACGACGCAATGGGACCTGTAGCTCTCAAAACGCTATTCTGAGAATGCCGCCAACCACATGTATGGAAATACTTTAGCTGAAGCGGGGCATTTTGAGCCCGGCCGTACAATAGCACCGCAAAGATTGGCGAAACTTGACCGTTGTCGAGGCACAACTTATGATTTCTGCGCCATGGCGGACAGCCCATCCCTTCTAGGTCGGACGGTTTCGCACTACAACATCACAAGAAAACTCGGAAGCGGCGGAATGGGTGTGGTGTATGAGGCGGAAGATACGCGGCTCGGCCGGCGCGTGGCGCTGAAGTTTCTGCCGCCGGAAATGGCACAGGACACGCAGCTCATCGAACGGTTCCAACGCGAGGCGCGCGCCGCGTCGGCCCTGAACCATCCCAACATCTGCACCATTCATTCGATCGAACAATACGAACGCTCGCACTTCCTGGTGATGGAACTTCTCGAGGGGCAGACACTCGCGCAGATGATGGGGCGCCAACCGTTTCCGTTGGATAAATTGCTGCCGTTAGCGATTCAAATCGCGGACGCGCTGGAGTCGGCCCATTCGAAGGGCATCGTGCATCGCGACATCAAGCCAGCAAATCTTTGGGTGACCGAGCGAGGGCAGATCAAAATCCTGGATTTTGGGCTGGCGAAGATCGAGAAAGCCCAAGTACTCGACGTCGCCAAGAGCCCGTCGCACATGGAGACCATCGGCGAGCTCACCTCGCCCGGCTCGACGATGGGCACGGTCTCCTACATGTCACCCGAACAGGCTCGCGGGCAGCTCGTGGATGCGCGCACGGATTTGTTCTCGGTGGGCACAGTGTTGTACCAGATGGCGACCGGGGTATTGCCTTTTGTCGGCGACACATCGGCCGTGGTTTTCGATTCGATTCTCAATCGCGAGCCGAAACCGGTGGAGCAAGTGAATCCCACAATCGCGCCGGAATTCGGCCGGCTGCTCTCCAAACTGCTCGAAAAGGACCGCACCCTGCGCTGCCAGTCCGCCACGGAATTGAAGACGGACCTGCACCGTCTGAAGCGCGACCTCGATTCGGGCAGCAAGCGTGTCGCGGATTTGTCGGACTCGAAATCGGGAAGCGCTCCAAAACCGACGACAAAATCCGTCGCCGTGCTGTACTTCGAGAATCTGAGCGGAGCGAAAGAAGACGAGTATCTGCGCGACGGCATTACCGAGGACATCATCACGGAACTTTCCAAGATTCGCGGACTGAATACCTTCTCGCGGCCAACGGTGCTGGCTTATCGCGACAAGCAAGTCACGCCCACGCAGATTGGCCAACAACTGAAAGCGGCCTACGTCTTGACCGGAACGCTGCGACGCTCCGGCCCGCGTCTCCGCATCACAACACAATTGGTCGACACCGCAACGGATTTTCCGTTGTGGTCCGAGCGTTACGATCGAGAAATGAAAGATGTCTTCGAGGTGCAGGACGAAATCGCGCAGAAAATCGCCGAAGCGTTGCGCGTAACGCTATCACCGCAGGAGCTCGAAGCGCTGGCCGTGAAGCCGACCGAGAACCTGCAGGCCTACGACCTGTTCTTGCGCGGAAAGCGGTATGCGCGACGGCAGACCAGGCAGGATCTGGAATTCGCGCTGCAGATGTTTGAAAGCGCGGTAGCGATGGACCCGAGTTTCGCGTTGGCCTACGCGGCATGCGCCAATGCCTGCGCCATGTTTTACTGCAACTTCAGCCGCGACACGGTGTGGGTCGAACGCGCCCGCACCGCTTCCGGACACGCCGTGGCGTTGCGTTGGGATCTCCCGGAAGTGCAAGTCAGCCAGGCCTGGGTGCTCTACGCGACGGACCTGCACGACGAAGCCGTGCGCATGGTGCGCAAAGCGGTGGAGCGCAAACGGGACTGCGAAGGCGCCTACTATTTGCTGTGCCGCGCACTTTTTTCGGCGGGACGCTTCCAGGAAGTAGTGGACATCATGGAGACAGCGCTGGAAGCCAGCGGCGAGGACTATAACGTCTACATTCCAATCGCGAATTCGCTCGGCGCGCTTGGCAAGCGGGATATGTACCAGAATCTGCTACAGCGACGCATGAGCGCGCTCGAGAATCATCTGAAGCATGTGCCGGAGGATGCGCGAGCACGCATTCTGTTGGGTACCGACTACGCGGAAATCGGCCGCGAAGAAGACGCCTTGCGGGAACTGAATCTGGCGATGACCATGCGCGCCAACGAAGCGTCGATCCTTTACAACGCCGCGTGCCTTTATTCCTTGTTGAAGAGGAAGCCGGAAGCGATGGAAGCGCTGCGCAAGGCCTGGGAGGCCGGCTTCCGCGACGTGAGCCACGTACGGCGCGATCCGGATCTGAACTTTCTTCACGATGAGGCCGACTTCGAAAAGATGTATCCCCTCGCGGCGATGGCCGGAAGCGGCCTTCCCAAAGCCGCGCCGCCAGCTTGACAGAGAACTCATCCTCTTAGTAACAAGCTGAGTACCTATTGACAACGATATACACCGGCGGTACCTTCAGTTTGTTGTCCAAACGCGCTGAGATGTACCGGCCCTCCCCCGGTCCCCTCCTTCGCTCGCGCGCCATTTCATTCGGTCCTGAAATCTTGGGATGAAGTCTGGCTGTCCGGCCGCGGGTAGCGATTTCAATCACATTCCTCCCTTCCAAAAAGAAAGGAGAAAGACATGGCCACGAAAAGTCCCCTCTCAGCCGCAGGTCCTCCGGCACCGGCGAAGCCTGCCGAGGCAGTGAGGACCGCGAAGGCTGCTCCAACGCAAGACGAAATCGCCGTACGCGCGTACGAGCTGTTTCTCCAGGATGGTTCGGTGAACGGGCACGACCTGGAGCATTGGTTGCACGCAGAAGAGCAATTGAAGTCGCGCAAGAAATCCTGAGGAGTCTTGGCCGGGGCGCGTGATCCGAAATGGAACGGCGGCTTCGCCCCGCCTAAAGAAGCAACCCGACCGCCGCCGGCTGATTCACCGTGAGGCCCGCCATGAAACCAATCGCAACGCTGAAAGTCCGTCCGTATTTGCCCGAGCCGCTGAAACCGCTACTCGCCATCGCTTACAACTTGCGCTGGAGCTGGGACCATGCCGCCATCGATCTCTTCCGGCGGTTCGATCGTCCCCTCTGGGAAGAAGCTGGAAGGAATCCGGTGCGGCTATTGGGGATGATCGACCAATCGCTCCTGGATAAGGCCGCGAGCGATGAGTCGTTCATGGCGCACATGAACGGCGTGAAAGAGCGCCTCGAACATTATCTGTCTGCGAAGGGCGCGTGGTACCACCGCGAGCATTCGGAAGCTGACGGGATGCTGGTGGCGTACTTCTCAGCGGAGTTTGGCGTCACCGAGTCCGTGCCGATTTTTGCCGGCGGCCTGGGGGTGTTGGCGGGAGATCATCTGAAAGCCTCGAGCGACTTGGGCTTGCCGTTGGTTGGAGTCGGACTGCTCTACCAGCAGGGTTACTTTCGGCAGTACTTGAACGCCGCGGGTTGGCAGCAGGAAGCTTTCGAAGAAAATGATTTTCATACCTTGCCCATCGAATTGGTGCCGGGCGTGAAGATCGGTATCCAACTGCCCGACGGTGAAGTGAAGGCGCAGGTCTGGCGGGCGCTGGTCGGCCGCATCCAGCTGTTCTTACTCGACGCCAACATTCCAGAAAACCTTCCAGAGCAAAGAAAGATTACCGCGCAGCTGTATGGCGGCGATCTGGAGATGCGCATTCGTCAGGAAATTCTGCTGGGTATTGGTGGAATGCGTGCGCTCGATGCCATGGGCATCAAGCCGACCGTCTACCACATGAACGAAGGCCACTCGGCCTTTCTTGCCGTGGAACGCGTCGCGCGATTGATGGAGACGGAAAATCTCTCGGCGGAAGAAGCAATCATCCTTGCTTCGTCAGGCATGGTGTTCACTACGCACACCCCGGTGCCCGCGGGACATGACTACTTTCCGCCCAGCTTGATGGAGAAATATTTTGCACATGCCTGGAGGCGGCTGGGAATCGACCGCTCCACATTTCTGGGCTTGGGGCGCAAAAACCCCGCCGACGATCGCGAGGATTTTTGCATGACCGTGCTGGCACTGCGGCTGGCCGCGTTCAGCAACGGCGTCAGTAAGTTGCACGGCGAAGTAAGCCGGAAAATGTGGGACACTCTCTGGCCGAGCGTTCCGCAGAACGAGATTCCGATCGGTTATGTCACTAACGGCGTGCACTTCCGCAGTTGGGTCTCGCTCGAGATGAACCAGTTGTACGACCGCTACCTCGGCCCCAAATGGCGCGAGGAGCCCGCCGACAAGAAACTGTGGAAGGGCATGCATTCCATTCCCGCAGCGGAGTTGTGGCGGACCCACGAGCGAAGGCGCGAGCGCCTGGTGGCGTTTGCGCGGTTGCGTTTGCAGGAACAACTCACCAAGCGCGGCGCTCCACAGTCGGAAATCGATCAGGCGGAAGAAGTCTTAAGCGCCGATGCCTTGACGATTGGTTTCGGACGCCGCTTCGCAACCTACAAACGCGCCACCTTGCTGCTGCGCGACCCTGAACGGCTTTCCAGAATCCTCAATGACGCGCAACGCCCGGTGCAGATCATCTATGCCGGGAAGGCCCATCCGCACGACCAGTATGGCAAGCAGTTCATTCAAGCGATCATCGACTTGGCGAAACGCCCGGAGTTCCGGCGCCACATCGTCTTTCTTGAAGACTACGACATGGCCACGGCGCGCTACATGGTGCAGGGCTGCGACGTCTGGCTGAATACGCCGTTGCGTCCCCAGGAAGCCAGCGGCACTAGCGGAATGAAAGCGCTGGCCAACGGCGCGCTGAACGTGAGCACACTCGACGGCTGGTGGGATGAGGCATGGGAAGCCGGGCAAGAGCACGGTTGCCACGTGGGATGGGCGATCGGCAAGGGCGAGACCTACGAGGATTCCACTTACCAGGATCGTGTGGAGGCAGAAGCCTTGTATGGCTTGCTCGAGAACGACATCCTTCCGACATTCTACGAGCGGCGAGCCGACGGGATTCCGCGCCGGTGGGTGGATTGGATGAAGTCATCCATGGAGTTGCTCTGCCCGCAATTCTGCATGCACCGCATGGTCATGCAGTATGCAGACGAATACTACCTGGCGACCCACCGTCGCTATGGCAGCCTGCACAAAGAAAACGCTGTGCGGGCGCGCAACCTGGCGGCCTGGAAGCGCCGCGTTGAAGCCGCGTGGCCCCTCGTGCAGGTGCGGCCGGTGCCGCCAAGCTCCGCGGAAGTGGAACTCGGCCGGGAAGTGTCGATCGCCGCGCAGGTTTCGCTGGATACGCTGGTACCAGAAGATGTGAGCGTGCAATTGGTAACCGGTCGCGTAGACGTTCAAGGAGAGCTGCAGGATCGCGTGCTCTTTCCGATGGATTGCGATGGCCGGGAATCATCCGGGGCCTATCTCTTCCGCGCGCAGTGGAGCCCCAGCAAGAGCGGACTGTGCGGTTACGCGATTCGTGTTTTGCCAAAGAATGCGGATGCGGTCGGCCCATTCTGGCCGCCGCTGATCGTCTGGGCCGGAGAAATTCCGGTACATGCGCCGGAACCAGTCCACACTTAAACGTCATCACGCACGTTGTCATCCCGAGCGAAGCGGAGGGATCTGCTTAATCATGCGTCCATAAAAATCAGATTCCTCGGGCAAGCGCCCTCGGAATGACAAGTCTTCCTTCATCCTCGTTAACCAGCCGTACCCTCCAGAAAGAGAAAAGCCCGGGTCGAAACCCGGGCTTCTCTCTGGTTCAGGGTCCGATGAGGGCGACAGGGATGAGCCGCCTCACCGGTGGTAGGTTAGGTCAGGTGTGGTCTACGGGGTTTCGAACTGCGTGGTTTACTACGGGGAACTCGATAGCGGTTCCGGTCAGGACTGCCCGCTTCAACAATTTCTTCAGGAACGAACGCTGCGATGGCGGGCGCATGCGCATTTCCGTCAACATGCGGCGGTAATCCGCTGTCCGGTGTGTCGCCCGCTTTGTTCGGCCAGGCAAGCCGCCTCTTTCAGGGTAGAGGCGGCCTGCGTCGGTGATGGGGATCAGCTTGCTCATTGTTGCTCGGCGCGCTTGGGTCAGGCGTGCTTTCCTTCGCTTTCTCTCTCAGACTGTCCTAATGACGGGCCAACTTTGCCTGAGGCATCGGAAAACGACAATGCACGGGCCGTGAACTGCGGGTGGACTCGAGGTGAACTGCCCCCATCTCGTAAGTTGTAGATAAGAAAGGCTGTTGTTCCAGTTCATTTGCAGGCGCGGATAACTCTGGTATATTGCCTCCCCGGTTCGGGCCATGACTGTTTCCGCGAACGAGAACAGAACGAGGAAGTTTGCTGCCTTTATTGTCGATGGGCGCGCTGGCGAACTCTATCGCCGCGGCAAGAAGGTCAAAGTCCAGCAGCAGCCCATGCAGATTCTGCTAGCGCTGCTCGAGCGGCCCGGCGATGTGGTCACGCGCGAAGAGTTGCGCGACAAGATCTGGTCCGCCGACACTTTCGTCGATTTCGAACACAGCCTGAATACCGCGGTCAAGAAATTACGCCAGGCGCTCGGCGACCGCGCCACCAAGTCGAAGTTTGTGGAGACCTTGCCGCGCCGCGGCTACCGCTTTCTCGCGACGGTGGAGACGGTCGATACGGCCGCTGCGCCGGCAGCCGCGAAACTCGAGAAGTCCTCGAGGCTTGATGGGAAGGTGTTTGCGCTGGTGGCCGAAGAGGGAACGGAATGCGTATTGGCGCCCGTCGATCACAAATCGTTCGACGAGTGGCGCAAGCTGGTCAGCCTGAGTGATGACGTGGGATTGTCGATGATGATTACTCAACATCGCTTGTTGCTGCTGGAGGCCGGAAAGACCGTGCGTATGCTCGCGCGCGATGCCGCCACAGGCTGGTGCGAGGTGCGCGTCCTGGAAGGCGAGCACTACGGTAAGACCGCTCTGGTAGAGCGCAAAGCGCTGGAGCCGGTAAAGCAGACGAAGATCACCGGGTAGCCGGTGTGACGGAAGTCAAGCTCAAGAATAGCGCGTCGGGTTACTGCTTGTTCGCCTTGGCCACGGGTGCCTTGCGTTTCTTGTCCACGGCCACCGCGCTTTGGCTCGGGGCCGAGGGTTCATGGGCGGAAGCCAGGCGAAGGCTCTCGCCGGGTTTGGAGCTAAGCGCTGAGTTCTGTGCGGTCACCGGCTTCGCGACGCTAGTCTTGGTGTCGACGGCGGCGAGGGCGCTCGGTCTTTCGAACGGCTCGACATTCGGCGCGTCAAAATGATCCGGGGCGATTTCGGATTGAGCTTTGCATGACGGGGATAAGGTGAGCGCCGCGCCGAAGCAAAAGGCCAGAATTGGCCACTTGAACGTAACCATAGCTTTCATCAAGCACCTCCGACTGAACTTTTTCGGGGGCCCAGGGTACAGATCCACCACGAATAGAGGCGGACGCTGATTCTGCTATTGGACCGTTTCTCTCTGGTGCGACCGATGGTTCGGCGGTACTAGGATGTGCCGGATTCGCTAACAGTACGGACGGCCTAGCGCCTTGTCTAACGTTGCAAGGCACTCCTCGCGTCCAAGGGTGCGCTGATGCCGAACCTAAATCTATGCGCGCGGCTAATGGTTGGACGCAGTGGAGGTGGAAGATTTTTCTGCGTTGGCGAGTTTGAGAACTAAGACCTGCCCATTGGAGTGGAACGAGCCGCCCGTGGCCGTCTTCGCTTCCTTCAGCGGATTCTGCGGAGTGAAGTGCGTGACCTCGGCGACGAGCCCGGTGCTGGAAAGAGTCTTTTCGACATAGTCGCGCTCGAGATCGATGTCCGGATCGATCTTGTGGGTGAGGCCGTTGTTGCGCTGGTCTTTTTCAAAGCCGATGTCATGCGTGGCGGCGCCAACCCAAAGCATTTGGCCGTTGGCCGTGAACGGCGCCTTCCAGATGCGCAGGTGATTGCGCGAAGCCACCACGGTAATGGGCTCGGCGTGCGCCCAACCATAATCCTGCGGTCGATCAAAGAGATAGAGGATACTCATCGGCATGGTCAGATACGATTCCTTCGAAAAGCTCGCGATAGCACCCGCAAGAATCGTCGACTTTACATCGGCATCCACGTGAACCCAGCCCGCATTAGTGAAGACTTTTTTCATCTGCTCTTCGTCGCCGAGGATCAGGAAGTTGACCATGTCGCCGGGATTCCCCTCTTTGTCGCTGATGCGCCGCGGAATCTTGGCAAAAAGGGAATTGTCGATGCCAGGCATCGAAGGGACGGCTTTCGCGACTTCCGCGGAAAAAGGTTTGTCCGGCGCGAACACTTCAAGCTTGACCGAATACGAGCCGTCTCCCGTGTCGCTGCTGGCCTGATTAATCCCGACCGCGAGTTTCCCGGCAACTGGCGCGACCACGTCCTTTTCCGCGCCAATCAGAAAAGGAGTCGCAAAGTCGGCGTCACCGATCCGGCCAATCACCGCGCCGCGCCCCGCCTCATTGAGCGGCAGAATGCGAATCAGGTCTTTGAAGCTCCTCGTTAGTCCTTCCGGTCCGTTGTCGGCCTTCGCATCCGCATAGCGCAACTTGCCTTCCGAATGAATAACGATGCGCTGGCCGGGTTCCAGTGTAATCCCGGTGTCGTTCCACACCTTGCCCCCTTCGAGTGCGACGGTCTTTGAGGCGACTTGCTTCGTGGCCGGTGTGCCCGCGGGCGTCGGCGCAGGCTTGGCCTGCTGGTCGGCCTGCATTGCAGACGATGGCGGCGTCGAAGGCGTGTACTGTGCGGCCAACAGCCCCGGGAGAAGAAACGAAACCGCAAGAAACAGCAACCTCGATAGGATTCTCTGCAAGCTAGTCATGGCGTGGGTGTCCTTAGCGGGGCGGAAACACTATTGGTAGCAAATGGAAGCGAGCAAGGCAAGGCCGAGCCAATCCGGCAACGCACGTCCTGTTGACAACTCGCATGATCCAGGAGGCCTATCGGGGCCGGTGTGGCAAACCCCCGAGAGCTGCCGCCAGGTCGCGAACGCCGCGCCGAATTTCCTTGCTGTCGACGGCCGCAAATCCGAGTTGCAAACCTTCTCGAGACGGTCGCCCACGCCAGTAATGGTGGAGCGGAGTGACGTCGACATTGTGCCTGGCGGCAGCGATAGCAGCGGACTGAGCCGTGACGGCGCCGGATAACCAGCCGACCGTCTGCAATCCGGCGTCGACGCGCGCGATCGAAAGAAGTCCTCGAAGATGCGATGCTGCCTCATCCATGAGGAGCGAGAAGCGCTCGGCATAAATCTCGCGCATACGCCGGATGTGACGCTCGAAATGGCCCTCGGCGATGAAGTCGCAAAGAACGAATTGTTCCAGGAGTGGCGTGTGACGAATCGTCAGCGATAAAGCGGCTTCAAAGCGTGGAAGCAGGCCGGTGGTAACCACCATGTACCCGAGCCGAAGCGCCGGGAACAGCACCTTGCTGAAACTGCCCGCATACAGCACCGAGCCGTGGTCGTCGAGTCCTTGAAGAGCCGGAGTGGGACGGCCGGAATAGCGATATTCGCTGTCGTAATCATCTTCGAATATTACGGCGGCGGATCTTCGCGCCCACTCGAGGACTTCCAAGCGGCGGCTCAAACTCATGGTGGTACCCAGCGGAAACTGGTGGCCCGGAGTGACGTAAAGCAGACGAGTATTCCTTTTCGGTAGCTTGCGAATGACGATCCCTTCGTTGACCCGTCTCCTCCTCCACATGGCCGCACCCCTCGATGATCCCGGCGGACAACGGACAATCCGGCTGACTACATCCATGTTGGGATGGGACCGAATCGCCTGCCGGCTGCCTTCTTCCCGCGTCGTTCCTTGACGGCGGAAGGATGGGCCTGTACATTGGCTAAAGGGTACGGCAGCGTGATTCCTGA
>Ga0207761_1000098_pt1 | contig 27154 bp, 20 predicted proteins | sample LuqExpMetageno34_FD_187792 | JGI IMG/M metagenome (GOLD analysis project Ga0207761, IMG submission 187792) | Tropical forest soil microbial communities from Luquillo Experimental Forest, Puerto Rico - Sample 34 (SPAdes) | ecosystem: Environmental > Terrestrial > Soil > Tropical forest ... | reverse complement strand
GTGATTTTCTTTCGTCGCTAGCCGCACTCGGATGCATTTATTCGGCGCGGAGTCTGTATTTCTAGGATTGGCCCCAAACGAGGCGCGCCGTCTCCGTCACCAACCTCAATTTCGCCCACTGGTCCTCTTCCGTGAGCAAATTCCCTTCGGCCGTCGACGCGAACCCGCATTGGGGACTGAGCGCGAGGTTCTCGATGGGCACATGCCGCGATGCCTCTTCAATTCGCCGGGCAATCGTATCGCGATCTTCCAGGCGGGGAACCTTCGAACTGACCAGCCCCAGCACGACGATCTTCCCCTTCGGCACAAAACGAAGAGGCTCGAAAGTTCCAGAACGCTCATCGTCGTATTCCAGTAGGAAGCGATCGACCGCCAGCGTTTCAAACAATTTTTCGGCAATCGCGTCGTAGCCGCCTTCGGCATACCAGTGACTGCGATTGTTGCCCCGGCAAAGATGAATGCCGAGCGTCACTCCATTGGCTCTCGCCGCTTCAAAACAGGCGTTGTCTGCGTGCAGCGCTTCGTCGAACGCGGCGTCCGGTTCAACGCGCAACTCCGTCCTGATCCAGTCGCGCCACTTCGGGTCCATGTAGTAGCTGTAACGGGGCGCATCGATTTGAATGTATGCGACTCCCTCCGATGCAAGGTTCCGCAGGTCGGACTTCATGATCTCCACAATGTCCCAAAGGAGCGCCGAATGATCTTTGTAGACCTTGTCGGTTACATCCGTTTTGTACGCGATCGCTGGAAACTGCGTGGCGCTCGGCAGGGTCATCTTGATTGGCAAAGGGGAATGGCTTTTCAGAAAAGGCAGTTCGTGTCGCGTCAGCGGCCGCACTTGCCGTAATTTCGATGTCACCACACCTGCGACGCTACTGGCGGCGGTCCCGCCTGATTGGCCGCCGTGCCACTCGCGCCCAACCGCGTTTCCCAGATCGAATCCCTCGACCGCATCCGTAAAATCGCTCATGAAATTCCGCCGTCGGAACTCGCCATCAGTCGCGACCGCGAATCCCAGTTGTTCCTGCTTGTCGAGAATTCGCAATATCTCTTTATCTTCAACGAGGCGCAACGATTCGGGTGGCGCGCTCCGCCTGGCTTCGAGAAGCCGCGGCGGGCGAAGAAAACTTCCGATGTGCTCGGCTCGTATGCTAAGTGGCACGAAGGTTCACGGAGCTCTTTTGCGTCCAGGAGCGCACAATCACGTTGTTACGACCTCTAGCCTACTCTATTGTGCGTCTAAATCGCGGCTGCCGCCCGAGCCTGTGCAACTTTACGTTGGGCCTGTTCCGCTTGAAGTTCAAAATTCTCGGCAAGAAGTGCGTTTCCCATGACTGAATAAGCATGAGCCAAATTACCCAGCCACTTCGCCACGGAGATCCAATCGCCCAACTCCCGGGCGATCTCGACAGCTTTCTGATAGTTCAAAATCGCCGCTGAGAATTCGCCGCGCCTAAGATAAATATTGCCGATATTTGCAAGGTCGATCTGATAGGTCGGCATCGCTCGCGCCTCCAGGGAAGACTGGAGAGCTTGCTCGTAGTATTGCAACGCGCGGTCGTCCTCTTTGAGTCCGTAGTAGCAACACCCCAACTCACTGAGGATTCCATCGGCCTCGAACGAAAGTCCCGCGTCAACAAAACGCCCGCGCGATCGCTCGTACCACGTAATCGCCTCGGCAAACTCGCCTTTCAGCATGAAGCTCTTTCCGATTCCAGAGCAAGCGCGAGCCTCGACAAGTGGAAGTCCATGCTGCAGAGAGAGAGATAAAGCCGAACGGGCCCGTCTTTCCATGCCTTCGTGGTCCGCCATGTAGAAGGCGAGGGTCATCTGGTTGATTTCGACTTCACACCGAAGTGAAAGCTGGCCCGTTTCGTCCGCTAAGTCCGCGGCTTCCTGAAGCACGTCTCTTGCTTGTAGGTAGTTGCCGATGCGGCTGAGATAGAAACTCTTCTGGATCAGCAGCTGACCCAACAGGGCCGACTCCAACCCCGTTGTAAGTTTGTTGACCTCGACGAGATCCAGGGCTTCGGCGAATCGTCCTTGCATGCCTAGACACTGCGCCATGATACAGCGGAACCACCAGAATGCCGGTGGATTGCCCCTCATTTCCGGAGACTCAATCGCGCGATTTGATATCGTCACACACTCATCAAACGCACCACGCCGGAAAGCAGCGCTCGCCGCGGCAATTTCGTCAGTTTCCATTGACGGACTACCCCTGTCGAGGTGATCGGCCGCGCTATTGTTTCGGTTGTGCAGGGGGCGTGGGCGGAGGTGGAGGCACGGGCGAACCCGGTGGCCGCCCATCGTTGCCTGACACGCTCGGGTTGTCTGCTGGGACTTTCACAACCGTGGTTGTGGTCGCGGCATGTGCCGATGGCAGGGTAGCGCCAACCAACCCGACCGCCGTAAGCAAAGAGAGTAGTCGACCGATTACTTTGGTGATCATATACCCTCCTAAAGGATGCGCAGTAGTCTGGACCCGGTAATTCAAATGTCAAATTAAAAATAGATGAACAGATGAATCCCGGAGCCAAACCGCCCATCTTAGACCCAGCTTTTCAAGACCCAACATAGAGTTGGAATGGCGCCCAATAGAACGGTTTGCGAAAGACCGTCGCCGGATTGGACTTAAGAATGAAGAGTTTTGCGTTGCGTAGCGCGGTGCTCGCATCTTCACCCTTGCCCAATCCTTCATACAGTTTGTCCATCAATAAGCCCGTCGAAGACGAATCGCTGACTTCCCATAGCGACGCGATGACGTTGTGCGCCCCCGCGCGCAGGAACGCCCAGGAGAGTCCCACCAACCCTTCGCCAGCATACGCCCGCGTGCCCGCGCCGTTGCACGCGGAGATCGTCACCAATTGCGCGTTGAGCGGATGCTGCACAATATCCCGCGCGTAAAGTTTGTAGGAGTCCCCTTCACGGCTAAGAATCACCGCTGATTGAAGCGGCTGGGTCAGGCTTGCAGTTCCGTGCGTCACAAAATGCAGATAGGAGAATTGTCGCGGATTGCTCTGCAGATACGCGGAAGGTGTGGCCTGCTTCCCGTCGAGTACTTTGCGCTGGTCCTGCGCAAAGTGCGCGGAGACTTTTTGCATCTCCAGTTCCGCTTGCGGCAACGCCGGAAAATCCTTGTTCGGAGGCTCCGAGTTTCCCACAAGCAGGAGGTTCTTCGTTCCAACGGAAGGTTTTCGACTCGACTCCGCAAGCAACGTCAGCGATCCCGCTGTCGAGAGTGTGACGTCCTCGATCCAGTAGTGCGGGTTCGGATTCGGCACAATCAGCGTTTCAAAATTCAAGCTGTAAAGACTTTCCGCAGGCAGTACGACCACCCGGGAGTTATTGGGAATGAGCGCTCGTGCTGGTGCAATTAACGTCTCGTATAGCTTCTTGCCGCTGGCGTTGCCCGTGGTCAGTACATCTTCACCATTCACAAGCGCTCCCCGGTAACTCTGAAGCAACGGCTCGATATCGAATTTCTTGGGCAGCGAGAGGCATGCGAGCTTGGACGGTGTGATCACCCACAGATAAGAGTGTTCCGAGCCAATCCAATAAAACAAGAGAATCGAGTGGAGCTTTTGCGCCAATTGTTGTGGACGAAAGTTTGCCGGGGTGAGAGGACCCGCTTCCACTTTCTTCAGCCCTTCTGCAAGTGTCCGCGCCCGGCTCAACTCCGCAACCTCCAATGCCTGGCTCTCCCTCCGGTGCATGACAAGAAAATCGATGTATTCACCGTACAGCGCAATGACCGCGGAGGTGAACGGAAGTCGCAGTTCCTCGTCCTTCACTGACGAGCGCACATCTTCGACCGTCGCGAGCAGCGTTCGGTACTGCTTCTCAGCCTTCGCGTCCGCGTGTTCTTCAACATAAAGAGCCGCTAGGCTGGCTTGCGCTCCCCATTTTTGCGAGGAATCGCTGCGTGCATCACTGACGATTTGCAGGAACGTTTTCTCCGCATCTGCGAATTGCCTCTTCTTCTGCTTGATTGTGGCATCAACTATGGCCAGATCCAGAGCCACGGCGGCATCCCCTCTGTCCCCTGCATAGGTCGAAGCCTCGTCGAAATACTTTTCCGCCTCCTCAAGCTCGTCCGTGTCGAGCGCAATGCCAGCCAGCGCTTTGAGATACTGCACCAGGATGGTCTTGTCGTCTCGCTCGCGCGCCATGCTCAAACCACGTTGCAAATAGTTTTTGGCCTCCGGCAGATTTCCTTGCTCGTAGTACGCGTTAGAGATTGCGGCGATCCAGTAGACTTGTTCGTCAGTAAGATGCGCCTGACGGGAGACTTCTTCTGCCTGCTTGTACAAGATCAGCGCATTTTCGTAATCGCCCAGCTTGCGGTAACACCACGCCGTGTTTCCGAGAATCTGCTCAAGGGAGTATCGGGCGCCAGCGCTTTGAGCCACTTGCAGCGCGGTGCGATACGATTCAACCGCCTCGTCATAACGTTCCAGTCTCGTCTCGACGATTCCCAGCCCACTTAGTGCGGCAGCCTCGAAATAAGGATCGTTTTGCTTGCGTGCGCCCTGCAGCGCGTTACGGTAGGAGATTTCGGCGCAGCCCAAATCGTCTGCGAGAAAACACACCGTTCCTTTGCGAAGAGCAACTTCGCCCATCAACTCTGGCTGCCTTGTCTCGGCGAGGGTCTCCGCCTGAGAGATGAGTGCAGCGGCTTCTTTCGGTCGTTGTGTGTTCGCCAGGGACAGCGCTTTGGTCAGTTTTCGACGGACTTCAAAGTTGGATTCGCGAAATTTTGCCGGAGGTTCAGCATCGAGTTGCGATAGAGACTCGTTATACTTTCCTTGCAACTGGAAGATATGCGCTTTGATTCCGGAGAATCCCCAATGCCATTCGGACTCTTCCGATGTATAGCTCTTTAGGCCGTTGTCAACCAGAGTGGAGGCCGTCGCTAGGTCGCCTTGTTTAACCTTGAGCCAGGCATCTTCGTATCTGTGCGCGGGATCTCGGCGAGTGCCACAGCCCCCAAGAACGATGGCCAGGGCGCAAGAAACGACTAGTTCGACCCTGGCGGACGACCGTTTGTGCCGGTCTGCCCGGCCGACCCGCCACCGCCATTGGGTGACCCCAATTCGAAGCGAATCATTGTCAGGGTCTTGCTCCCGTGCGTCAGTATCAGTTCCGCTAGATGTACCTTGCCGAACTCCGGGACGATCAGCACATGCCCGTGATGGCCCAGATGTTCGACGCCCGGACATCTTGCGGGTTTGAGCGTCTTGACTAGTGAGCAACAGATGACTCCGTGGCGCGGGATTTCAATTCCCTTCTCCGGTAGTTTCCATAAGCCCAAAGGGCTCTCGGCCATTTTCCTGAATTCGTCGTTCTTTTCAAGCTCGGCAATCGCTAGTTCGAACGTCCTGAGCTTGGGCAGAAACTCGTGATGTAACTCTACATCGATCCTACAGCCGGCGATCTGTAGATTGTCGAAGCGGCTACCTAGCCACGTGCTCTCTGGCTCCGCGCCTGACTCGTAACTGGACGCCAGCCGGGATACGATCCGGTCGGCGGTGATGATGTCGAGAATATTCAAACCCTCGACCACCGAAGTTGCCAGCGTCGTGTGAATACAGTGCTCTTTCCCTTTTTCGTCCGTCACGAACTTCTCGCTGCCCGAAACTTGTGAATATGCGGCTTTGAACGACGCAAATCCGTCGAACCGGAAATTCTCGACGCGCGCGCTTCCATGGCCGCCGGTTATCGGCAAGGAAGTCCCGGCCTGCACGTCAATCAACCGCTCGATCGGCCTCGTAAAGTGAGCGCTGAACGCGTTCGCGCAGGCATGATACAGAAAGGGCGTAACGTGATGAGTCATGAGGGGACGCTCCACTTGAGAATTGGCTTGCGAGTTCTTTCTACAGCTATGGACGGTTTTCTACGGCAAACGATATCCGCTGAACTTCTCGAGACGATACTTCCTTGCTTGGCCCGCTTTCGCCTTGGAAAACCAGATCGTACTTTCCGGGCTGTACTTTTCCTCCGGGGATCGCCAGGTGTAGCTCCTTGTTGGCCAGCTCCCCGGCTACGCTGAATCTCATGACTGTTCTTCCAGAGCCGTCGACCAGGCTGCCCGTATAGCTCTGGTAAGGTACCGCCGGAGTGAAGTCGAAGTCCAGCGCAAAACTTTCGTTTGGCCCTACCGCGACTGTCGAAGCACTCTCGCCCCTCGTCGCTCCCTGCAAGTGATACGAGGATCCGAAGACCTGTGCTCTTCCAACTTCCCTGTTCTGCTCTCTCAGCCCTGGAATCGTCACGAGATTCTGAAACACGATGACCAGCGCCAGTGCCGCCATGGCCGGCAGTGCAATCGCCGGACGTAGCCAGGCGAACCAACCGCGCCTTTCTCGCTGTCCTACGGGCTCCTCTTTCGCCGTGCTCGCACTCTCCCTCAGAATCTCCCGGCTGGCCTTCACAAACGTCGTGAGAGCTCTTACGTCTCTCGCGCACTCGCTGCAATCGAAATAATGCTCTTCAAATTGATCCCGGAGTTCAACCGACATCTCTCCCAGGACGTATTTCTCGACGGCTTGGAGCCGCACTACGTCTGAATGGTCCATATTCCCTGTCCACTAAATAGTGCAGGCCAACCCAATTTCGTATCACCCCAATCCTGTTTTTGTGGAGGCGAATGGCAGTTTCTCCGAATCGCGGGCGAAACAAGAGCGAAAACGCTCCTTCGCTCGGTGTAGCAGGACCCGTAGATACTGGCGATCCACCCCAAACTCCTGACAAACCTCGTCTTTTCCGCGGTCCTCCAGAAAGATGGACTTGAGCAGTTCGCGGTCGCGTGGTTTCATTTCACCCAGAATCTCTCTCACTTTTTCTTTGGTCTCCCGGCTGATCAGCGTCTTTTCCAAGTCTACAATTTTGTCAGGGATGTCCAGGTGGTCGGGCTGCAGCGCCTCGCTGCGGTGCCAGTCGCGCGCATTTTCCCGCAACACATTCTTACAGACGGAGTTGACGAAGGCTCCAAAACGGTCGGGTTGCCGCACGCCGCCTTCCCGCCGCAGGATCGCGATCACGCGGGTCAACGTTTCCTGGCGGACATCATCCACCTTCTCCGGCGGAAGGTACCGAGCCCGGAGCATGATGCCTAGCAGGTGTCCAAAGTACGCCACAAAGTGCTGTTCGGTTGCCGGTTCCCCATCCCTCAACCGATCAACATAGGCCTTGTCGAATGTGAAAAGCTCCAAAACTCCCTCGGGACAGTCGGGCGCGAGTATATCTTCGCCTCCCGTAACACGCAATCACCCTTCGGTTTACCCGAAATGAAACGTTTTGCACACTTTGAGCACTACCTGCCAAGAGGAACCAATTGCACAGAGGTTCCCTTGCCTGAGACAGTCACCAACTCAGGTTCCCCAGGGCGCGTCTGCTGGACCCTGACCAAGGCGCGCCCCCTCCTTTTTGCGAGAAGGAGGGGATTCATGGAGGTTTCGTGGCAAGCCCAGCTCAGATCGGCAGTTACACAACACCCATTTCTGCGGACTCTTCCGCTGATTTGCTCAACAACGAACGACCGTCTCGAACGACCAAGACCGCCGTTCTGGAAGGAGCTTCGGCGTCCCGGAGCGAACACGTCGCGCAGCAGGGCGCTCCGACGATCATTGCCCACTCTGTTGAATTCGTCGCCCTGCCCGGCAGGGCTGAAGGTATCCAGGCGGAAATCCCGACGGCGATGCGCCACGCGTTTCGCGATACCGAGGGGTTCATGGGTTCCATGGTGCTGGTCTCGGAACAAGAAGCCCGGCTCGTCACCGTTATCACCCTCTGGACTGGCTCCAATCGTCTCGCGCTGTGCGGCGAATGTGAAACGCGGCTTCGACGCTGGCTGGCCCCCTACGTCGATCGTTCCCTTCGCACCCGCCGATTTGCTTCGTATGTCGCGGCTCCGGACCGCTTCTCCGGTAAGACTCATCTTCGGTCACCGATGGATGGCCGCGAAAACTCCGTTCATCTGCAATAGCGCTTTATTTCTAATGCAAAAAGAAAGTGAGAGGAACGTGCATCATTCGGAAGAGGGTTTACATTCTGCTGCTACGGGCACAGCCAAGGCACGAATAGCACCTCGCTGTGCTGACAGCCAGTGCAATAGCCAGAGTATTGTCGTGCTTGCAGGACTTGGCCTCTGTCTCGATCATTTTCTGGCGAAGTGTTACGAGCGGCTGGACCGCATCGAGCCACTTGTTCGCAGCCCCAGGATCGATCCTCAGGAAGTCCATGGGCTTCGCAAGCTATTGCAGGAGTGCGCGAATCAAACCCTGCTCGTCTGCCTGCGCCATGAGCCACTGAGTAATCTCGAGCGGTCACGCTTGCTCGAAATCTTGCTGCAATGCGGTGACTTGCAGGTGTTGCTGCACCGGCCCATACCGCATCTCGTGTGACCGCCGCCGCTATGGGCGAGTTGCGTGACTAGTTTACTTTTTCCAGTTCCGCGGACAGATGTTTGGAGGCGCCGCCCTCTAGATTCACGTCTTGCATCCACTCTTTGTACCCGTCGAGCACCATCCGCACGCTGTGCTGGCCTGGGCTCAAGTGCAACGTCGACGGCGTATTCGCCATGAATGTTCCATCCACGTAAACGCTTGCCGCTGTTGGATTGGATTGAATCTCCACCAGACCAGTCGTTTCGGGCGCGGTTCCGGCAGGGTAGGCTATCGCCGGAGGAATCGGTGCCGTGGCTGGCTTTTCAGCAGCAGCCGTTGTCGTTGACTGCTCCTTGGGTGCGAACTTCACCGCTTCCAGTTTCCGGTCCCCGTCCACATACGCGACCACTTCCGCCCCTTCCGGAACTGTGATGTCTTTGCCTTTCATCAACAGAAACAGTGGCGCCGCGGGGAAAAACAATACTCCCGCCGCCACGATTCCTACGGTCATCCCCACAGCGGCATTCTTTCCCTTCGATTCTTTGACCGCCCGCACCGGGACCGTCTCCAAATCCGCCAGACGCACATACGTCAACACGATTTCCAGCTTTCCCGCTCGACCCATTCTCCGCTTGGGCTGTGCCTCCGTTACCTTACCCATTCCTGCGGAGCCCTTGGCAATCACCACGGTTCCATTGACCGCCACATCCTCTGTCACGCTGAAGTCGACCGGCTGGCCAACGGTTGCATCTGCCGAGGACATGGTCCGGTTCAGTCGCAGTTTGATGGGCGTACCGTCCAGCAGAGCAATCTGCGGCCCTTCCGGAGCATTGGTCGCTCCGGCGGCCGGCTCCTGCCTTGCCCATGACTGTGTTGTCAGACAAAAACTGAGTGCCAGCGCGAGGGCTGCTCTCGTCCACACATGGCTTGCGCGCACTTCCGACTTGCATGGCCTTGCCTGATTCGAACAATCAGTGCGATCCATGATCATCTCCATTCTCTGCGATCCGTTCTCTGTTAGCGGAGACGGACGCCAGATTCAACCATGCGTTCAGCGATATTACCAACTCGCTATGCGTGCAAGCGGTGACAAGCGACACCCTTCCGATGCCGCGGTTCGCCCTATCCTGCCGCCCTATTTCGCTTCTTTCTCTGGCAATCTCGCGGAGATTGACGCTTCTTCGAGCCCAAGGTATTTTCGATGGATGTACCGACCTCTTCCGCTCCGCAAGTTCGCTGGGCTTGCTGCGACGATTCTCCTGGCGGCGAGTCTGCTCCTGGCTGACGCCACCTACCAGCAATCTGTCGAGAACTGGCGCAAGGCTTATCAGGCTTCACTGACCTCTGACACCGGCTGGCTCACCGTTTCCGGCCTCTTCTGGCTCAAAGAAGGCGCCAACCGCTTCGGCTCCGATCCCTCGAACGAGATCGTGCTCCCGTCGAGCGCGCCGCCGCATGCGGGCGTCTTCGAGTTTCACGGCGACAAGACAACGGCACGAATCGAACCGGGCGTCGTGGCTACCCTCAATGGCAAACCGGTGCAGAGCGCAGAACTGCGGCCTGACGTCGCCAGTGACCGCCTCGTGCTTGGCGACCTGACGCTCTACGTGCATGCCAGCGGTAATCGCCTGGCGATTCGCATGAAAGACAGGAACAGCAAACTCCGCAGGGAATTCTCTGGTTTGCATTGGTTCCCTGTCGACGAAAGCTATCACGTCACCGCGCGCTACGTGCCCTACGATGCCCCAAAACAGCTCGATTCACAGAACGTTCTCGGCGATCCCATCAAGCTTGATATTGTTGGTTACCTGGCTTTTTCTTTGCGCGGCCAGGACTTTAAGTTGGAGGTCGAACAGAACAGAGACGGCGGTTTCTTCGTTGTATTTCGCGATCTGACCGCCGGCAAGGAGACTTACCCAGCTTCCCGTTTCATTGACACGGAACCGCCACAAGGTGCTGCCCCGGGCACGACGGTCGACCTCGATTTCAACAAGGCCTACAACCCTCCCTGCGCCTATAACCCCTTCACCACTTGCCCCCTGCCCCTCCCCGGCAATCGCATGAAGATAGCCATTCCGGCCGGGGAAAAAATCTACAAGGAACACGCCCACTGATGTTGGGGGCGAGCGGTCAGCCGCCGCACTGCTTCAAAATGAAATCTCTACTGAAAAAAAGTAAGGTTTCGACTAGAATACTCAGCGTACAAAAATCATTCCATCCTTTTTCGACCTGGAGACTGCTTCATGGCTATTGCAACCACGAATCCCGCCACTGGTGAAGTCGTCAAAACATTCACGGCGCTTACCGATGCGCAGGTCGACGAAAAAATTGCCAAGGCCGCGAGGACCTTTCAGTCGTTCCGCAAGGCTTCGTTCGCCGACCGCGCCCGCTGGATGAACCAGGCCGGTGAAATCCTCGATGCCGAAAAAGAAACTCTCGGTCATTTGATGACCCTCGAAATGGGCAAAACCCTGGGCTCCGCCATCGCGGAAGCCGAAAAATGCGCCCTGGCCTGCCGTTACTACGCGGAACACGCCGAGAGCTTCATCAAAGACGAAGTCATCGAAACCACGGCCTCGAGAAGCTATATCCACTACCAGCCGCTCGGCATCGTCCTCGTCGTCATGCCGTGGAATTACCCGCTCTGGCAGGTTTTTCGCTTCATTGCCCCGGGCTTGATGGCAGGCAACGTTGGCTTGCTCAAGCACGCTTCCAACGTTCCGCAATCCGCTCTCAAAATCGAGGAAATCATCACCCGTGCCGGTTTCCCGGACGGCGTCTTCCAGACGCTCCTGATCGGCGCGTCGCAGGTTGACCACATTCTGAACGATCCTCGAGTGGCCGCCGCCACACTCACGGGCAGCGAGCAAGCAGGGATCCAGGTCGGCGTCGCGGCAGCTAAGCGCATCAAGAAAGTCGTTCTTGAACTCGGAGGCAGCGACCCTTTCATCGTGATGCCTTCTGCGAATCTGGACGACGCACTGGCCACGGGAGTGAAGGCCCGCGTCCTCAACAACGGCCAGTCCTGCATCGCGGCGAAGCGCTTCATCGTTCATGAACAGATCGCCGACCAGTTCGAAAAGGGATTCGTCCGCCGCATGCAAGCCCTCAATCTCGGCGACCCATTCGATCCCAAAACGGACGTTGGGCCCCTTGCCAACGCCGATGCCGTCAAGGATCTCGACGCCGATGTTCAAAAAACCGTCCAGGCGGGCGCCAAGCTTCTCACAGGCGGCTCCCCGAGTCCTGGGCCCGGCTTTTTCTATCCCCCTACCGTGTTGACGAACATCCCCAAAGAGTCGCCCGCTTATCGCGAGGAATTCTTCGGACCCGTTGCCAGCATCTTCCGCGTCAAGAGCATTGACGACGCTATCGCTGTCGCCAACGACGTGCGGTTCGGTCTCGGTGCCAGCGCTTGGACCAACGATCCCAATGAACGAGCCCGCTTCATCAACGATCTTGAAGCCGGCATGGTTTTCATTAACCAGATGGTTGCTTCCGACCCTCGCGTGCCGTTCGGCGGCGTCAAAGCCTCCGGTCACGGCCGCGAGCTTGGACCCTACGGCATCCGGGAATTCACCAACGCCAAAACCGTGTGGATTCGCTAGTGAGCGCTAGCGGATGAGGTTATAGGGTCGAGCAGGCGCGACCCATGTCCGCACGGCGCTAACTGTGGTCTCTCGCCGATTGACGAGTGAACTCTCGAAGGAGCATGATTTGTGCTCTAGGCCCGAAGCAGGTGCCGTGCCCTGGCTCCTCCCTCCGTTGGCCGCGTGCCGCTCCGCACGCGTGGTTTCGGGCAAGAAACCGTCCATCTCTTCTGTGGAGTGAATGCCGTGCCAAAGACTCTGGAAAAGAAGCAAGTCGAGCGGAAGCCTCGCGAAGTTCGCCCCAAGAAACAGGCGCTCACCGAAGCGCAAATTGCCGTGCACTGGAAAGAAGAGGAATACATTCGTCCGCCCGCACGGTTCATCGCTCAGGCGAATCTAAACGACCCTCGCACCGTCGAGCGCTTCAGTGAAAAGAACTTCCCCGAGTGCTTTCGCGAATATGCGGAACTTCTGCACTGGGACCAGTATTGGCACACCACTCTCGACACCAACCATCCCCCGTTCTGGAAATGGTTTGTCGGCGGTCGCCTCAACGCCAGCTACAACTGCGTCGATCGCCACCTGGCCAAGTGGAAGAACAAAGCTGCTCTTATCTTCGTACCCGAACCCGAAGACGAACACCACATCGTCATCACCTACCAGGAGCTTTATCGACGTGTAAATGAAGTCGCTGCCATGCTGCGTGACTTTGCTGGCCTGCAAAAGGGCGATCGCGTCACCATTCACATGCCCATGGTGCCCGAGCTTCCCATCACCATGCTGGCCTGCGCTCGCCTCGGCGTGATTCACTCGGTCGTGTTCGGTGGATTTTCCGGTGAAGCTTGCGGCCTCCGCGCAGCCGACTCTGGCAGCCGCGTGCTGATCTACATGGACGGCTACCATCGCAACGGCCGCTGGGTTGATCATAAGGCCAGCGCTGATATCGCCGTCGAAACCGCTAAAAAAGAAGGCCAGCACGTCGACAAGGTCCTCGTCTGGAAACGCTACCCGCACAAGTACACCTCCGACTCGCCGATGATTCTGGAGCGCGATTATTTCGTTGACGAAGTTCTGAAGGAATATCGCAACCGGACCGTCGAGCCAGTTTCCATGGAATCCGAAGATCCGCTCTTCCTCATGTACACCAGCGGCACCACCGGTAAGCCCAAGGGCTGCCAGCATCGCACCGGAGGGTATCTCGCCTACGTCACAGGCACCGCGAAGTTCTATCAGGACATTCATCCCGAAGACGTTTACTGGTGCATGGCCGATATCGGCTGGATCACCGGTCACTCCTACATTGTCTACGGCCCACTTGCTCTTGCCGCCACCAGTGTGCTTTACGAAGGCGTGCCACAATTCCCCGATGCCGGCCGTCCCTGGCGCATCGCCGAACGGCTCGACGTCAATATCTTCCACACTTCACCAACCGCGATTCGCATGTTGCGCAAAGCGGGCGCCGACGAGCCCAAGAAGCACAACTACCGCTTCAAGCACATGACTACGGTCGGCGAACCCATCGAGCCAGAAGTCTGGCGCTGGTATCACGAAGTTGTTGGCAAGGGCGAAGCAGTCATTGTCGATACCTGGTGGCAGACCGAAACCGGAGGCTTCCTCTGCACTACCAAGCCCGCACTTGATTCGATGAAACCTGGCAGCGCGGGTCCCGCATGCCTTGGAATTTATCCTGTGATTTGGGACGAGGAGGCCAAGGAAGTCACCAATCATGCCGCGGGTAACATCTGTATCCGCAATCCCTGGCCGGGAATCATGCAGACTATCTGGGGCGATCCCCAGCGCTTTGTCAACAACTACTATAAGAAGTACAACACCAACCCGCATAGCAAGGATTGGCGCGACTGGCCATACTATGCTGCGGACGGCGCGGTTCTCCCTCCGGACGGCTTCTACCGCATCCTAGGCCGTGTCGACGACGTCATCAACGTCGCTGGCCACCGCCTCGGCACCAAGGAACTCGAATCCGCCTGCCTCACCATTCACGAAATCGCCGAAGCTGCGGTTGTGCCTGTCGTCGATGAGGTGAAGGGCCGCGTCCCCGAAATCTACATTTCACTGAAGCCTGGCGTGCTGCCGAAGAAGACCATCATCGAAAAGGTGACCGCCACCATCGAAACCATGATTGGCAAAATCGCGCGCCCGAAGCGCATCCACATCGTCCCCGATATGCCGAAGACGCGTTCCGGGAAAATCATGCGCCGTGTTCTGGCCGCCGTTTCCAATCACATGGACACGGGCGACATCACCACGCTAGCCAACCCGGACATCGTCGAGCAGATTCGCCAGCTTGTTCAGGGGCGCGAGATCATGCCTCTTAACGAAGGTCCCGAAGACATCAAAATGTTCGGCGACGAACGCTAGTTTTGCGGCACGAAAGTTCTGTTTACCCTAAGCCGCTTTTGCGAGGGGCGACTGACTGTTTGTGTAGTGGCCGATCTTTAGATCGGCCAGAGCGAGTCTCCGAATGCATCCGGGCCCCAGCTCCCTGAGCCGCGCTCACTCTCAGTGCAACTCCGCCTGCGGCTCCGCCAAAACCTGTTCCGCCTCCTGCATCTTCCCGTCAGCCCGCAACGCTTTCACCAACTGCTCCCGCGCAACCACAAGGTCCGGATTTTGCTCTAGCAAATCGTGGAACTCCTTTGCCGCCGCCGCATACTTCTCTTGCGCTAGATACGCATTCCCCAGCGCCAGCGCCGCGTCCGCCCAATTCGGGGCAATCTCCCTAGCCAATCTTAAATGCTCGATCGCTTGCCGGTAGTAGCCTTCGGCAAAATACAATTGGGCGAACTCATACTGATAACGGGGATTTCTCGGATCAAGTTGCAGAGCGTGTTCGAATCCCTGCACTGCCTTTTCGTACTCCCTCATGGATTCGTAAGTACGAGCTCGCGAAGCATATATTTCGGCGTATCCATCATGCAGTTTTTCCGCCTTCGCCAGTGCTTCTAGTGCCTCATCATATCGACCTTGGATCTGACGTGCGTGTGCCAGCGCGATATATGCCGCCGCATCATTCGGTCTCGCCTCAACAAACAGGACCGCCTCTCGTACCGCACATTCCGGCAGGTGCGAGTGGTAGCAAACCGTCGATCTGGCCGCGTGCGTATACGGCGATTGTGGCGCGAGTTGCACGGCCACCGTGGCCGCACCGTAAGCCGCAATCCAATCCTCCTCGACACTGAGCATGTGCGCATACACCAATCGCACATCCGGATCGCGCGGTTGCTTCTCCACTTCCGCCTGCATTGTCAGCGTCGCGTGCTGCCAGTCGTTCCACATGACCGCGCCGGCCATTTCATACAAATAGTCCGTGGGCTTTGGCACGCGCAGTGCCAGGCCCCATCGATTCCGCGGACCAGGTGCATGTTGAACAACCCGAATCGTCTCGGCATCTGCTCCCGCCGCCGACAGTGCGCTCAAGAAGGCAATGTCGGGATAGCTTCCTAATCCGCGCGCGCAAACCTCTTCCCGAATCTCTTCTTGCGTCAACCCTTCCAGTTGCCACGCTAGAACCTGTTCCGGTGGCACTGGAGTCTTCTCATGATTCGCTGTTGTGTCTGGTTGCTGCAGGAAGGAAAAGGCCGTAAACAATAGAAAAGTAAGCACGGGGCCGCCTTGCCGGCAAATGAACGCAATCTGCCTAACCCAGGTTTATCGGCAGCTTTTGGATTTGCCTTGACGGTGAGAGTTTGTTCCCGTCAGGGCCCGAGAGAATACTAAGAACTCAGTGTTCCGTCGCGGAACTTCCTGTAGGCGTTCCACACGCTTGCTCCACGGCCGCCTTGACATCGGCATCCAGTTGCGCCCCTCGCCAACCTTGTGCGGAGCAAACTTGCCAGGCCTCTAAGCCCTTCGCGCCCCGCAGGTCCGCCCCCATCAGGCTTGCGCCGTCCAGCTTTACCTGCCGCAGTACTGCATCTGTAAACGTGCCCCCGCGCAGATCCGCCCTGGAAAGGTCCCCTTCCAGGAAGATCGTTCCCTTGGCCTGCACTCCGGTCAGGTTTACTCCGATCATCTTCGCTCCTGACAAGTCCGTCTGCTCGAGTGTCGCGAGTGACAGATTCGCACCTTCCAGCTTCGTGTCGCGCAGATCCGCGTGTGAAAGCTCCGCACGTAGCAAATCCGCATTCCGTAAATTCACCGAATACAGCGTCGCCCGCGACAGGTTTGTCGTTGCCAGTCCAGCTCCCTCAAGATTCGCGTAAGACAAGTCTGCGCCTTGAAACGATCCGCCGGAGAATCCAGCCCATCGGGCGTCCGCGCTGATCAGGTTTGCCTTGTCCGCCCGCACGCCTTCCATGCGCGCCGATTTGAGATTTGCTTCTCGCAGGTTCGCCCCCCGAAAATCGGCTTCCACCAGGCTCGACCCCTCTAAATTCGCACGCCATAACCGCGAATTCCCAAATGACGCGTGATACCCTCGCGCGTATCGCAAATTGATTTCGTTCAGCCGCGGCCCATTCCCTTCACCAACAGGGGCTGCGGTCACCGGCTGCGGCTTTTCTCCAGCTGCGGACATTCTTTCATCCGTCAGGTCTGCGTATGGACGGTATCCGAGCGCCTCAGATGCCGTTGAGGCCCAGCGACGCGGGTCGCCACTCGCCACATCCGGCCGGATCGCTTTGTCTCCCGGCAATCCTCGGATCACGCCCATCGAGAAAAGAAAGACCGCCAAGCCAGCGAGCACCGGAACACGCGTGGCCCGCAAAACGTCATGGATAAAGTGCGACGTCGTTTCCTCCGTCCAGTCTCCGGGCCGCAACACCCTTCTTACAACCTGGGGCATTCCGCAGGCCGCGGCGCTCGCAACCGTCAGCAGAAACACGTGGAGTAATGTGCCGCGATAGTCCTGCATCACCAGATAACGCAGCCAGAAAAAGAACATCGTTGCCGGCACTGCCCAGTATGCAAGCCCCATCGCCACGTAGCACTCCGCCAGTCCCAGCGGCGAACGCGGATCTCGCGACCACCTCAGGTGCGGCCGGATCGGCCCCATCAAGTACCATTTCCCGTCTTTCTCCGGTGTCTGCCCGTCCGGAAATACTGCTGGCAGCGCTCCCATGCTGCCCCACAAGCGCAGCAACAGGAATTGCAGCCGCATATACAGGATCGTCAACAGCAGAGGCGCACCCAAAAAGAATCCTTGTAGTGGCAGGATATTCGGTATGCGCGAAATGCGAATCGCCGATTCATCCAGCAATAAGCGCACATCTGTGGTCATCGCGATCAACGCGCAGGCGGCGATGCACATAGTCATCAGTACCAGATAGAACCAGCGCGCCGCTCGTGTGAATTGCTCAATCGTGCGGCTCCCGCTCAGCGCCGCTACCGCTTCAGGCAACGTCGCGTCGAACAGGTTTGTGCCGCCGAGTCTTCCCGCCCACAATCCCTGCGCACCATACAAATTCGCGCCCATCATGTTGGCGCCAGAGAATTCGGTTCCCAGCAGGTTCGCTTCCCTCAAATCTGCTTCCACGAGATTGGTGTTACGCAGGTTCGCCATCGACAGGTCTGCGCCCCGCAAATTTACTTTCTGCAGTTGTGCGCCCTGCAAATTCGCACCGGTTAGATCGGCGTTCGACAGGTTCGCACCTGAGAATTCGCCTCGCGTCCCACTTTCGCCGTTCGTTTCCACCCAGATGCGATGCTGGTCCAGCATCTCTGCATACTCCAGCAAGAAACTGGACGTAGCATGCGATTCGGGTACCTGCTCCACTTCAGACCGTTCCCGGTATTTTGCCGACGCCTCCTCCGGTACCTGCTCCTCTTCACTCGCGGGAGTCCTGGATTCGTACGCTTGTTCTGCAGTTTCGATCTTCGGACCAGGATCTTCATCGAGCGACAATTTCGCTGGAGACGCACCATTCTCGTCGATCGCTTCTGCACGCCCTGGTTCCGTGGCGGGACCATCGAAGAATGCCATGGCCTCTCGTACAGCGTCGGCATCAGGCTCCTTCACCAATTCCGTGGGCGGCTCAGCGTGAATCACTTCCGCTTTCCCAGGAATCTCGAGTTTTGCTTCGGATTCTTCCCCGCTGGTCGGTACTTCTATGGGAATCGGCTCAGCGACCTCGTTAACCGGCTCTGCCACCGCCGTTGCGGGCGAGTTGCGCTTCACCAAGTCCTGCACCAACTGCTCTTCGAACAGCGCCAGGATCTTCGCCTCGGTCGCGGGATCGGGCGCAATTGCGCCGTATTCCGCTAGCTCTTCCGGCGTCGCGAGCCGCTCCTGAAGTTTCTCCGAACTCCCCCATGAAAACCCGAAAAATCGTTTGGCCGGTTGGTCCGGCATAGTGGTCTTTCCTGTCGCCTCTCCCCCGGAGAAGCTGTTAAGTCACACCCGTAACGGGATATGGGCATCTTGGCCCATCGCCTTGTGAAAAATCGCCTGCCCCAAAGGACAGGCGCTTCCTGTACGGCAACCTTAGGGGGATGCACCGTCGCTATGTTGCTTTGGCTGATTACCGAGAACTGACATTTGCGAACGGAGGGGATGAAAGGAAGGAGGCACTAACCAAGACACAAGTGGCCGGGGTGCTCCGCTGAGGGGCCGATGCACCCCGGCTATTTCCCGCCCGCCTCCGCAGTGAGCGAGCAAGGAACTTGGACTGCGAAAATCGTTGGGCTGGTCAGCCCTCGATTACTGTTCTTCGTTTCCGCGCAGAAACTCGTAACGTTCGATCGCCGCGACCACTCCGACGGAACCCTCTTCGCGCGGTTCGGTGCGCTGTACCCTGCCCAGGCAACGTACTTTGACTGGGCCGGCCAAGGTAATTTCATTCGGCAGCGTTAACAGAATTTCGACGGGCGATCCTTCCTTCACATCTTTGGACAAGAAGAAATAAACCCCGCGCGAGCTGACATCGCGGGATTCGGTACTGGTTTCACCAACTGCTGCCCCGGTGGTCCAACGCACGGTAAGCGGCAGCCGCATGGAAAACCTCTGGGTTGTGCGGCGCTCTGAGCCGGTCAAGGCAAACCTCCCTGATTGAAGGACTGAGTTTATAGGGGCTTACAGGTAAGAACAATAGAACTGGGGATTCAAATATTTCGCCTGTCGAAAAAGTACCAAAGTCCTAGGACCGCCCACTCCAACCCTGACTTGTGGGCTACTTTGCGATTGGCAGCCACCCCTCCGGGGGGCAAGACCTACCGTGGGGTTCGCCTCCTTAGGCGGACCGCTGCGCTTGCGGGGCAAGCTTTGTCCCCAAGTCGCAACAACATATAGTTGCGCGAGTTCACTAGAACAAAAACTTCAAGGCCAACTGCACGATCCGCCCAGGTTGCGCAGCAGTGATATACCCGAAGTTTGGTGAGTTGATGTCGTTGTCCGGCAGATGGAAATTCACATTGTTGAATATGTTGAAGAACTCGGCCCGGAATTGCAGGCTCTTCGCTTCGTGAATTGGGATGGTCTTTAACGCTGAGAAATCCCACTGCTGAAACGCCGGACCCTTGAGCGTGTTTCTCCCCACATCGCCGAATTGGCCTGCCGCCGCGTGTTGGAACGCCCCGGTGTTGAACCAGCACTCCGCACTGCGCACCGGAGCACCATTGGTGGCGCACCTGCCCGTATTCGGACTCCCCACTTGGTTTGGGCGTGCGCTGTAGAATCCTGAGATTTCCGGCGCGCTTCCCTGCGCCGAGGGATTGCTTGAGTCATATACGGTGAACGGCGTGTTGCTCATCAACGTCGTGATTCCATTCACCTGCCAGTTCCCTAAAATGTGTCCATACCAGTTCTGCGGATGGCTGAACCACGGCAGGTTCCACTGGTAGCTCGCCACGAACCGGTGTCGCGCATCGAACATCGACCGTCCCCACTCCGACTTTACGTCGAACGGGTTTTGTGCCAGATCGTTTTCCCCGGCCACACTCTGCGACGCCGAACCCGTAATGTTGAATGTCGATGCGTCGTCCAGCGTCTTTGAGAGCGTGTACGACACCAGGAACGATAGCCCGTGCGACAACCGCTTCGTCAGGCTCATCTGCAACGCGTTGTAGCTGGAGTCTGCGATCCCGCTGATCAAGCCCACCGACGAGTACGTGCACGGCGACGGAGTCTGCACCGTGCAACCCGAATACAGCCGGCGCTGGTCCGACAGATTCGAATTCTGTTCATAAGTGAGCGACGGGTCGTAAACCGTGGGATTCGCCTCGACGAACCTCGGAAGTTTCGTTCCTTTCGTGCCGATGTAGCCGACCTCCAAGAGCCAGTTACTCCCGAAGGCCCGCTGGATATTCAAATTCCAATCCTGCGCGTACGGGAGCCGCAGATTCGGATCGAGCGTGAGCAGGGTCATCGGCTGCGCGAATCCTCCATTGAATGGATTCTGGCCGTTGTACGGATCTGAGAAATTCGGCAATTGGATTTGTGGCGTCTGCAGGTACGGTGCCGCGCTCACCGGCGTCTGCAGCGGCCCACCCTGCCCCGTGTAATACGGGTCATAAAAAATTCCATACGCCGCCGTTACCAGCCATTGGCCTCTTCCGGTGACATCCCACGACAATCCCACTCGTGGCGCAAAGCCGTTCCAATCCGTGGGAATCAGCCCACGTGGCACTCCCTTATCGCCTGGATACAACAGCCCCGCCGGCGCTGTCGGCATTACCGTCGACTGACGGCCGGGTATCCACAAGTTCTGCCGGTCGTGAATCTCTGTGTAGGGGAATGGGACTTCGTAACGTAGCCCATAATTCAGGGTGAGCCGCGAAGTTACCTTCCATGTGTCCTGCGCATACAAGTCAAACACGTGTCCGCGCAACCCGCGCGAAAAATCTCCTCCGCCTTGCAGGAAAAAAACCGGCTGCCCAAATAAAAAGCTTGCCATCGGATAGTTGGCCGGGAATCCCGCGAACACAAAGAAACCATTTGTAGCGATTCCCTGCAAAACATTGATCTGATCGTATTGATACGCGCCGCCAAATTTGAATTGATGTTTTCCTTTGATCCACGTTAGCGATCCCGAAAAGTCATACGAATTCTGATACGTATTTCTCGGCCCCGTGATCGGATCACCGATTGAGGCGTATCCGCCGACTTGCACAAACGGCGGCCCGATCGCCTCTTCCAAGCTCGGCGCATAAGTGAATCCCAGGCTCGCCGGATCCGTATGGTTCAAGTGTTCGTCGACGAGAAACTTGTTGCGCAGGTAAGAGAATCGGAACTGCCCCACAACCGTTGGCGAAAACGTGTGCGTCTCCTGGTCCACAAAATTCTGTGAACGCTGATTTTCACCCACGGGGAATCCCGGCACGTTTGCACCAGCTGTCGACAGCGGATCGGTCTGGCTCCTTTGAGCAAAGCTGTACCGGAAGTTCAGCACGTCCGCCTGGGTTAGATAGTGGTCCACCCGCACGCCGAACTGGTCCAGGTTCGATGTCAAAATCTGCGTTGCTACCAGACCGTATGCTCCCGAATTTGCGTGAGGATAAAATGCCAACAGGTTTTGCGAAATCGAGTTTATCGATGGCAGCTGATTGAAGGGGTAAATGACCGGAGGCGAGTTGGGCGGCACGAAGAAATTCATGAGCTGCCCGTTGGGATCCGGCCCCGATCCGTCGCCGAGCAGGCAATTGCCCGAAGTATCGAAGAAGTCCGGCTTGGTCTGGCCCTGCGCGGTCGTGTCCGTGCACAGATGCCCGAAATTGCCCTGCCTTTCGGCGTCCGAAGGCACCGTCGTCCGCGTTGTTTCTCCCTGCGAGTTGCGCAGTCCCTCGTAATATCCGAAGAAAAACGTCTTGTCCCGGCGAATCGGGCCGCCGAAGGTTCCTCCGAACTGGTTCCGGTGCAATGGCTCGACACTGTCCGCGAAGAAACTCTTCGCATCCATCGCATTGTTCCGAAAAAACTCCCACGCCGCTCCATGAAACGAATTCGTACCCGATCGTGTCACGATATTCGTCGTCGACCCCGTGCTGTGCCCGAACTCCGCGTTTGCGGTATGCGTCAGGATGCGAAACTCGCTAATCGCATCCACGGGCGGCTCCAAGACGAACCCGCCATCGACCGCGTTGAAATTGTCCGCGCCGTCGATCAGGAAATTATTGGACTCCGGCCGTTGCCCATTCACGGCATAGGCCTGCCCTTCTCGCAGGGTCCCCCCGGCCTCCAACAATCCGGGCGTCACGGGCGCAACTCCTGGCTGCAGCAGTCCCAACTGCGTGAAGTGCCGTCCGTTCAGCGGCAGATCCAAAACTTCCCGCTCCCCTACGGTCTGTCCAAGGCTCGTCACCGTTTGCTCTACCAGCGGCGCGTCCGTGCTCACCTGCACTTCCTGTGTGGGTAAGCCAATCGCCAGATGAACCATCACGGTCGCCGTCTGGTTCACGCTCAGCGAAATTCCTTCTTGCACATATTTCTTGAATCCCTGCCTCTCGACCTCCACCCGGTAGTGGCCCACCGGCAATTCCACGAGCACATAGCTACCCTGCGCGTCGGTCACCGTGCTTCGCTTCAAACCCGTTTCTTCTTGTGCAGCGGTGACCGTGGCCTTCGTGACTACTCCGCCGCTTGCGTCCACAACCGTCCCGCGCAAGCTCGCCGTAACTTCCTGGCCGGGCGTAAGTCTCCCCAACGCGATGATCGACGCGAGTATCCACGCATACCGCTGCCAAATCTTCATCTTGGTTTCCTCCGCCTCGACGGAACGTTTCTAGTGGGTTACGCGGATGGCACCGCATCGCGGCAGTGAATCGTAGCTGACGCCTCATCAGGCACACCAACAGCGCGCTGCTCGATTCTTATCGCCAGCTCACAATCCGCTTGTCGATTGAGTTCCTCGGCCAGACGCACGTCTAAGCCGCTGAACACTTCCCCCGAAGTAGCGCGAGAATACGCAGCGACAAAAGTCTTAGCAATACTTCAAAAGGACTAGCGGCGTTTTCGTCAGACGCCCCAGAAACTGTAGGGCCCGCCTACTGAGGCGGGCCGCTCTGCGTTTGCGCATTTGAATCCTGGAGCTGTCGACTGTAGACTGTCGACTGTTTAGGTCTGGTCGATCAACCGGTGATGAATCGCATACAACGCCAGTTCCAGCCGGTCGGAGACTCCCAACTTATCGAAGATGTTGTGCAAGTGGTTCTTCACGGTCTGTTCAGAAATAAACAATTTCTCGCCGATTTCCTTATTCCGAAATCCCTGCGCTACCAGCTGCACAATCTCCTTTTCGCGATCCGATAGCAACGGCTTTTCGCGCCGCGGCCCGGACTCCGAGGACTTCGCGAAGGCCTTCATCACTTCCGCGGTCATCCGGTTATCCAGCCAGATTTCTCCCGCATGCACGCGATGGATGCTCTTCACCAGCAAATCGGTCGCAGATTGCTTCAGCACCACGCCTCGCGCACCGAGCCGCATCGCCCGCACCACGTCGCGGTCATCCTCCGCGGCCGTGAGCACAATCACCCGCGTCGGAATCTGGTCGAAATTCACTTCCTCCAGCACCGCCAGCCCGTCTTTCTCTGGCATGCGCAGATCCAGCAGCAAAATATCCGGCTTTAACTTTGCCAACATCTTGATGCATTCGGCGCCGTTTTGCGCCTCGCCGACAATCGTAATCTCGTCGTCGCCGTCGAGCAGCTTGCGCAGGCCGTCGCGAAATATGGCATGGTCATCGGCCATCAACACGCGGATTTGCTGTTTCGTCGTCGTCTTTGCCATAAGTTAGCCGAGTGGAACCTCAATCGTTAAACGCGCACCATGCCCCGGGTTTGACTCCACAGTCAGCACACCCCCGACTGTGCGCGTTCTTTCCTTGATGGAAATCGGACCCAACCGTAGGCGGTCGAGCTCGTCCCCCGTGAATCGTCCGGCAAAACTGAACCCTTCGCCGTTATCGTCGACCACCAGGGCGAGCCGGCTGTCATCCTGCGACAGTTTTACCACGACATGGGAAGCCTTCGCATGTTTTTTTATGTTGTTGAGTGCTTCTCTGTATATCTGGAAAATCTCGCGGCAAACGCGGTCTGGAGCGTGCAAATCCACTGAATCCACAAGCAAATCCAGCGCCAGGCCGGATTCGTTCCGGAAGCGCTCCGCGAACCCGCGCATCAGATCCACGAGGTCCGCCGACTGCACGCGCAACGGCCGCAAATCGGTCACCAAATGCCGCAATTCCCCGCCCTCGTTCTTCACCGTCTGTTGCAGCGACGTCAGCCCTGCCTCCACTTGATCCGGATGCGTCGTGACCTTCCGCCTCAATACATCGAGCTGAATCTCGATGCTCAGAAGCGTCTGTAAGATCCCGTCATGCAAGTCGCGCGAAATTCGCGAGCGCTCCGCCTCGATTGCCCGCGCACGCAGATGCCTCAGCAAAAAGATGTTCTCGAGCGACGGGCTCACATTTTGCGCCACCTTCTCAAACCACGCCAAATCGTCCGGCAAAAATGGTCCCGCACCTGGTTTCCGGTTAGTCAAAAACAGCCGCCCCACCGGATGATCTTCCTGGTCGAACGCCACCGAAATGAAGTTGCGGATACGAAATTCGTTCAACGTCGGGCCTGGTATGCGCGGCAGAATCTTCAAACTTTGCGCGTTCCGGCGGTCCCAGCCAAAGCCTGCCCCTCGCCCCTCCATCTCGTTCCAGCACAGCGACGCCTCCAGATCATCCAGCAAAAACCCATCGGCGCGCGTCACGGGCAAGTTCTCTGGCGTCAGTCGCTCACTTTCTCCTGCCCTTAGCTGCCACAAGAAAATTCGCTCGAGGTCCATGTCGCGGTACGCCAGCAGCGCGCCCTCCGTCTTGAACTCGCTGCAAAGATCCTCGAGCAACTGCCGCAACGATTCCGCCAGGCCGATCTCCACATGCATCGATCCGCCCAGGCGGTTCAGGAATTCCTGTCGCTCTGTGAATACCCGGTTCCGATTGCCGAGAAACGCCATCGCCCCGGCGCCTAGCAGCGTTGCCGCAAAGTACGGCAGCAGGTAATACAGCGAAAGCGTCGTTCCCGTTTGCGACATCCGGTTCGCCTGCAGCGCCACCGCTAGTAGCAGTAAGCCAAACGCCAGCGACACCGCTAGCTTCAGGTTCCAGCGATAGCCCGACGCAAACGCCACGAAGAACATCAGGAACCACGCCGGCAGCTTTTCGGGTGAGAAATAAAGAAACAGGCCGACCACCACCACGTCGCATCCCAGCGGAAAGTGCCAGTTGTACCTCCGCAGCGCGCGCTCGACAAATGGCATCACTATCGCGACCACGAGATACGCGATTAACAGATACAGCGCGCGTGTCTCTTCCCGCGCCACCCGCAATTCCAACAGACACGCAATCGCCAGCACGGCAAGCACCGGCCGCGCGTACGCGATTTGTACCTCAAAATGGAGCCGATCCGTCGCTTGCGGGTTCATGTGCGGGGACACACACCCCTGTCGCCTCAGCCGCGCCCTGCGCGCAGCGCCTCACCTCCCACTTTACCAAGCCCCTACCCTCCCCGGGCTGCCCTTAGCTCTCGCGTTTCCACCTTGCTATGTCCTAATCGGGCAAACCCACGTCGCCACTGGAATTGTCATCCTGAAGCGATCCGAAGGGTCGTCGAAGAATCCCAATTCTGGCTCTCGAGACTCACCCGCTTCCGGCACTTCCGCCCTCATGCTAAACTGTATTTCTACGGTGGGAGTAGCTCAGCTGGTAGAGCGTCGGACTGTGGCTCCGAATGTCGAGGGTTCAAATCCCTTCTCCCACCCCAATTCCTTCCCTGCAATTCCAGAAGACGCCTTTCTTTTGCATGAGGATAATGTTGCCCCTGCCAGAGTCTACCGACTCGCTGTCAGCTTCGCCTTGCGCGGACTCCCAGTGATTGACTTTAACTTCGCGGCCTGCATCAGCTTAAGCCACCACGATCACGGCATCCCTCGTGCTCAAGCGGTTGATGGGGTGGTCCCATGAACAAACTGATCGCGCTAGCCGTCGTGTTCACACTATTCGCCTCTCAACTTGCCGCTTCTCCTGGCCCAGACCAGAAACATATCGAAACAATCAAGAAAAGAGTCCTCAACGCTCTTGAAAACTCCCGCCATGTCATCATCGAAACCTACGATGACCGCATCCTCCAGGGCGAGATCGGCGAAGCCAGTACTGATACCTTCAATCTCGAATTCCAGAAATCCACCACGCTCGCTTACGCCGATGTCCGCAAAATCAAATGGCATTCACCCATGCCTCGGGAAGTCAAAACCATCCTCATCGCCACGGCGGTCACGGCGATCCTGGTCCTGGGTGTGGCCCTGGCTGGCGGTCTGCGCGGCTGAGCCAGACCATCCGCTCGAAGATCGCGTTTTTTGTTGGACCCAGTTCCCACTAAAATGTTCAGCATGACCCAAATCATCTGTAAGGGTGTGCTCTTCGATATGGACGGCGTCCTCGTCGACTCTACTCCCGCCGTCGCCCGCGTATGGGCGCGTTGGGCCCTCAAGCACAACATCGATCCCGACCACGCCGTCGTTGCCGCGCATGGCCGCACCAGCCTGACCTCCATTCAGGAACTGCTCCCCAACGCTGATCCCGCTGTTCATCTCGCGGAAAACGATTGGATGGAGCGCGCCGAAATTGAAGACATCGAAGACGTAGTCGCCCTTCCTGGCGCCCGTGAACTGCTCTCTGTCGTTCCTCCCTCGCAATTCGCTGTCGTCACTTCCGCGACACGCGCCCTCGCCGAGGTCCGCTTGCGCGCTGCCGGCCTCTGGAAATACATCCAGCATCTCGTCACCGCCAGCGACATCACCCGCAGCAAACCCGATCCCGAGCCCTACCTTAAGGGTGCTGCCGCCCTGAATCTTAACCCGCACGTTTGCATCGTCCTGGAAGACGCGCCATCCGGAACGCGCTCCGGCAAAGCCGCTGGCGCACACGTTCTCGCTCTGCGCACCACCACGCCCGAGGCGGAACTCCTCGCCGCCGGAGCCGACTGGATCGTCAACGACTGCTCCTCCCTTCACTTGGAGCCGTCCGCCCAGCCTGGGCAACTCGCCCTTGCCCTCCCCGACACCGAAATTCCACGGCTACCCAAAATGAGCTAGAATGCGTCGAACTTTTCCAAGAGCTCATTCCTGAAACCAAGGAGATAACTGCGTATGTCCCTCAAACTGTGGGCCCGCACTCTGCTTGTGGCCGGTCTGCTTTCGTCTGTTTTCACCATCGCCTGTTTCGCTCAGGACAAAGA
>Ga0207761_1000097_pt1 | contig 27218 bp, 25 predicted proteins | sample LuqExpMetageno34_FD_187792 | JGI IMG/M metagenome (GOLD analysis project Ga0207761, IMG submission 187792) | Tropical forest soil microbial communities from Luquillo Experimental Forest, Puerto Rico - Sample 34 (SPAdes) | ecosystem: Environmental > Terrestrial > Soil > Tropical forest ... | reverse complement strand
GACGGCGTGGCACCAACAGTAACGGTAAAGACCAGTGAGTTTGACACCGCAAACGGAGCTTCATCGGCTTTGAACCACTTCTCCACCAAAATCTCGGCGCGTGTCGGCACAGCCAAAAGCACGCTAGGGATCACTGCAGTTATTTGGGTGCTGTTGACAACTGTGGCGACGAGAGATGTATAAACACCACCCGCTGACCATATTGCGTAGGTGCGTGTCTGTTGTGGAGAACCGGAGTGCTGTAGGTCAAGCTTTGTCCCGGTGATGTTTAGAGTCAGGTCTGCGCTGCCAGCGTTGACGGAATTGGGGGCAAGCGAGTTGATAGTAATCGATCCAGTGGCGGGCGGCGGTGGCGGCGTCGAAGATAGTGGCGGTTGTTGTTGTGGTGGCAATGCTGACACGCCACCTGCGCAAGCAGAAAGTGTGAATCCTAAGAAAAGTAAAATCGAAAAGATCGCTGTTGACCGTAGCATTTTGCGTCGCTTATTCCCCATTGCTCTCGCGCATGTTTTGTTACAACTCATTCGAGTCCTTCCCTAGGGTGTGCAATGAAGCCGTGCTCATTATTCGAAACATCTACATATCTCCCAACGATGTAGCTGCAGTTGTTTATGCCAAGCGCGAGCGTGTAAGCGGCACCAGGGAAGCGAACTTCCGCTGAGTGGCCGTTGCTCCAGTAAAAGCCGTGACATTGCGTGGTACAGGCCAACGGGTCGCCCGGTACACTGTTATCGTCCCAGCGACCAACGACTTCGTGACGATCGTTAATTGCGCGCGCCGACGCGGCAATCGAGCCTGGAATGTTGAGGGTTGTAAAAGTGCCGTTCTTGGAACGGACATAGGCAAGAACCGTCGTGGCACTGCTGTAGTCCCCAGTTAACCAACCGTCGTTGGACACCATCCAGACGTCGGTGCTGAAGCTATTCGGGACGTCGATCGTTTCGAACTCAGTGTCGCGCAGCAAATAACCGTGTTCGTTACCCTGTTCGTCTACGTACTCACCTGAGATTACGCCTGCATCAGTGATCCCTTCAGCGCGGGTTTCAAGAGAAAACGGTACGTTGACTGTGCGGAACCTGCCTTTGAACCAATAAAACCCCCGTGAGTTGAAGTCTGAATCGAGGTAGAAGCCAACGCCTTCACCTCGGCTGTTTATGCACTTGATTTGCGTCGAAGGCGAACCCGAAATGTCGACTACCTTGAATTTTCCATCCTCGAAGACAAAACCATGGGTTCCGTCATTGTCATCGAACGAGCCGACGACCGTACCCTGGGCGTTGATACCCAGAGCGCGGGTGGCTAGGGCTCCGGGATAGTCGAGCGTCTCAAATATCAGATTCGAGGATTTTCCGGACTCGACAACTGTTCGATCGAAAGAAGAAGAGTTTGTGGTGATGCTGCTTCCTGTTGCGAGTGACGACTGGGAGAATGCACCGGGACAAAGCAGGCAGAACACCCATAGACCCGTTCCCACATACAACCACTTCCTGCATTGTTTGAACAACTGAGTGCGTTCCATACGGCCTCCTTCAAGGCTGCCTGCCGGTGATCAGTTCGGTGAAACTGGTTGGAATTTCGATGGGAAGGCGAAAAAAGACAATGGTCTGTCCCAAGCGGCCAAATGAAATGATTCTAACGAGCTAACGTAAAGAAAATGGGCGCCTTACATGGCGAGCTGTGAGCCGCCCTCGATTGCATTCTTAAAAATGCAGGCGTATAGTTCGCGGCGAGTCGAACCCCCATGACTGCCTCGAGCACTCCGCGGCGCGTCAAATTCGGCGACTTTGTCGCTGACTTCGACTCCTTTGAGCTGAGGAAACACGGCATTCGATTGAAACTTCAGGATCAGCCGTTCCAGATTCTGAGGCTCCTCGTGCAACGTTCTGGCCAGTTGGTTACTCGCGATGAATTGCGAATGGAGCTTTGGACAGAAAGCACTTTCGTGGATTTTGACGCGGGCCTTAACGCTGCCATCCGGAGGCTTCGAGACGCGTTGAACGAATCCGCCGAGGAGCCCCGTTATATCGAAACACTTCCTCGCCATGGATACCGCTTTATTGCTGCGATTGAGATCGATGCCTTACCACTGGCTCCGCAAGCTGATGTCGTTCAGATTGTAACGCCTGTAGATCCTGGGCTAGAGAAAGCCGGCACGACACGTGAGCCGAGTGTCCAGCAAGAGAAAACGAGTTCTCGAAGGATGCTCATAGCGGTAGGTTTGGCCGCGGCGTGCTTGCTGCTTGCTTTGTTAGGAATTAGTGCGTTCGCGCTGCGTTCCAAGCTATTCGCAAAGCACTCGGGGAGCGGCACCATTAATTCGATTGCAGTGTTGCCTTTACAAAATCTTTCTGGGGACCCTTCTCAGGATTACTTCGCTGAGGGAATGACAGACGCCCTGATCACGGACTTGGCGCAAATCAGGCAATTACACGTAATTTCCCGGACCTCGACGATACGTTTTCGCGGCACGCAAAAAAAAGTGCCCGAGATCGCAAGAGAGCTTGGTGTGGATGCTGTTTTAGAAGGTGCCGCCATTCGTGTTGGCGACCGCGTCCGAATTGATGCGCAGCTGATCCGTGGAGACAGCGATGTGCATCTTTGGGCGAAGAGCTACGAACGCAATATGAACGACGTGCTGTCACTGCAGAGTGATCTGGCTCGCGCCATTGCCGGCGAAATAGCGGTCGAACTGGCCCCTCAAGAACAGGCGCGGTTTGCCACCGGTCGGAAGGTGAGACCCGAAGTGTATGACGCATATCTAAAGGGGCGTTATTTTTCAAACCGTCCGATGGAAAATGGTTTAAAAAAAAGCGTGGCATATTTTCAGGAAGCGATCCGTCTGGACCCAAATTACGCGCCCGCGTATTCGGGTTTGGCCGATGCGTATAGCTTATTGGGGTTTGTCGGCCCAGAGACTGATCGACCAAGGGACCTCGCGACCGAAGCGGCAAAAAAAGCAATCTCACTAGACGATTCATTGGCTGATGCTCACGCCTCATTGGGATTAATTCTCCACAGATACAAACAGGAGTGGAATGGAGCCGAAACAGAGTACCGCCGAGCGATCGAATTGAATCCTAGCTATGCGACTGGGCATAGATACTACGGGGTATTCCTTCGCGGGATAGGAAAAGACGAGGCCGGCTGTACGGAGCTTCGACTTGCATACGGATTGGATCCACTCAACCCAATGACGGCGGGCCGTTGGGCCGAATGCCTTAATGACTTCGGCGATTTTGCCAACGCTGTTCGTATGTTGAATGACCTCCTTGAGATTGAACCCGACAATCTCACGTCGCTGTGGACACTTGGGGAAATGTACGAAAAGAAAGGGATGTTCCCCAAAGCGATTGAACAATATGAAAAGGGGATGGCGGCCACTAACGGTAAGGAGTTTATTCCGTATTCGCTCTTAGCATCGGCGTATGCTGGCAGCGGCCAAGCTGCAAAAGCAGAGCAAATCCTTCGAGAGATGAACCAAGAATTTGGCGAGGATAAATGGATTTCTGCCGGGGGCCACGCCCGAATGGGACGGAATGAGCAAGCGATACGCGAACTTACGGAAGATGATGCCGATTGCGGCCCCGGCACGTGCGGACCGGCAGCTTCCTTATACATATCGAATTGGCGATTTAACCCTCTTCATTCCGATCCCCGGTTTCAGGCGCTACTCAGAAAATTTAACTACCCGGAATCGGCGTTCAAGGAGGTATCCGGAGACAAATCGAACCCATGACTCGCCGGCTCAGATGCGTGGTCTGGTTCATTTTGGCGGTGCTTTGCAGTAGCAGACCTGCTTATGCACAAACTTTTTCCGGCACGATTGTTGGGCGCGTTCTGGACTCGCAGCAGGCGGTAGTCCCTTATGCCTCGGTCACCCTCCTCAGTGCAGAAATCACCTTCGAACGCCACACATTGTCAAATGCTCAGGGCGAATACGTTTTTGAACTTGTGCCGCCAGGGCGATTCCAATTGCTCGTGGAGCACGCAGGATTTGCGCCAACGGCCCTCAAAGTGGAAGTGGTGGTAGCTACGCCTTTACGCGTCGACATCGTTCTTCGAGTTCAGGCGATTCAGCAACAATTGAAAGTGATTGGCGAAGGCGGCGTGGCCGTTCAAACCGAAAATGCTAGTCTGGGCCGTGTCATTTCTCCGCACGAAATGACTGAGCTGCCCTCCTTGGGAAGAAGCTTGTATGACTTTATTGGCCTTATGTCCGGTGCGACTCTTTCGAATGATGGTCTTGGGGTGGGATTCTCCGTCAACGGTGGGCGAACCCAAAGCGCCAACTATCTTCTCGATGGTGCGGAGGATAATGACATCACGATGTCCGCCCCCGCTATGGATGTTCCGCTCGATTCCGTCCAAGAGTTCAATATTCAAACCAATCACTTTAGCGCCGAATACGGGCGGGATTCGGGATTCACTGCCAACATCGTCACCAAGAGCGGCACGAATGATTTTCACGGCTCGATTTACGACTACGTGCGCAACTCTGCCTTCGCGGCCAACACGTTTGACAACAATGCGAACAATCTTCCGAGAGCTGAATTCAATCGGAACCAGTTCGGTGGCACCGCGGGAGGGCCGCTGCGGAAGGGCAAGGTTTTCTTTTTTGCGTCCACAGAAGGAATCTTGGTGCGGAGCAGCGGCCCAACTTCTTTTTATGTTCCGACGCCGGAATTGTTGGCCATTAGCGCACCGGGGACACAAGCCATTTTCGACCGTTATCCTTTACCCACCAACCTATCCGCGACCAATGTGAGAACGGAATCCTTGTGTCCGTATGCGACTCCGTGCGATGCGCAAACGCATGTCGGCTATATCACTATTCCGGCTTTCGCCTACACTACACGGATAGGCCCACAGGATTTTGGCGCCGGCCCCCCACAGGACACCGTCCTGGCAACCGGCCGCCTGGATTGGACGCTGGGACCGAACACTCAGGCATTTGTCCGCTACGCCATCGAAAGCAAGGATGAGTTCGCGGTCGCTTATCAACCTTATTCAAGTGAACTGGACCAGCCGGTTTACGGGCACAATCAGAACGCGAGCATTAATTTAATCCACACCTGGTCGCCGCGATTTGCGACAGAGACTCGTATTGCGTACGACCGGGTGACGGGCGATCCAGATCGCTTTGGTGGCGATGCTTATGCGGTGCCCAAACCGCTGTTGCCTTATTTTTATATTCAAGACGAAACAGCAACCCTCCCTGGCGGAAGTCCGGCCGGATATGGGCCCACCAACGGTTACCAGTTTTTTCAAACAGTAACCTACTCTCGAGGAAGACACACCTTGCGGTTTGGCGGGCAGTTTGTGCATCTTCGCCAGAATTTTACTTTTGGGATCGCTGGAGAGGTCGCAAACGCGCAGTTCGCTAATACGCAGGGATTTGTCGATGGAATGTTGGAGCTGTATCAAATCGCCCTGGACCCCAAGGGTCATTTGCCAGGGCAATATCTGGATCCGCCGTTCGGGCCGCCGAGTTTCACGCGGCATTACCATTACAACGAACCTGCTCTTTTCGTCGCGGACACTTGGAAGATTACGGCGCACTTGGTGTTGACTCCTGGTCTGCGCTGGGAGTATTTCGGCGTTTTTCATAGCCCCGGGGCCGAACATACCCTAGATTCGAATTTCTATCCTGGTTTAGGATCGACTCTCCAACGGATTGCGAGCGGTCAAATGATGCGGACCGTGGATGCAATCGGGCAATACCAGGGACGTTTTTACCTTCCAAGTTATAAAAATTTTGCACCTCGACTCGGTCTGGCTTACGACGTGACGGGCGATGGAAAGACTGTCATCAGGGCAGGTGCAGGAATGTTTTATGACGGGTGGGTCGGTTGGGAACTGTATCGTGCCTATCAAAATCCTCCAGGCTATAGCTTCGAATTCCTCAGCGATATTCCGATGACACCCGAAATTGTGACAAATCAATATGCTGCGTTCCCGAATTCGCCAGTCTTGCTGAGCCAGAGCGCCACTCAGGCTCCGGTTCTGCACATGCACACGGCCTATGTTGCGTCATGGAATGCAACTGTCGAACAGGAGTTAGCGATTAATTTCGTCGTCGGCGCCTCGTATCTGGGTTCGAGCGGCAGCAGGCTTTATTCTGGAAACAATGTCAATCGGCTGGGAAGTGGCGGGCTCTTGGATCCCAGTTGTATTAACTCCAGAATCGCTTCCGATGGTGTATCAACAATCGGCCCTGACTATTCCAACTGTCCGCGTCTCAATCCGAATATAAGTAACATTGTCAGTCGTGGAAATGATGGCCACTCCTCGTTTAACGCGCTTCAGTTGCGCATTGACAGCAAACGTTTATCGCGGCTGGGCCTTGAGTTCGGTGCGAACTACACTCTGAGTCATTCGATCGACAATCGTAGCGTCAGTGGAATTAGCAACTCGATAGGAGGTGGCGGTGCGGTCGGATACCTCGATGCCTTTGCCCCAAGCCTCGATCGCGGGTCATCGGACTTTGATGCCCGGCACCGTGTTGCCATGCACTTCATCTGGGAAATTCCAGCAATCGGGAGTTCGCCTGGTTGGCTCCAACCTTTTCTCCTCCGGAACTGGGAACTGAGTGGGTTCGTGAGCTATCAGACCGGTCAGCCTTTCAGTCTTCAGGACTTAGGCACCCCTGATGTGATTGTGGAGAGGACCAGGCCGCGATTGACCGGAACTCTCCCCCATACCTCGCTCATCCCCGATGCACTAACGGGTAACAGCTATCTCTACCTTCCCATAAACCAAGTGTACGACCCTTTAACAGAGCTTTGCGTGGCCCAGGCGAAGCCTTTTGCCTGTGAGATTTCCGTGAATGGGCCGTTCCAGGGCACTCTCCCGCGAAACACATTTCGTCAACCGGGCCTGTTCTTCTGGAATACTGCCGTGATAAAGAATGTCCCACTGGCCTCGGAGAAAACGAAACTACAATTCAGAGTTGAGTTCTACAACCTTCTTAATCATTCCAATCTGTACGTGAAAGACAGCTCGACAGACGTAAGCACCTCATCTTTCACGAATTCTTCTGGTCAATTCATTCCTGGCGTTACAGCCAGCTTCCATGACAACCGCCAGATCGTCCTCGCAGTAAAGTTGTTGTTCTAGGAACCTACGGCAGTTCAGAAGGCCTTCTTGGTGTCGTTTGGTTCACTCCGAAGTCCTCCGCGACAAACCTCATATAGGGCAAGACACAACCAGTTGCACGGCACTACAAGCATTAGTAGATCTTGCTCTAGAGGCGGCTGCGCGCCTGTGCGTGACCAATTGTGTCAAGGCTCGTAGCCAATTTTTCTTTCGACGGAGTGCAGTTCGTTCGAGCGCTGCCCCGTAATGAATCGAGCCAGGGATTGTCAAGCACCCTCCGCGCCATGACGCGAATCCCTGCCCATTCTTTCGCACTGCGTACCGCCTCAGCAGTCCATATGTGTGTGTTGGACTGGTCCTCTACGAGGGAATCCTTCCGACCACCGGCAGCCCCACGTGGATGCCCTTGGCTGCGAAATCTGGCAGGAGTAGACAAGCCGGCCGCGCGGGTGTATATCAGCGCCAACCTGCGAGACGTAGCCCTTGGGCGCCTCCCAGGTGGGATGGTTGCGAGTGGACTGGGGAAGACTGTTTCGCCCGTCTTCCCCCTTTCATTCCCCAGACAAAAATTCAGTTTTTCACCCCCGGATCTCCCGGGGGTCATTCTTGTTGCGTCCTGAGCAGTCGTGGCGGGTTAGGAGCTCCTGTATGCGGGAACGTGGACGCTGACCTCGGAAATCTGACGACATGGTAGAAATCGTTAAGAATATTTCAGCGATAGTTGCGACCTGCAGTGAGTTCACGGCAGTAATTGTGATTGTGGTAGGTGCGCTTCAAGCTCTGGGGTCGATCGTCAGGACTCTGATCGAATGGAAAACAGCGGTATTGCCGCTCGTGGTTTTCAGAGGTTTCGCGGGTTGGCTAGTCCTTGCCCTAGAGTTTCTATTGGCTGCCGACATTTTGCGAACTGCAATCAGTCCCACATGGACTGACATCGGGCAACTCGCCGCGATCGCGGCAATAAGAACCTTTTTGAATTACTCGCTGAGCCACGATCTACAGAAAGCGCCGGAGACAAAAGAAACGTAAAACGTCCTGTGCCGCTAATTAAGGGTGCTACTACGAAATTGGGCGGTTTCTCGGTTTAATCGGGACTTGACCTTAGATTGCAGTCTCAATCAGATACGTGGAGGCAGGAAGTCCTGTGCCTTATGACAAGAGCAATCTCGACTTCGATGGTAGAGCCGGTGTTTCCGGTAAGCGCGTTAGTCAGCACTAAACAGGCGCATTTACACGAACCATCAAAAGCTTACCGCCGCAGGCGAGCTACCCTGTGTTGCGGCTATTTGTAAGTGGCGTTCGTTCGTGCGAGTTCATCACGGTGTTGCGAGGATTCCACCATCGACGCAAACGCCGGACCGCCCATGGGGTTCGCCTTGAAGCTCTCCCGGATGGCAGCATTCACCTTATCCAGAGCTTCGGCATTCGCCCCGAGGTAGACGATGAAGAACAGTCCCGGAGCGTCAGTGTGCACTGCCTGGGTATCGATTTCGTACTCCACAATTGTGCCGTCCGCCAACATCTTTTCCAGGATCGGCACCACGAGATTCTTGCTAAGTTGATCCACAGCATCATCGGGCGCGTCTGCCTTTAATTTGTAGGCAGATTCATAGGTGTAGAGTCCTTTCCAAGATCCTTTCTTCCAGTTGTAATACCGACTAACGTAGATGCTGTCCCAGTGTTTCGTGGCTGCGGACAGCGGCGGTGCCGTGGGATTCGCAGACCTCCGGACCTGCTCTAGGACGTTGATCAAACCACTCAGAGACATCGACGACCACCAGGTGTCGTTGGTGTTTCCGTCCTCGTGATGTACCAAGGTCGTGTCGTCGCCATATCCGACTAGGGTTCCGTCGGCGAATGCCTTCTCGAAGTCCGCCTGGGTACTCGCAATGACCTTGTCCATGTCCGCCCATTGCGAGCGAGGTATAACCCAGTTGGAGACGTACGTATACATCCGCGGCTTCTCTTTGACTTCCGCCGTTTGCCCGTATAGAGCGATCGTTGAAATTGCCGCAGTCAGAGCGAACGCGACCAATGCGGGTGCCGTTTTCTTGAACACAGTTACACCTCTCGTCGTTCACAGATTTTCGACAGTGGGTCCCAATGCTACGGTGGATCACGAAATTGAGAGAGGCATAAAGTCAAAAACTGGAGAATAACCTCCCTCAGTCTCATGCGTGCGTGCGACTATTAGCCAATTCTCAGTGGGAGTCAAGAAGAGCCTGGTGAGTCCGCAAATCTGAAAGGTACGTCCCAGTACCAACAGGGACAGTTGCCCCGTTAACCAGGCACTTACATTTCGAAAACACGCGATTAGATGCGACGCGGCAGTTACAGTCAGGATCAGGACATATCCTGAGGAACGGGAGTACACTGAAATTTAAAAACACTCTGTCGATGTAAGCACCTCTCGGCGTCGAAAGCGAAACATCCAATGAACAGCCAGCTGTTGGTGGGCGTCGGTCGAGAAATTCAATCTGTACCGGACGATGACTTCGTAAACGGCATAAAAGGTCTTCCTACCCAAATGGCATCGCGTTTGGCTTTCATGTCGCGGGACCACCACACCGTGCGCGATTTCGTTGTTCGCGAGCTTCCCAGGCAGGATCGACCGCTTTCGCCAATTCAAATCGCGCAGGTTACTGGCTTAGGTCCGCGAAACGTTTCTGCCATCCTTTCAGAATTGGAAAGGAATTTATTCTTCTTGGTGCTCGACTCCGAAGGTAGTGTGAGCTGGGCGTTCCCGGTCACAACCTCAAAGACCCCGCACCGCCTGACATTTTCAACCGGAGAGAAGATTTTTGGAGCTTGAGCGCAGGACGCCTTCGCTACATCCTTCGTGCAAGGATGCCTAAGAGGAGAAAAACTAAGGGTTCGCGTGGATTCGGAGTGCCATCATTGTTCACGCCCCATGGCATTGGAGGTCGATGACCATCTGGGGTTCCAAGTGCTATCGCCCGAAGCGGGGCCATTGATCTTCGAGCCCAAATTGGACTGGGGCAACTTTCACGGTGCAAACATCATTCACGATTATTGAAGCCAAACCGTCTTCTTCTGGTCAGAAGAACATGCCCGCGATTACCGGCGTAATCATCAACAGGCGGACGGAACGTACGTCACGCTGGGGCAGGCCGCGTTTGCCGAGCGTTATCTTCAATCAGGGCTGTTCGCCGCTACTCTAGATGGACGACTGCAGCGCTAGGCCGCGTTCGGTCTAGTACGCACCTTGGTGCGCGTTTACCAGGACCTTGCACCCGTCGTTGACTACCGAATTCCTTTGTTCGGTGCTGTACGGTCTCATGCGGTCAGCGCCTTATGACGACACCCAAGCGCCGCTCCATTTTTACAAACTTCTTCGACGGTTTCTTGTGATACCTTTTTCGGACAGCGAGCGAACTGACTCTGTTTTCCAGCGTGGCGAGCCGAACAGCCATCTCGCCAGAGTTCTGGGCATTAACTTCGGGCCATAGCGGATTCTCATTCTCGATTGTCGACAACTTCTTGAGGAGTGAAACGAACGCCTGCGGGTCGTATCCCGCTCTGTAAAGATAGTCTAAGCCTCGAGTGTCAGCCTCTTCCTCAGCACGCCAGCGCCAAGCCATCAATACCTTTGCATCGCTGCTTGAGCGACCAAACGCCCCGAGGCCGCGAGACGGAATGGCCCCCCAAGCTCTGCCCTGGCGCGCTCGCAGCACTGCGAGCTGGATTCTTTGATTTGCCCAGTCATGGTTCGCAACGTGCGCGATTTCATGGGAAAGAACAGCCGCCAGTTCATCTTCAGTTGCCAAATGTTGCAGCAAGCCTACGGTAAGGTAAATTCTTCCTCCGGGAAGACTCCACGCATTCAATGCGGGATACGCGAGAACCTTGACTATGACCTGCTCGTTTGAATTCGACTTGGCCCGGATCCGTTCCGCCACGCGATTCACGTAAGCTAACACGGCAGGGTCCTGGAGGAGAGTGCCTGGCTGTTCGATCCTGAGCGCGAGCCTTAGGCCGGCCCTCTCTTCCAGGCGCAGCAAATAAATGTCCCGCTGTGCCATGGGACTACTGGCTTGACCGCGCCCGGCGGCAATCGCGGGGCTCATAACAGTCCCAGTCTGCGGACCCGTAGCCAGAAACCACAACAACAAGTAGCCCAGGCAAATCACATTTCGCAGGATAGCTCCGGTGCAGCATGTGGGCAACAAAACTCAGGTCCTAATTTGTCCTGCCGCTTCAAACGGTCGACGCGACACCGTCTATCCCACACGGCTGTGCAATGCAGGCCAAGGTATTTTCCCTGGTTGGGCTGGAAGGGACATCGATGCGCTGAAGGTGGTGCTGTCAAAAAAGTGGTAGGCCCGCGGGCAGAGCGAGAAGCCGTGCGGGTGGCTTGGCTGAATGGAAAATCAAAGATAGAGCGTTATTCATCCTTGACGCGGACCGGCCTTCTCATGGAAGGAGTTGAGTTCGCATTACCACCATCTCAGAATCAAGGCTTATCGTGTTGTTGGGCGCTTCATTCCCGTCTTCTCGATCGCACGAGTTGCCATTTCCGACGCGAGGAGGCGATGAGCCGCTTGGATGTCTCCACTTCTTTCCCGCCTTTCACCAATGCAGCAGTGAACACTTGGACCAACTGTATTTCGGCAGGAATTGTGCCGACGAAGTCAACGCCAGGAATAGTAACGATTTCACTTACTGGAGCGATTACCAGCTCCACTTCTCCCTTGGCCACACTGGCCGGTCCGGCGTCCGAGAGCTTTCCCTCCATAGCACCGGCGATGCCGAGCTGTGGAAATAATTTGGTCGTTACGTAAATAGTGGAACTACTCTGAGTGCCCACGGATTTTGCGCGAAGCAGTGTCTGTTTGAAGGCATCGACAGTGCTGATATCTGGCCGCGGCGATTCGGCACGCACTCCGATTCCCAACGGGACTTCTGCGAGATCAACCTCTGAACCCGTTACAATTTTACCTTCCGCAGACAACTCCGCGAGTCCGCTTTTCGACATGATCACCATGTCGGCGGACACACCTCGACGAAGCTGAGCACCGATAGTGTTGGGCCCTTCTCCCTGCGACGGCCCCCGGACCGTCGTTACAGTAATGCCGGTGGTCTTCTGGAACTCAGGCAGCAGTTGCTGATATGCGGCCGAGAAGCCCCCGGACATCAAGACTCTGACCTGGGCGGGTGAAGCGGCTGGCAAGATGACAACCATCGTGATTGCGAAGAAGGCATATGCAAGTAGCGAGCGCCATGACTTTATCATTCGTGCTTTCCTTGTTAAGGTCGATTTTCGGCTACACTTTATCGCTGTACAAAACCGCAGGCAACACGCCCACGCCATGGGGTTCAGAGTTTCTGTAATGACTTCAACGAAACCCCGGCAGAAATGGTACCCTTCGCGTGTATTCGCGGTAATCACCGCCGTAGCGCAGTTCCAGCTCGACTTCTTCAAAGTACTTAAGGTTGAAGGCGTGCGCCGGTATCAGAAGGACAACGGTAATGCAGGTGAGATAGGTTGACCCGGCCAGCAGGGAGACCGCTACGGCAACCAGGTAATAACCGAGCGACATTGGATTCCGCATCCTCTGGTAAACGGCACTTTGAACTACGGCTTTGGTCAATTTGAATGCGGCAGCACCACGCCCAATCCTCTTCAGAGCTGCGTTGGACACACTGAATAGGTAGATGCCGGGAATCAAAAGCAGCACTCCGACGACGGCGTCCGCGGTTCGATATGGCAGAGGGTGAATTCCTACAAGCTCATCGAAACGCGTCACACCCGGATATAAGAACCCCAGCAGGCTCGGCAGGCCGAGGCAAACCCAATAGAGAAGATGACTCACTCTGCTAATTCGTTCTGCGAAATGCTTTTCTGGTTTTCGACGTAGTGCGACACCTAGGATGACCGTTCCCAAGGTGAACGCGAAGATGCCACCCAGTTGATACCAAACTACCAGCCATCCCAACCTCACGTCCGTTTCTCCTTGTCGGCTGACTCCCCCTGGCGTGGACGCAGGAGGCAAGAAAGAATATCCAGTTATTCTTTAGCTTGGTAACGTGGCGATGATACCGCAGCCTTATTGGCGCGAACAACGATTACGCTCAATCAGACAGACTGACTGCGACCTGCTAAGCTCAGAAATGGCAAACGTAACGACGATCACCTCTCGCCGTCGAGTACTCGCGCAGTTTTCTAGGTCCTGATTCGTCCGTTAATCAGATGACTTGGATTTCACCTCTTACCGTTTAGCTTGTCTTTGCTTTTGCGTTAGCTTTCGGCTGGGCGATTCGCCCCTCGGCTATGAGTGCAGTTACGGATTGTTGTATCGCCTCAAGGCTGGAAAATCGGGGGCTGTATCCAAGACGCTGCCGACTCTTTTCGATTGAAACACAGGAGCTACGCATAATGTGCCCCCATGAGGATTCTGCATCGCTCTTTTCTAGGCTGAGCTTCCATTGATCGAACGGCGCAAAGGAAAGACGAGGTTCTTGCTCGAACCAGCGGTACATGGCTTCTGCATACCCTCGTAGAGTGAGAGCGTGCGCTGAGACAGTATTGAAAACTTCACCAATCGACGCAGCTCTTTGCTCTGTGGCGCAGATCACCCATTGCGCTACATCGTCGGCATGGACATGATGCAACATTTCCAGCCCCAGGTTGGGCAGAACGAGTTCTTCACCCCGGGCAATTAAAGAGAAAACGTTGAGGTTCGTGTTGGCTTGAGGATTGATTGGCACCCAACCCTCGCCAACGATGTGGCCGGGCCGGAAGGATGTGGCGGGAAAGCCGTCTCGTCTGGCTTGCTGCAAAAGCCAGGCCTCGATTTTTGCCTTGTTGATGCCGTACGTGTCGATGGCGTTTGTGCGGTCGGTTTCGATGGAGGGAACAGAGGTTGCATGTCCATACACCCAAATGGTGCTACAGAACAGGTAGTGCGCGACCTTCCCCCGCAATGCCTCAACCAATTGTCGCGTTCCTTCAAGCTCGAACGAAATCATGTCGATGACAATGTCGGCGTTTATAGCAGCAATCCGTGAGCCGAATTTGCCCGCTGCCTCTTCGGCCCTGCGATCCACGACGACGTGTTCAACCGTTTTCCAGGCAGGATGCGGCCGGTAGGGCGCTGCCTTACCACGACTTACGTTGACAACTTCGTGTCCACGTTCAACGAGCGCAGGCACGAGGTAGGTTCCAACGTGTCCGCTCCCGCCAATGATGACGACCCGAGCCATCGTCTTCTCCTAAAAACGTCCGGTCCCCAAACGAACGGGCGCTCACCATCATACGTTCATTTCGCCCTGTCCGCGGCTCGCGTGGGGACCTCGGCGAAGATACGCCCGAGTACTGAGACCTAAATGGGAGTTACCCCGTTAACCAGGTACTTGCCGATGCCGTGGGGCAAAGGTTGGCTGATAACTTTCGTCTTGTCTTAGGGCTTTGACCGACCATACATTAGCAAGTCCTTGGAGGGCGCCGATGAATACGCTTTGGCAGGATCTGCGTTACGGCGTCCGTATGCTCGCCAAATCACCCGGCTTCACGGCGGTGGCTCTGCTTACACTGGCGCTTGGCATAGGCGCAAACACTGCGATCTTCAGCCTCATTGACGGCATCCTCATGCGTGCCCTGCCGATTCAGGACGCGCAGAACGTGGTGGTCCTGAAGTGGCGCGCCCTCAAAACACCGGACCGGCACATGAGCAGCAGTTACGGCGACTGCGCCCAGAGCTACGCTCCGCGGGGCGGCCCGTCAACCAGTTGCTCGTTTTCGCAGCCGTTTTATAACGACGTGGCCTCGCAAATCGGCGCGTTCTCTAGCGTCGCGGCCTTTGCCAACACCGGCCAGGTCAATATGAGCCGGAACGGAACCGCGAGTGTATTGACGGGGCAGGCGGTTTCCGGCGAATTTTTCCAGCTGCTGGGTGTTGGCGCGGCCGCAGGACGGCTGATCGCACCGAGCGACGATTCGGTCTCGGCACAGCCGGTCGTCGTATTGAACTATGGCTACTGGATCAGCGAGTTTGGTGGCTCGCCGTCTGCTATCGGGAAAACCGTCCGCCTGAACAATGTTCCATTCACGATTATCGGTGTAGCCGAGCCCCGGTTCGACAGCCTCAGTCCTGGACACGTCTATAGTCTTTGGGTTCCGCTTTCCGCACTGCCGCAGATCAATCCGCATTCTTGGGTGAAAACACGCGCAACGGACATCTACAGTTGGTGGCTCGTCATCATCGGGCGGCTGAAACCCGGCGTCAGCCAGTTGGAAGCGCAGGCGGCGGTGACGACGCTCTTTCGCAACGAGATGTTGCACGCCGCAAAGCCGCTTTCGAAACCGGAAGATGATCCGAGCGTGGATGTACTTCCCGCGCAGTCTGGGCTGACCGGCTCGACAACCGATGTTTCCAAAGAATTGTATGTGCTGATGATGGCGGTGGGAATTGTGCTGCTGATTGCTTGCGCGAATGTGGGAGGGCTGCTTCTTTCGCGGGCCACTGCGCGCCGGAAAGAAATCGCAGTGCGGCTTGCGCTGGGCGCTGGCCACGGGCGGATTGTGCGCCAGTTGCTGACCGAAAACGTTCTCCTTTCACTCGTGGGCGGCGCGCTAGGAATTCTTTTTGCTAGTTGGGGTACGCACACCATTGTTTCGCTAATCGCAAGCAATTCGGATCGGCCGCTCGGATTTGCGCCTGGCATGGACGGGCGCGTCCTGGCGTTTACGTTCGGCGCTTCGATACTTACTGGAATTGTTTTCGGACTGGCGCCGGCCTTCCGCGGAACGCGCGTCGATTTGACGCCGGCGCTCAAAGAAGGCACGCGCGGTTCAGCGGCCGAAGGACGCATGGGCGGAAGGTCGTTCACTTTGAGTAATGGACTGGTGACAGCACAGGTGGCGCTCGCCGTGGTCGTACTGGTGGGTGCAGGGCTCTTGGTGCGCACGCTGCAAAACCTGAGAAATGTGGATCCCGGCTTCGAGGTGCGCAATCTGCTTACGTTCGAGCTGGACCCGACGCTCATCGGCTACAAAACGCCGCAAATCGTCGCGTTTTACCGGGAATTGCAAGAGCGTCTGTCGGCGATGCCGGGTGTCGAGTCCGTGAGCTATTCGAGTAGCACCTTGCTGAGCGGCAGCTTGTGGGAGACAGACTTCCATCTTGCAGGCACTCCGAAAGATGAGGAATCTAGCGCGGACTATCTTGCCGTAGGTAGGGATTTCTTTTCGATGATGCATATGAGGCTACTGGCGGGGCGGAACTTCAATTCTGCAGATTTTGCGCAAGCGGAAGCAGCGGAAGAACGCGACAGGGCGCGGCAGGCCGCTCAGGAAGCGATGGAGGCGGGCCTTCCCGCTCCGGCCGGGAATGCATCGGTTCCGGAGAGCGCGGCCAATGAGGCGCCGGTTCCCGTGATTGTCAACAAGACCTTCGTTCAGAAGTATTTTCCAAACGTGAATCCCCTGGGGCAGCATTTCGGGGAACGAGAGGCAAACCCAGAGAAGGGAGATTGGGCGGCTCCCGGCTGGGTAATTCTTGGTGTGGTGAGCAACGCTAAATACGACAGCCTGCGAAACGCCATTGACCCCACGATGTACGTTCCGTCGAGCGGCGGCAACGTCAGCTTCGATGTGCGTAGCAAAACAAATCCAACGACAATGACGGCCTCAATCCGCGGCCTTGTGAGTCAAATGGACAGCAATCTACCGCTCTTCAACGTGCATACACAGACGCAACTGATCGACCGACTGCTCTTTCAGGAGCGCATGGTCGCTAGGCTGTCGGGATTCTTTGGCGCGTTGGCGATGGTGCTGGCTTGTATCGGGCTTTACGGCCTGCTTTCTTACGAAGTGTCGCGGCGCACGCGTGAGATGGGCATTCGCACGGCGCTCGGCGCGCAGCAGCGCGACGTGTTGTGGCTCGTAGTAAGGCAAGGCATTGCACTGGTTCTTGCTGGTGCGGCGCTGGGCATTGGCGTGGCCTTAAGCGTCACCCGTTATCTCCACTCGATGCTCTACAGTGTACGCACAAACGATCCCTCAACCATTGCTGCAGTCGTGATTTTGCTGTTGTTCGTTGGGCTGGCTGCGTGCTACGTTCCCGCTCGGCGAGCGACGCGTGTCGATCCGATGATGGCGCTGCGGTACGAATGAGGCATCGCGTTGTGGTCTGGGCCGATGACGGCCTACCCGGAATACCCTCTGAAAGAAGCGCCTCAGTGCCTGTTTGCCCCTGCACCGAAAATCCGTGGCTAGTACCCACTTCGGCGGTTAGCCCGTTAACGCCGCCAGCTACGCTCACCTCTTGACTTCCGAGATTCTATCAAAGCGACTTGAGATGTTAGGAGCATTCTGAAGGGTCTGTGATCATGGACGTTCCTAAGGGGTTGATCGAACTTGGCAGCTGGATGAGTACGACGCCCGATGGTACTCCGCTATTGTTCTGCGATTTGCGGGCTGCAGAAATCTACGCCGCAAACGGGCTCTGCCGTAGACCTTTGCCCGAGGCGTGTCACGCCTCTTAAGTCCGCAAACCGGCATTGAGATCCTGATCTAAACGGACGGTTTGTCCGTTAATCGGGACTTAGTGCCTAAGTTCACTTTTACAGGCTTGTCGGAAGGTGTATATGCTAATGGGTGCCTCGCACTTTTGGGTCGCTAGCGGCTTCGCGGGAACGAGTTCGGTTATATTAGCGTTCGTAAAGAAACCGGCGCGCAATGTCACGACTTTCTGAAAGGCAGACGTGCCATCTTTTACCACAAATCAGCGACAAGTCGGTCCCGTCACCATCGTGGACCTTCGCGGGAATATCGGTCTCGGAGCAGCGACTCTGACGCTTCGTCGCACCATTCACGATTTGATCGAAAGCGGCCGCACCAAGATCGTCCTCAATTTCTCCCAAGTCGAATTGATGGACAGTGCAGGGGTCGGAGAACTTATCGGCGCTTACTTGCCCGTGAAGACCAAGGGCGGCGAACTAAAGTTTTTGAATCCGACGAAAAACGTACATCGCGTGATGCAGATGACTCAACTAGACAAAGTCTTTGAGGTGTATACCGACGAACAAATGGCGATCCAGAGCTTTTCCTGACTCGAGCAGTGCCTGGTAAACGATCGCCGGCAGGCTTGTGCCAATCTTGTTGGCCGGTTTCCTCCGCACGTCCATCACGACAATTCGTCCAGTGCTCACGAAAATGTCGCTCCACGCGGTAATGTTCACTGCGTCCTGCCTCACCTTCCCTTGGGCGCCAGTAATCGACTGAGCTTTCGTTGACACTCCAGAGTAGAAATGCCAGAGTCTGTTTCGGCAACGTCTTGCTCGCTCGAAGTCCTGTTTTCGCGATTGCAGTCTCACAGGCATAGAAATGACGCTCGAAGAGAGAGAGTCATCGAGATACTCAAAATCATCGCCTTCGGGACCGATGCCCGAATCCAGAGAAGCTGTTGACGACGAGAAGTCGGTGATCGCGCGGCTGGCCCCGTTAACGGGGCGCGACACAGAGGTCAATCTTCTAAGGGATCGTTGGGACCAGGCGAACGAAGGCATGGGCCAGGTTGTATTGCTCATCGGCGAGGCGGGCCTGGGCAAATCGCGTTTAGTGCACACTCTGAAGGAGCACGTCCTCGGGCAGATGGTCGAAGGGGAGGTGGACTCGCCTGTCATCGAGTGGCGGTGCTCGCCGCACTTTCAGAACACTGGGTTGCACCCGGCGATTGACTTTTACCAAAGAGCCCTTGGCTTCGATCTCGAGAAATCGGCTGAGGCGCAGTTTGATCGGCTGTTCAGTCGCCTGGAGGCCTACGACCTTGCACGACCGGAAACCTTGTCTTTGTGGGCTTCGCTGCTGGGATTGCCAATGTCAGAGGGCTTCCCGCCGCTTTCTTTGTCCCCGACCCGACTTAGAGAAGAAACGTTCCGGATCATGCGGGAATGGCTGCACACTCGTGCGTTTAGAAGGCCGATCCTTTTCGTCGTTGAGGACCTCCACTGGGTAGATGCGTCCACTCTTGAATTCCTGGCCCAGTTCCTCACGGAGGGCCTGCACGACCGGATCCTTACCGTGCTCACATTTCGTCCCGAGTTCAAGACGCCCTGGCCCGCCGTCGCACACCAGACCAGTCTAGCCTTGAACCGCCTGACACGGCGCCAGGTCGGAGAGCTGTTGGGGAAGAGCGCCGTGGCCTGGTTGCCTCAGCGACTGATTGATCAGATCCACGAACGGACCGGTGGTGTACCTCTTTTTATTGAAGAACTCGCGAGGCTAGTGCGAGAACCGAGGCAGCTTAACCGGGTCGGGAGAGATAATACAGGATGCGAATTGCTCGACAATGGACTCCCAGGCACGCTCCGAGACTTGATGGTGGCTCGGCTAGACGGCATGACGCAGAATCCCGAGGTCGCGCAGCTCGCCGCCATACTCGGGCGCGAATTCGCTTACGAGGTCCTCGCCGCCGTCACGACGGTGAGTGAGGCAACGCTCAAGGTCGAGCTGGCGACTTTGGTGCGTTCGGAGATCCTGTATCAGAAGGGCATCCCGCCCCGTTCCACTTACATGTTCAAGCACGCCCTCCTCGAAGGCGCGTTGCACGATGCCCTGGCCACGGAAAAACGACAGCAGTTTCACCGACAGATCGCGGATGCGCTTGAATCACGGTTCCCGGAGACCGCCCAAACGCTGCCGGAGTTGCTCGCTCACCACTTTACCGAAGCGGGCATGGTGGAGGACGGGATCAGCTATTGGTTGAAGGCGGGGTTGCGTTGCCTAGAGCGGTCGGCAAACCTCGAAGCTATTGGCCACCTGACAAAAGGTCTTGCGCTTGTTCGAGCTTTACCAGAGTCGCCAGAACGTGATGCCCAAGAGTTGCAGTTTCTTAATCCGTTGGGCACTACCTATATCGCTGCGCGCGGTTACGCCTCACGAGAGGTTGGCCCCGTCTTCATGCGGGCACGCGAACTGGCTGACCGGATTGGGCAGCCGGCGCAGCGGTTTGTGGTCATGCGGGGCAACTTCGCGTGGCATGTGGTGCGCGCCGAGTTCAAGTTGTGCGTGGACCTGGCAGCCGAGGCGCTCCAGTTTGTTGGGACCCTCAACGAGCCCGGCATGACGATGGAAGCGCTGTTCCTGCAGGGTCTGACAAAGTTCTACCGTGGGGATTTCGCCGGTGCTCGTGATCACTGCTCGCTAGCAGTGGCCAACTTCGATGACCGCAACCGCACAAAGTTCTGGGCCACCCAGACAGGCGAAGACTCCGGTGTCACGCACCGTTGCTATCTGGCGCTGGCGCTATGGCATCTGGGCTACCCGGACCTGGCGCTACAAATCAGTCGAGAAACCCTCGCGTTGGCTCGCACCATCGGCCACCCGTTTACCATGGAGTATGCGTTGCACCATGCCGGCTGGCTTCGACAGCACTGCCAACTCGGCGAAGATGCCCAAGCTGTAGCCGATGAACAGATCGAGATCGCGACCGAACAGGGATTTGTCTTCTGGCATGCAACAGGCATGCTCTACCGAGCCGGGGGGTTGCTGTTGCAAGGAGACCTTAGGGAAGGACTTCCTTTGCTCGTCGCGGGCCTTGAGTCCTATCGGGCCACCGGCGCTGAGATTGCACTTCCGTACTATCTCAGTCTTCTTGGCGACGGCTATACTCGGGCGGGCCGGTTCGAGGATGCGCGCCGCGCTCTGGCCGAGGGGCTGGACCTCGCGGATAAGAATGAAGACCGATTCCAGGAAGCCGAGCTGTATCGCCTCTTGGGCGAGTTGCATTTAGCGGAAACGGACGATCAAGGCGCCGAAGATTGCTTCCGCAACGCGATCGAAACCGCACGCCGCCAGCAGAGCAGGGCCTGGGAGCTTCGCGCAACAGTGAGCCTCACCCGGCTCTGGCAGCGCCAAGACCGCGGCAACGAGGCCCGCGACGCGCTTGCGGCTGTTTATGGTACGTACACGGAAGGGTTCACGATGCCAGACCTTGTGGGTGCCAAAACACTGCTGGAGACGCTCGGAAACGAGCGCATGCGTGACGATTTTGAGGCGGGCGCAAAATATGTCCTAGGCTGTATCCCGCCGCCCATGGATGGACCCGTCTCGATCGACTGGCGCTACGTCCCTTCGTCAAACCTCGGCGGCGACAGTATCGGCTATCATTGGATCGACGACGACCACTTGGCCCTCCACCTCATCGATGTGATGGGACACGGTTTGGACTCTGCACTCCTATCCGTCACCATCACCAATGTCTTGCGATCCGGTTCGCTGGTGGGTACCGATATGAGGCGGCCGGATCAGGTGCTAGCGAAACTAAACGACGCGTTCCCAAGCTCGCGCCACGGCCAAAAGTTCTTCACGGCTTGGTACGGCGTATATAAGCGCTCTAGTGGATTGCTGACATGGTCGGGCGGCGGCCATCATCCTTCGATTCTCCTCACACCAGGTGCGCGTGATCCAATCCTCTTGCCGTCCTCGGGCATGATAATCGGGTTCATGAGCGACCAGGAATATCCAGCCAAGTCGTGTGAAGTAGCAGCCGGCGCACGCCTGCTAATTTTCAGTGATGGGGTTTTCGAGATTCTCCGCGATGGGAAGCCTGTCTGGGACATGGAGGCATGCATCGAATACCTTGCAAGACAGAGTACGCGCGGAGGAGCCCTCATGGATGAACTGCTCGCTCATGTGCGCACACTCCACGGATCGCACGAACTCGCGGATGACTTCTCTATCCTCGAGGCTTACTTCCTACTGGATGCCAGGACCTAAACCTCCGTCACGGCGGGTAACCTGTGCGATCCCAATGCCAGGCAACATACGACGACCGCGCTCGGTCGTGGTGTATGTCGTTTTTGAATTCGGCACTGTCAATTTGAAAGGAAAATGTGTCGCAGAACGTACTGATACGCGCTTCTCCGGGAAATGGCGAGTCAGGGAAAGTGTGATGAACTGGCCTGAATAAGGTATCTTGTGCGGGTAGATTTCCGCGGAGATGTGGAGTCCTGTTACGGAGAAAAGTATGAAGAGCAAACTGAAGGTAACGGCTGGATTGGCTGGAGCGTTTGTTGCGGGTATGGTGATGGCGACGGCCTTGTTTAGCTGGGCTGCGGCCGGCTCGAAAATGCCGGGGGAGAGGGACGCGGGGCATCAAGTTACCGTGCCGGATGTCATCAGCCCGACGATTACGGATGAGGACATCGCTTTGTTGCGACAAGATTTGCGGGCAAAGAAAATGCAGGTCATTGGGCAAAATATGGTTCTTTCCGATGGAGAGGCACAAAAGTTCTGGCCTATCTACAACCATTACGTAAAGGACTTGCAGGAAGTGAACAACCAGAAGTACGCGCTGTTGAAGCAGTACGCACATATGTGGGGTACGATGACAGACCAGGATGCGGTGATTTATGTGCGGAACTGGTTGGAAGTGGATCAGCAGGTCCAGGCGTTGCGGGTGAAGTATGTGCCAGCGGTGAACCAGGTGCTTCCGGGAAAGAAAGCCGCAACGTTTTTTCAATTGGACCGGCGACTGAACATGATCATCGATCTGCAATTGTTTTCGCAGATTCCGTTAGCAAAAGTGAAAGAGCCCAATCCCCAGTGAGGTCTCACTCTGGAAAAGCGAAGTGTGATTTGGAAAACACATGACATGGTTGTTCGCTCGTTTGAGGTTCCACAAGGTAAGACTTCAGATTCGTGGCCTTGCAGCGCCCCTCCGACTGTATTCATGGTTTCGTCATCTGACGGAAATCCGACGGACTGGATTGGGTTGTTCCTATACTGAGACAAAAGCATGCTTTCTCAAGAACTCCGAAGCGCTCGTTTATTCACCGTCCGACACCTGCGTTCGGCGTTCCTTGTGCCGCGTGGGGACGCCGGCACGGTTCGCAAAAGGCCTTCCAATCTCCTTTACGATGTCGATGAAACACCTCCGTTACTGGTACGACTGGGTGTTTCGGTCCAACACGTATTTCTTTTGTCCGTAGGATGGCTTTATGTCGTGGTGATCGTAAATTCGATCGGAGGAACAGAAGCGCAGGCGGCCTCTATCATCCGAATTTCCATGATTGCGGGCGGACTAGCTACCATTCTGCAGTCCACTCGTGGCCTCTTTGGCAGCGGCTATTTTTGCCCGCTTACCAGTAGTTTGATCTTCTTGCCGGCTTCGATCCTTGCTGTGCAAACGGGCGGATACACGCTGCTGTTTGGCATGGTTGCTACGGCCGGAATTCTGCTGAGTCTAATGTCCCGGGTCTTGGAACGAGCTAGGGTTTTGTTTCCCCCCGAAGTCACCGGGCTGATGGTAGCCATGGCGGGACTTCAATTGATCCGTTTGGGATGCCCAAGGTTTGTCGGCTACGGCGGACCCGGAAGTGTTCCGGAGTTGCGCCCGTTCGTGGTCGGAGCAGTGACACTGATTGTGATGGTGGGTGCGACGGTCTGGAATAAAGGCAAGTTGCATGCTCTGCCCATGCTGATGGGTCTGTCGGCTGGATACATTCTGGCACTTGGTTCGGGTGTCCTGCCCTGGCCGCAATTTGTGCATGAGCTGAATGAGCCATGGATCAATTTCCCTCACCGGGTAGTTTCCGGATTAAATTTCCGATTTTCGCTTCTCGCCCCATTTCTGATTGCTTCTCTCACTGCCGGCTTGAAGATGGTGGGGGATGTTACGCTTTGTCAAAAAATTAACGATTCGGATTGGAAACGAACCGACATGAAGTCGGCAAGTGGCGGGCTTCTTACGAGTGCTCTAGGAACGCTTTTTTCAGGCCTCTCCGGTGGGTTAGCTCAAACCTCAGTGTCCAGTTGCATCGGGCTTTCTCTGGCGACGGGAACGACAAGCCGCAGCCTTGCGATTCCGACAGGAATCATGATTGCCGCTCTGGCGTTTTTTCCCAAACTCGCGGCCGTTTTGGCGATAATGCCAGCGCCTGTTGTTGGTGCCATTCTGATTTATTCGGCATGTTTCATCGTGCTTGGAGGCCTGCAGCTTCTAACCTCCCGCATGTTGGACTCGCGGCGCATCTTTGCGGTGGGCATTTCACTACTCTTTGGTTTGAGCGTGGATATTGCGCCGGAACTTTACCGCCATGTGCCGGAGCTGGTTCGCCCGTTCTTTGGCTCATCTACCGCACTTGCGACGGTCTTGGTGGTCTCTCTCAGCTTGCTGTTCCGTTTGGGAATAGCCAGACGGGTCAGCTTTGAGGTGTTGCCCGGCGATGCCATGGAAAAAATTAACTCTATGATGGAAGAACATGGCGCTGCTTGGGGAATGCGGCGGGAGGTTGTCATACGCGCGATACAGGCTGTAAATGAGACCGTGAACAGCGCGCTGGCATTCAATCCCGGCCTCGAACGAGTGGAAGTCAGCATCGAGTTCGACGAGTTCAAGCTGGGTGCGGATGTAGTGTACGAAGGAGTTCCAATACAGCTTGCGGAATCGGCTCCGTCACCGGAAAGCCTAGCCACCGATGAGGGTATCGCACTTTTATCGACCTTTATGATCCGGCAGTTTGCAGATCGTGTGCGCATAAGATCTCAAAAAGGCGCTTGCCATATAGACCTGACTTTCGATCACTAACGTGAGCTACTTCGATACAGAATTTGCCTGAGCAAACTGCGCCGATTTCTACTGGATTACCAGTCGCAACACGATAGCGGGTCGCCTAGGCTTAGTACCCACTTTTCCGGTTCCCCGTTAAATCAGGCCATTCAGATCCTAGCGGACGTAATGCTCGATGGCGAACTGGTCATCGGAAAATTCGCACAATCACTCGATAGATGTTCCAAGCAGAGACGCCGAATATTACGCCATAAAAGATAACGACACCGGTCCAGGCGATCACCGTATGCAGGAGCGAATCTTGGGCTTGTGGCTGGACTATTCTTTTTGGTCCTACAACGCGGGAGACCGTGGACTCACGTTCGACGGCAGTGGTCATTGTTGCCCCCACCATTCCTTTCTAGCGCAGCTCTACGGCCCGGTTGCCAGTTCGTCGCGGAATGGCGGTCAAAGACCAACTGTCCATTCGGCCAGTCCGCATTATTGGGAGTGGCTGAAAAACCGACGGAGGAACGCCGGAGTTCTGATACCTACATGGACGATTTGCGCGTTAATCAGGACTTGCCCGCCAAGAGGTAATTACGGATTCTAGCGTTTCGTTTTGCGCTTTCGCACACAGCAACGGCCGCGTTCCCGCAGGTGATAACATCGCAGGCCGAATGGGGTCTCCACGAATTCACGACTAACTTTAAGCGCTATGCAGCATGAACCCGTGACGGGACTTCGGGACGGTAAGACTTTACTTCCGAAGCACCCATTCGGATCATCCCCCTCCACAGAAGGTTGGGGGTGATACGATGGATTATGAGCTTAGCCTATCGAATTGTTTTCGAGTGCCCCAACGGTCATAACATCAACCTACAGAAGAAATGCGGTAACGCGTCGCTGTCGGAAACCGAGGCAATGAAATTATTTGGAGACGAGGAGCTGTCGTGCCTGTCTGCCAATTGCGGTTGGCACGGGAAAGCGTCCCAGGCGAAACTCCGTAGAATCCTACCTTTTAACTGGATACTCGCTCCCGCGACTTGAAGAATGCAACGTTCTTGCAAAACACAATTTACGATCTCCTCTGGGATCAGTCCTGGCCTGCTCTAGTTTGGTTCGTTCTGCAGAAAAGTCACGTTTCCGTCCCCGTGCACCACGTAGAATCTCTCGCGGCGTGTTTTTTCCGACATAATGAGATATGTGCCAGGTCCCTTCCCGCGAAGGATCGATAGAGCATCAAAGAGCGAATTAGTCTTAAAGAGCCACCGCCTCACCTTGTTTTCGTCAATGCGGAATACATCTAGCTGGGTCGTAATCATTTGAACTCACTAAGGCTCTTGGCGGTTGGGAATGTGAGCGGAGCTGTGGGCTTTCGCTTTGACAAGGGAACCTCATGGGATGGGCTGTGAAGTCGGCTCCGCCCAGGGGTCTTGCTTGCAGAAAAGCCTAAAAACCCGCTATCGAAGACGTCAACTAAATTTGAAGTTAAGAGCCGTTGTCCCGTTCGCCCTGCGTAATTGAGCCCACCGGCCTGTAATCCTTACAGTTGCACGTTAGTCGCGCACAAGGGTATGTCACTTTGCGATTTCGCAACCACCGCACGTGGATCGAGCGATTGTGGCCGCAATTATCACAGGGTCTCTTTGGCTTGCCGCCACGCATGGTCGGGACGATAGCATGGGGTTATTTGATTCGCCAGCCTAGAGACTTTAAGGCGAGCTTTAACGACAGAGTCTCGTCTTTCGAATTTGCCAGTTGCTCGGAGACCTGTCCTGATCCGAGTCTCGAAAGCATGTTGAAATAAACACTAGTCGGTCGCGGGCGATGTGAATTGTCAACGAGCTAGTAGCGCCGCCGACCTCGATCGCCGTCTCGCCCTCGTCCCCCGCCGCCGCGATTGCCACCGCCGTCCGGACGAGCCTCGTTCACCACGAGTGCTCTCCCGCCGATGTTCAATCCCGAGAGTTCCCCAATTGCTTTTGCTGCGTCGTCTTGTGGTCCCAGCTCGACAAATCCAAAGCCACGCGAGCGACCAGTTTCTCTGTCGGCGATAACCCGGGCAGAAACGGGCCTATACCCTTTCTCGCTAAACATCTGCAACAAGCCTTCATCAGTCATGTCGTACGACAGATTTCCTACGTAGAGTTTTGTCACTTGGTTTCCTTTGTCCCGGATGTTCGGCTTCCAGACCAGAAGGCGGCAGAAGATAGCTGGGCGGGAATCTCGACTCCATGATATGACGATTGTGTGCTTGTCGCACAGAGGGGAGTCTTCGATTATCAATGGAAAGCTCACCCTCGGTTATGGGGAGGCAACGCTGTCCGCATTGCCGCTCGCAATATGCTTATCGCGTATCGCGAAAAGGATTCATCGACTGGTTGATTTACCGTGTGTTTGGCCGGAAGCCTCATTATTGTGATCGCTGTGGGGCGCGATTTTTTCGTTCGGAGCGAAGGACCCCACCACGAAAATGACCGCACGACCACCCAAGCTCCTGGTAAGTACGGTGGTCTCAACGGGTCGACGCAACACTTTCGTGCAGTTTACTCGCGGGGGTCTGAAAACCCAAAGTTTGTCGTGGGCGTTGATTCAAGCGCAGCGCGA
>Ga0207761_1000096_pt1 | contig 27245 bp, 24 predicted proteins | sample LuqExpMetageno34_FD_187792 | JGI IMG/M metagenome (GOLD analysis project Ga0207761, IMG submission 187792) | Tropical forest soil microbial communities from Luquillo Experimental Forest, Puerto Rico - Sample 34 (SPAdes) | ecosystem: Environmental > Terrestrial > Soil > Tropical forest ... | reverse complement strand
GGGTGCGTGGAGAACGCCGCCGCTCCGGCATATGTAAAACCAGCCGATGCCCCGGCGGAAGCGAAAAGACGCCTTCGATCAGAGTCACGGGCTCAGAGACGCTGCCAAAGAGCAGATAAGATGTCAGCGCGTCAGCCGACAACCTGTGCGGCAGTTCATCCAAGGTCAGAAGCGCCCGGAGCTCCGAAGCGAACGCCAGCCCCTGCTCCGTCTGCGCGTAATACAGCGGTTTGATGCCCAAGGGGTCGCGCGCCAAAAACAACACGGGCACGGTGGCGAAATGCTTGCGCAGGTCCAGCAAGGCGAAGGTGAACATGCCGCGCAATTCGTAGAGCAGGTCTTCACCCCACTCTTCCCAGCCATGGACCAGAATTTCAGTGTCGGATTTTGTGCTGAATTTGTGGCCCGACAAGGCGAGCCGTTCGCGGAGATCCTGATAATTATAGAGCTCGCCGTTGAAGACCACCGCGACGTCGCCAGTTTCGTTCCACAGCGGTTGATGCCCGCCGGCCAAATCGATGATGCTCAGCCGGCGCATGCCGAGCGCAACGCCTCGGGCCCGCGCATCATTTACAAGGTAGCCGTCCTCATCCGGGCCGCGGTGCGCCATCGCCGCTGCCATCCGGCGCACAGCGGTCTCCGCAGCCGCAGGAGTGGCCGCGTAGGCAAATCCGCAAATGCCGCACACGCCTTACTTGATCTCCGGTGAAGTGAAAAACGCCGCGGTCGCGCGGCCGAGGTTGGTCCGTATGCGAAAACGCGGAATGCGCAAACGCCGGTCGGCGATCCACCCGAGCAACAGACGCACAAGCAATAAGACGATCAGTGCGTTCGCTGACAGGAAGAAGTACAAGAAGGAACGCCGCTCCAGCAACAGGCTCCAGTCGAGATACTCGTCCCAGGTCGGAAACACCTGGTCCAACAGGCTACGAATTCTCGCTCCCTGCAACGGCAGCGCCGCCGCGCGAACATGCGCAAAATTCTCGTAGCTGTACTCCGGCGGGTAGCCAGGTAAAACGCTGGTGGCTTCGCGGAACATTCGTGGATCCTGCAGATCTCTTCGCGTGAGCAGATGACCCTGCGCATCCTTCATGAATGTCCGGTAGGTGGCGTCCACGATCACCCACCGGCCGTCGAGGTTCACTTCGGCTACCACGTGCTTGGTGGTGCGCTGAGGCGTGAGCAACAAAAGTCGCCGCGCTTCCACTCCTGTACTGCGTGAGAGGTTGAGGAAGGCATTCGTGGCGCTTCCGCAGACTTCCAGCAACTGGCGGTAGTTCAACGTGTCTTCCGGATCTCTGGGCGAGACTTTCGTTTGCCAAGTGGTCTCCTGCCGCGGCGGCCCATTTTGCATCCAGGACAGAATTGCTTGTACTTTTTCTGTGGGGGAAGACGCCTCAGGCACTACCGCATCGGAGAAGCCGCGGAGATAGCGGCGGACAGACATCTCCCAGATGCCGGACCAGACTGTCGAAACGATGGCGAGGGCCAGCAGTAAATTACTGAGCCACCAAATGCACCGGAATCCGTAGTGCGGCTTCAACACTTTTCCTTGGCTGGACAAAAAATTGTCCTATGACTCGGGGCCGCTCGCAAGTAGCGAGTAAATCATCTCCATCTCCCGCAACGGCGCTTCCCAGCCCATCGCGGATGCCGCGCGCGTGCAGCCTTCATGTAACTGTGTCCACAGATCGCCATTTCGCAATAGTCGGGACAACGCACTCATCAGTTCTTCCTCATTGTGGCGGACTACCAGGCCAGCAATATCCTTCAGCAAAGGCGCAATGCCGCATTGGTCGGTCACGATGACTGGCGTTCCTGCCGCTATGGCCTCCGCCGCGGTATTTCCGAAGTTTTCATTCTGCGAAGGCAGGACGAAAATGTCGGCGTCGCGGTAGGCTTGCCACTTGGCCATTCCGGCCAGTGGCTCCGAAAAATGGACTCGCTCAACCGCGCCCAGCTTTTTCGTGGCCTCGACCAGTTTCGCTTTCATTCCCGATTCGTCGGGACCAACAAATGCTAAATGCGCCGGCGCGCCATCCCCATACGGAGAATCCTGTAGGCGGCTAAAGGCTTTCAGGAGCAGATCTGGACTCTTCTTCTGCGATAACCGTCCGAGAAACAGAATGAGCTTCGCCTCTGTGGGAATCTTCAACGACGCGCGGAAGTGTCCTCGGACGGGAAGGCTGCTGGGCGCTTCCACGCCGTTGCGTCGCAGCCGAATTTTCTCCGGAGGGATGCCGCCCGCGATCAACTCGCCTCGTTCCTGCTCCGCCGTCGCGATAATTGCACTCGCTCCCCGCAACATTTCGCGGCCCCAGACGCGATGGTAAAGCCGTTTCAGCCGAATATTCCGGACAATCGGCAGGAACATGCCGATGGGTTCCACGACGTACGGAATTTTTCTTTTCCGGCACTCCGACGCGACGCGCGGCCCCAGCAGGTCGTACAGACCGAAGATGTGCACTACATCGAATGAGGAGAGCCGCGCCCGCAGGTATCGCCCGAGCGCCGGATTCCAACTTGTTGCTCGAAAGTGCAGCCAGGTCGGCAGGTAGATGGCGGTCACTCCGTTGGCGATCTGAGTCTTGCCGAAGGGGCCGGGCTGAGCAGGGGGATTGCCCGGACTTTCCGGGCAGCGTTTTTCCATTCCCCAGTCGGCTGTGAGCACGGTTACCTCGTGGCTTCGCTTGGCCATGCCTTGGGCCAACGCGCGCACTTTCACCGGAGGTCCGCCAAATTCGAAGAATGGCACGTAGCTTTGAGTGACGTTCAGGATTCGCATAGCTCGCGCAGAATTTTTTTGAAGTTCTTGGCAAACACGGAAAACTTGAATTCCTGGTGCACCCGTTCGCGGCCCCGTTCCCCCATTTTCTTTGCAAGTTCAGGATGGGAGAGCAGCACATCCAGAGAAGTCGCCAACTGCACCGTGTCGCCGTGGGTAACGAGGTAGCCGGTTGCGCCGTCGCGGATCACTTCCGGCGCGCCTCCGTGCGCTCCTCCGATCACCGGCTTGGCGCGCGCCATGGCTTCCAGATAGACGAATCCGAATCCCTCGCCACGACTCGGAAGCGCGAATATCTCTGCCGCACCATAGCAGGCGGAAAGCTCGGCATAGCTCAATCCGGTCAAGAAATGCACGTGACGCTGAACGCCGCTCACCTTCGATATGTTTTCCAGCCAATCGCGATCATCACCGGAGCCGACGATCGCCAGTTGCACGTCGGGCCATCGTAGCAGCAGGCGCGGCAAGCATTGGATGAGGGTGTCCATCCCTTTGTAACGCTCGGTGGCCAGCCATCGCCCAACAGAGAGTATGACTCGGCCTTGGGGAAAATCCTTCGGCAATTCATTGGAATTCAAGCCCGCAACCTTGGTATCGAAATCCGGATCGAGCGCCCAGTGCAACACCTTCACTCGTTCCGGAGCGACCCCCTGTAAAGAGACCACGTAGTCCGCGGTAGTCTGACTCGGCGCCAGCACCAGGGTCGCCCGTTGCAAGGCTCGACGTCTCATCGGCGGCAAGGGCTCCCACACTTCCACTCCGTGGGTACACACGATGCTCTTCATTCGCGGAGCAAACACTTTCATGCCACGAACAATCGGCGCGAGATTCGGGTGTGCGGCGACCACCAGTTTCGGCCGCTGCCGGGTGGCTTTCAACGCAGCCGCGGCGAAGCCTGCTTTTCCCCGCGCCGCGCCCGTAAAGACAAATTCTCGCTCTCCGACCCGCATGCGGTGAAGATCCTGTGAGTCGTTCAGACTCAACAGCCGGTATTCCATGTTCTTTGCATTCGCAAATTCGCTGATCAGCAAAGCCAGATGTCTCCCTGCACGCTGAATTCCGCCGGGAGCATCCAGTTCAGGAAAGAGACCAATCAGCACGCGCTGAGCATGACAAACCGCGCACAGCCTGCGCAAGTGTTGGCGGTTTCCCTTTTCGCTCCATTCCTCCTGTTTCGCGCTCTGGTCCGGGTGTTAATCTGCGCCAGAATCAAAAAAGATGATTCGCCCTCTCTCGCGATCGCTGGTAGCGCTTCCTCCTCTGGTTGCCTGCCTGTTCCTTGCCCATTTCGCAGGAGCGCGCAAGCCGGCCCAATCACAGGAGCCCGTGCATTCACCGGCGCAGCCGCATGGAGTACTGACCCGGCAAGCGCTTCAGCCTCCGATTCGAGGCCGCAAGTCCCGTCTCCAGTTCAGCCCGGACGGAAATTATCTCCTCCTGCAAAGTGACTCGGGACTTTTCCTGTTCTCGACCCGGCCGCTGAAGCCGGTCTTGCATATCGACGCCGATTACTTGTATCCGGTCCGTTTTGCCCGCGATTCCCAGAGCCTCTCGGGCGTTTCTTTTGCTCTGCGAGCAGTGCGTTGGAAAATCCCGAAAGGAGAGGTTCTTTCGAGCGGTGAGCTGCCAGCGAAGAACGGTTGTATTTCAGGTGATCTGTCGCCGAATGGTGAGGCGTTCGTCTGCCGGGATGTGGACCTCAGCCTTCACGTGTACGATTTGAATTCGCGGCGCGAACTTTCCGAGCAGGAGTTGCCGTTTCGGTTTCCGCAAAGTGTGACCGTACCCATGTCGCTGCCGGCCAACAACATTGTTGCCGCTGCATTCGGCTTGGCGTCCGCGCGTTCCCTTCAAATCTTCGCAAACGAGGGAGTGTATCCCGACAAATTTGTATTTTCGCCGGACGGAGCCGTTTTCGGAGTGTCGTCCCGCAGCGGGAATTCTTTATGGAATCTGGACTTGAAACGCAAGGTCAGCGTTCCTGGAGCTCTGAACAAATTTCCCGGAGCAGGCTTCTGTTTCCTCGACGCGAATCGGGTTCTTATCACGGGCGCGCCCGAGCACGGCGAGGTTGTGTCGCTCGGTTCCGGCAAAGTGGTCGGCAAGCTCAATATCGATGCGTCGGCTGCCATGCTGGCATCAAACCCGCACTTTCTCATTTTTGAGGACGCCGGCAGCGCGGCCACCCGGCTCTATGACTTGACAGAAGAGCACGCCGTGCCTGTTTCTTTTAACATCGCGATCGATCTGCGCGAAGACGTTCTTGCTTTACTGGATCCGGGCGGCCAGCTGCATCTCTATCAACTTGGGCAACCGGCTCCTTTTACGTCCACCGTTGTTCCGTTGGAAGGTTCACCCGCCCGGTTCTCGGTTGCGACAGGCCCGAATCTGGAATTACTGGGCTTTGGTTTTGGGCGAGAGGCCGGACTCTACCGTGTCGCATCAGGGCAACGCATCCTTTATCTCGACTACAGTTGGCAGATGTCGATTCCCGATGCAACGAGCGGATTTTTCGCGAAGCCCGCCGAAGACCGGAAAAGCATTGAGATTCTGCGAGGGAATGCAGATGGGGCGGCTGCCGTTTCGGCATGGAAGAGCGAGGCGATTTTTTTGCGCGCCATTCCCGCAATTTTTCTGGAATACGAAGCCCAGGGGCCGAAACAACACGTTCCCGAAGTCTTACCCGACGGAAAAATCCCCTTTGCTCTGACCGCACGTGAGCCCGCCACGGGCGATGAACTCTGGCAAAAGAAGTTCATTTCGTCTCATCCTGTTCCGTTCATTGACCCGCAGGGCAAGAATCTGGTGCTGGGCTGGGAAGGGAGCACCGAAGCGGCTCGTGCGGCCGCCAAGCGCTGCCCTCAAGCGTGGCCGGCCTTCGAAAAGACCAAAACGACGCGCAACGATACCTTTTTCGAGGTTCTGAGTTCCCGTACAGGGGAAACTCTCGGCGGAGTGCTGGTGCGCACGGGTTCCGGTCCGTTGAGCTTCGATTCTGTCGCGGCTGTCGGCGACCGGCTGATCATCGCCAAAGCGGAGGGACGCGTCACGCTCTACTCTCTGGAGGACGGAGAAATCAAAGCGCACTTGAACGGAACCATCCCTGCCGCAAGCGAAAAATCGCGCCTGCTCACGCTTGTTGAGGGCGATTCTCACCTGGGCATTTATGACTTGCAGACCGGACAGAAGCTGGACACCCAGCACTTCCCGCAAGCCATCAGCTACGCGCACTTTTCCGATGATGGCCAGCGACTGCTCGTCCTCACGCGCCAGCAAGTTGTTTACGTATTGGACGTGACCGAAGCCGCTGGCGCTCGCAAGAAGGATTAGCGCGGCGGCACTCTTTTTGGATTGCCCCTAGCGCCGCACCAGCGGAGTCAATTCTTCCAGGCTGTCGATGTAAAGATCCCCGGGACATTTCTCAGGATCGTGTTGGCCAAATCCGTAGGTGACCGCGACGGCGAGCATGCCCGCGTTGCGGGCCGTTTGCATGTCCACGTCCGAATCGCCCACCATCGCGGACTCTTGCGGCTTCATGCCGAGTGCGCGTAATACCGCCAGGACGCCGGCTGGGTCAGGCTTTTTCGTGGCAAAACTGTCTCCTCCGTAGACCGCGCGGAAGAATTTGGTGAGTTGCAGACCATCCAGGATTTCCAGGCTGAGTTGCGCGGGCTTATTAGTCAGAACCGCCATCGGTATGGTGGCGTCTGCCAGTGCTTGAAGCCCTTCGACAACGCCAGGATACGGTTTGGTTTCGTCCAGCTTTTGCTGATCGTAGTGCTTGAGAAAAATGGTCAACGCTTCCTGACGTTGCGCTTCCGTTGAAGTCGATCCCAGTGTGCTCGCCATCAGTTGTGGCGCGCCATGGCCGACGTAGCTGGCGATCTGGTCCGGCGGCAGTTGCGCCCGCCCGGTTTCACGAAGCATCGCGTTCACCGAGTTCACGAGATCCGTCCTCGAATCAATCAACGTTCCGTCCAGATCGAACACGAACGCGCGTACGGCGGCGAGGATTCCGTTGGTCATAGAGTTTCATTGTAATACGCGCTTCACACTTCTCTCTCCTGATCCTTCCCCGGCATTTCTCTCATTCCCGCCCATCGCGTAAACTAAAGGGCTGCCTGTCCAGCAAAATTCGTTTCTGGAGATTCCATGGCCCTGGTTCAGCCCTTCCGCGCTTACCGTTACAATCCCACGGTTGTGTCCTACGACCGAGTGCTCACGCAGCCTTACGACAAAATCACTCCGAAACGGCAGGAAGAGTATTACGCAGCGGATCCGCATAACTTGATCGCGGTCGAGAAGGGCCGGGTCAATCACGACGACACGCCGCAGAGCAACGTTTATGCTCGCGCGGCGGCGAGTATACGTGCCTGGATCGGCGAAAACGTGGTTCGGCAGGACGCCGCGCCTGCCTTCTACGCCTATTCGCAAGAGTTCACCGTTCCCGGAACCACCGCGCGCCACACCCGCCGTGGCTTCATCGGGGCAGGGAAGCTCGAAGACTATTCGAGCAACGTGATTTTTCGGCACGAGCACACGCTTTCGGGACCGAAAGCCGACCGGCTCGAATTGCTCCGCCACACCCGCACGCATACCGGCCAGTTGTTCATGCTCTACTCGGATCCGCAGCAACAGATCGACGCGATTCTGAAGGAGGTCGGAGCTTCTCGCGAAGCGGCGACCCAACTCATCGACGAGTACGGCATCACTCACCGTTTGTGGATCATTGCGGAGCCGGAACGCATCGAGGCGATTCAAAAGGCTATGGCCGAGCAGAAGCTGGTAATTGCCGACGGCCACCACCGCTACGAAACTTCCTTGAATTTCCGCAACGAGCTGCGCACCCGCGTTGGCAGGATCGTTCCCGATGCTTCTTACGAATTCTCGATGATGACTTTTGTCAACACGTGCGGCGAAGGGCTCACCATTCTTCCCACCCATCGCGTCGTTGCCAATCTACGCGACTTTTCCTGGAGCGCGGTGCGTCGCTACCTTGAGCCCTGGTTCGGCACGGAAGTTTTTGCGTTCGGTGGGGAATCCGAGCGCGCAGCCGTACAGGCCAGATTCCTCGAGAAATTGGCGGCTGCAAAAACACAGCGCGCCATCGGCGTATTCCCTGCGCCCGAAACGGGTACGACCGCTTTTTACCTGCTGACACTTCGCCCTGAAGCGGATATCGCCCAGATTCTGCCGGGGCTCTCGCCGTTGCAACGGCAATTCGATGTCGTTCTGCTGCATCAGGGCATTCTCGAGCCGGCTCTCGGCATCACGCCTCAAGCGGTTTCCTCGGAGGCGAATCTGACCTACGAACGCGAGGCCGCCAGTGCGATCGATGCAGTGGCACGCGGCGCTGCACAAGTTGCCTTCCTGCTGAATGCCGTCGACGTCGATTTGGTGATGCAAGTGGCCACGGCGGGCGAAGTCATGCCGCAGAAGTCGACGGACTTTTACCCAAAGCTGCTCAGTGGGATCACGATGTACCGGATCGAGGAATAATCTCAAAAGGAAAAGAGAGATTCCTCGCTAACGCTCAGAATGACGATGACCTGGGGTTCCTTGCAAGAAAAAAGGGCAGCATATAAGCCTGCCCTCTTCTGAATTTTCCCTTTGAAGTTGCGCGTTGAGGCTTACTTCGAGAAGCTGGCCACCGCTTCCGCTTCCGTGTTGTACACGTCGAAGATGGTCATCAGCTTGGTGATCTGCAGCACTTCCTGGAACTTGGTGCCCAGATGGCAAAGCTTGAGCTGCGCGCCCTGTCCTTTCGCGCTGTGATGCGAAGCCACCAGCGTGCCGAGGCCCGCGCTGTCGATGAACGTCACGTTGTCCATGTTCAGCACGACCTTCTTCTTGCCCTCGGCCACCAGCGACTTCACCTTTTCGCGCAGCGCGTTACTCTCTTCGCCCAACACGATCCGGCCATCCAGCGCCGCCACGGTTACGCCGTCCACTTCGCGAGTTGTGATCTTCAATGCCACGGTGATTCCTCCTCATTCGTACACGGGTCCGGCGGCAACCCGGGCCGGAACCGCGAAGCATATCTGTTTTTGGTCTTCGCGCAAAGCAGTCTTTTCTCGGGAGCGGCAGGGAGCGCCGCGATCTTCGAGCCCAACTACTCTGCGATCAATAGTAATCCGCGCAGGACATGTAATACCCGCACGCCGCGCAGACCAGCTTGCACCTTCTCGACTCCAGCCTCTGCGAGCATACCGGGCAATACCGGGAGGCGTCCTCATATCCTAGGGCCCCTGATACTTCTCCCGCCCTGCGAGCTGCGGGCGACCCAGCAGCAGCCTCGCCCCGCATTTCCGCCGGGGCCATCTCCTGCTTTCCGGTATCTTTCACGGCGTACAGGTTATAGCACATCCTCCCGCCAGCGTGAAAGCGCAAGGCTCACCGGGGCGGGTTTCTTTTTTCTTCCATCGCTCTTGCCGGTTTTGTTACTCTCCCTGCCATGCGTACAACCAAATTGTTTGTTCTTTTGCTCGCGGCAGCCTGTTCGGTCACTGCTCAGGATGCCAAACCGCCGGCGGACCGCCTCGCCGCGCAGAATGCCCTCTTTGACGAATACTACGAAAACGAACTGCGAAATTTCCCCGAACGCGCCACCGCGTTTGGCGACTACCGCTACAACGACCAACTGGCGGACTATTCTCTCGCCGCGATCGCCAAGCGCGACAAATCCAACCGCGAGTACCTCGCGCGCATCCAGGCGATTTCTCCGGCTGGCTTTTCTGACCAGGATCAGCTCTCGCACGACCTGTTGATCCGCCAGCTGCAGCAGCGCATCGCCGATTACGACCTCAAAGAATACGAGATGCCCATCAACCAGCAGAACGGCGTCCACACCGGTCTTGCGGATTTGCCGCTTTCCGTCCCGCTCGATTCCGTCAAGCACTATGAGGACTACATCGCGCGCCTGCACCAGATTCCGCGGGTGCTTTCGCAAACCACCGAAATCTTACGCGCAGGCATGAAAGACAACCTGATGCCCGTAAAGTTCCTCATCGAGAAGATTCCCGGGCAGTGCCAGGGAATTGTCGACTCCAATCCGTTCCTTCAGCCCACAAAGAAATTTCCTAAGGAGTTCTCGCCAGAAGATCAAAAGCGCCTGACCGAACAGATTAGCGCCACGCTTAACAATGAAGTCTTTCCGGCCTACAAGACTTTCGCAATGTTTATTAAAGACGACTACGCCCCGCACGGCCGCACGACGTTGGCTATCACCTCTTTATCCGACGGCCAGAAGCGGTATGAGAATGCCATCTACGGCCGCACGACGACGCACATGGCCGCCGACGAAATCCACAAACTCGGGCTGCGCGAAGTCGACCGCATCCAGACGGAAATGACGGAAGTCGCTAAGAAAGCCGGTTTCTCCGACCTTGCCTCCTTCCGCGAATCGATCAAAAACAATCCCAAGTACAAGCCCACCTCGTCCGACCAAATTCTCGACGACTTCCGCAAGTACATCGCGCAGATGGAGCCAAAACTGCCGCAACTTTTCGGCTTGTTGCCGAAATCGCCGGTGACTGTCGAAGCGATTCCCGCATTTCAAGCCACCGCCGCCACGCACTATGTGACTGGCACGCCCGACGGCAAGCGCCCCGGCCGCGTCGTGGTAGCTACATCGAACTTTGCCGAGCGGTCCATGGTCGATGACGAAGCTGTCGCCTACCACGAGGGCGTTCCCGGTCACCACATGCAGCTTTCCGTGGCGCAGCAACTCACCGGCTTGCCCAAGTTTCGCGTTCGCGGTCTCTTCTTCAACGCCTACGGCGAGGGCTGGGCGCTCTACTCGGAGCAACTGGGCAAGGAGGTCGGCTTCTATCAGGATCCGGTCTCGGATTACGGGAGGCTTTCGTCTGAGCTTTTCCGCGCCGTGCGCCTGGTGGTCGATACGGGAATTCATTCCAAGGGCTGGAGCCGCGATCAGGTCGTTGAATACATGCGCAAGACCGGCTCTGTCGACGAGCCCACCATCCAGACCGAGACCGACCGCTACATTTCCTGGCCTGCGCAGGCGCTCAGTTACAAACTGGGCCAGCTCAAAATCCGCGAACTCCGCGACCATGCCCAAAAAGAACTGGGACCGAAATTCGACATTCGCGCCTTCCACGACGAAATCCTCAATGGCGGTGCGCTGCCCCTCGACCTGCTCGAGTCCCGCACCGACAAGTGGATAGCCGAACAGAAAGCCAAGTAGCAAATCACTTTGCAGGCAGAGTGTCGTCGATTGACTTGCCGACGACTTTCTTTCGCCATTGCTCGTTCAGAAAGAAAAGAGCACCAAGAGGCGCGTAGACCACGATCATCCATGGACCGTACGCAGTGGTTCTCACGCCAGCGCACGGAACCTGAAGTGCGAGGAGTGTGTAAGAGATGTCGCCTGTCGTCCAGTTAACCGCCAACTGTCCGACGCCCACTAAAATAAACGAAACCCACATCCAACGCTTCATACCCTTTGTCGTGCGGACGCAGACCGCGCAAACCCAAAGAGTGAAACCCAGTGAAGCCAGCGCCAAAAAAAGAATTGAACATTGTGCGGGACCCTTACCGACAAGTGTGAATCGATTGATCTTTTCCAGCGAGTCGCTCGACACAGAAACATTCATGCCGAGCAAGCTAGACGCGTGTCCGGCTTGCTTGGTTGAACGCTATCCCCGCCGCCAGCCCGGCAGCCACCGCCAAGAAGTTCTGCGCGCAAAGCCCCGCCATCTGGCTGAAATAGCTCATGGTGGATTCCCCGGCATAGGCTTGCCAGGTCGTGGTGGTGGAGAAACTCACCGCAGTGTTCATGGCGAGATCGGGAGTGAGCGGCGTGGTGTGATACGAAGGGTAGAACCAAGGCAGGAAGTGTTGCAGGCGGAGAACTGCGAATAACGAGAGGGTAGAGACCAGGCCGAACAAGATGAAGCTGCTGGCATATTCCGTTGCGCTCATCTCGCGGTTCGGATCAATGCGACACACGCGATAGATGGCTCGTTCCACCGGGCTGCATAAGCCGTCCAGCGCGCTTCGCTTGCGCGCAAACACCTTCTCCATGTAGCTGCCCAGCGGTTTCACGAGGGCGGTTACGATACTCAGGAACAGCAAATATTGGACTGCACTGGAAAAATTCAACGACACTCCGCGGCGCACGAACTAAATTGCGCTTTTGGGCCTCGAGCTATCTGCGCATGAACCCTGCACCACGATAAGTTCCAAGGATACGGCAAGTTTGTCAGGAAAAGCCTTAGCGCTTCGTTAGGAATCCATTAAGTGCGATTGGCTTGGTGTATTCTGTTCGGCTTGCGGGAGGATGATTTGAGAACTTGGTCCCTTTTCACCAAGATGTTCGCCGGATGTTTCATGACGCTTTTGCTGTGCGGAAGCCTGGGTTGCGTATTCGTCAGTTGTGCGCTGGCTCAAACGCAAGCCTCGGCGAAGCTCCGTATTGAACTTACCTTCCCCGAGTCCACAAATCCCAAACCTCTCGACGGGCACATTCTGCTCGGCATCTCTACGGACCCATCTACCGAACCGCGGTTTCAGCTACGTGAGGAAGAAGCTTCCAGCGCGCAATTCTTTGGACTCGATGTCGACAACTGGAAGCCTGGCACCCCGGCGGTCATCGATTCTACGGCGCTCGGGTATCCGCTCAAGAGCCTCGACGAGTTGCCGCCCGGCGATTACTACGTCCAGGCGGTCCTGAATGTCTACGAGACTTACCACCGAGCCGACGGCCACACCGTCAAACTCCCGCCCGACCGCGGCGAAGGCCAGCAGTGGTTCAGCAAGCCCGGCAATTTGCTGAACAAACCGGTGCCGATTCATCTTGATCCTCAATCCATAAACGTTGTCCGGATCTCTCTGAGCGAGAAAATCCCTCCGATCGAGCGGCCCAAAGACACGCAGTACATCAAGCACATGCAAATTGAGAGCAAACTGCTCTCAGCTTTCTGGGGCCGGCCCACCTATATCGGTGCGACGATTGTTCTTCCCGAAGGCTTCGACGAGCATCCGAACGCGCACTACCCGCTACTTGTTCATCAGGGCCATTTCGAGGCCGACTGGGAATTTTTCCTCGGGAAGATTCCCGCGGAATTAAAAGGCGCAGTTCTGGAACGCGCTCAATATGCGAATCGTTTCTACCAGGATTGGACTTCCGGCCACTTGCCGCGGATGCTCATCGTGAGCATTCAGCACGCGAATCCCTACTACGACGATTCCTACGCTGTAAATTCCGCGAACGTCGGCCCCTACGGCGATGCGATAACGCAAGAGCTGATTCCTGAAGTGGAAAAGCAATTCCGGGGAGTCGGTCAACCGTGGGCGCGCGCGTTAGAGGGCGGATCAACCGGTGGCTGGGAGGCTGCCGCTTCTCAGATTTTCTATCCCGACTTCTACAATGGCGCTTATTGCTATTGTCCCGACCCAATCGACTTTCGCGCCTACCAACTGGTGAACATTTACGAGAATAAGAACGCCTTCTACGAACGCGGCCCTTTCGGCACCGTGCCGCGCGGCGAGATGCGCACTTCCACTGGGCAGATTCAGGCAGTCATGGAGCCCACTGTTCGCCACGAAGAAGTCATGGGTACGCATGGCCGATCCACCGAGCAGTTCGGCATCTGGCAAGCCGTGTTCAGCCCTGTCGGCGAGGACGGCTACCCCAAACCTATCTGGAATCCCACAACGGGTGTGATCGACTCCCAGGTGGCCAACTACTGGAAGGAGCATTACGATCTGCGCTACATCCTCCAGCGGGACATCGCCACCGTCGGGCCAAAACTCGTCGGCAAGTTACACTTCGCCGTGGGCGACATGGATACCTGGTACCTGAACAATGCCGTCCACCTGATGCAGAACTTCACAGATTCTCCCGAGAACCCCTACCGCATCGCTGACTATGAGTACAGCCCCGGCAAGCCGCACTGTTACGAAGGTGGAGGAGACATCTCCAACCGGGAAAGCGCCGGAACCAAATACCAGCGAATCATGCCGCAGATCGCCAAACACATGCTGGCGACGGCCCCGTCTGGAGCGGATATGAGTTGGCGCTACTGAAGCTGTGGCACAAAATTTCCCTTCCTTTCTGGACTCTACTAGTGCAAAATCCGCGATACAGGCGGGGCGTCCCCTTAGTAACCCGCGTTTAAAAATCAGCGTCTAAAGGTACAGAGGCACCTGTAGTCCCAGCCTCTGGGGAGCACGCCCATGCGTAAAGTGATCTTCCTCGGACTCGCGAGCTTGAGCTTATCTCTTGTGGTTTGTGCGGCTCAGCGAGGAGGCGGGGCTCCCGCGATGGCTCCGGCTATGCATGCGATGCCGGCCCCCGCCGCTGCTGGCCACATTCCGGTTGCTTCCGGTTCTCATCTCGCGTCCCCGCACGGCCCGACCGCCGCGCATGTCCCCGCCACGGCGCACCCTTCTGCTCACCCTGGAACCGTCCCGGCACACAATTCCCACGTAAACAACCCGACGGTAGCGCACAAGGTGACCACCTCAACCTCGACAGGTACCTTACCGCAGCCCCCGGTCAATAAACCGGGACCAGCCTTCATCCCGGGTGACGCCTTCACTAACGGATCTTGCTTCCTCGGAGGCAGCTGCTATCCGGTGCCAGGATTCGGTTTCGACTACGAGCATTTCTTTGCGGTTCACCCTAACTGGAACAGGTTCCAACGCTTTACCGGCGTCGTGGTTCCGGGTTGGGGCGGCGGATTCTACTACCCGGTACCCTATTACGAGGCTCCCCAGGAGAACCAGGAAGAGAACGCCTCCGCGCCTGCGGGACAGCAGGAATCAAATGTGCACGCTTCGGCTGCCACTTCCGAGGAGACGGTCCCCTCCCCCTCCGTGCGCGGTTACACGCCTTACGCTCCAACACAGCCTGTCGAGGAGTACGTGTTCGTGAAGCGCGACGGCACGCGGATTTTCGCGGTGGCCTATTCTCTGGCTAAGGACAAGCTGCAGTACATAACGAAAGAAGGACTCCGCCGCACGCTTCCGCTCGATGCACTCGACTACGACGCGACCATGAAGTCCAACGAAGAGCGTGGCAACACCGTGACGCTGCCTGGTGCGCCGCCGGCAGCGATGGCCATGCTGCGGTAACAACCACAGTACTCCAGCACCTTCTCAGGCTTTGCGCATCGGTTCCGGCATGACATATCCCGAAGTGGCGGGCAATCCCGCGCGCTCCAGTTGGATGGTGCTGTGCCCGATTCCAAACTCTTCGAGCTTTTTCCGTATATTACGCAGCACTTTCTCGCACTCGTCCATGTGCATGTCGGGAACGCGCGCGTGGCAACTCATCGCGTGATGGCTGCCCCCAAGCGACCAGATGTGCACGTCGTGCACCTCGTTCACGTGCTCCACGGTCAAAATCGCCCGCGCCACCTGCTCCACTCCCAATCCTTGCGGGCGCCCTTCCAGCAGGATATGCGCGGATTCGCGAAGTATCCCGACCGACGAATAGAGCACCAGCGCGCCAATCGCGAGACCCAACAGTGGATCGATCCACTGTAGGTGCGTGTAACCAATAATCACCGCGCCCACGATGATGGCGACATTCGATAGCGCATCTCCGAAATTGTGGACCAGAATGCTGCGCAGGTTCAGGTCGCCTCTGCCGCGCACCAGCGCCAAAGTGATTCCGCCGTTCACCGCCAGCGCCGCCAGTGAAGTCCAGATCATCCAGCTTTCGACCACCTCGACCGGCGACCGCAACCGCTCAATCGCCTCGTAGCCCAACCAGATCGCCAGCAGAATCAGCAGCAGCGCATTTGTGAATGCCGCAAGGGTCCCCGCGCGGTGATAGCCGTAGGTTTTCTCGTGATCGGCGGGACGCTCCGCCCACTTCATCGCCACCCACGAAATCCCGAGGGCCGGGACGTCCGATAGGTTGTGGACCGCGTCGTTCAGCAGCGCGACGGAATGTCCCAGCCAGCCGCCAAAAATCTCCGCGACCACCAGAGCGAGGGTCGCTCCCATTGCCCAGGCCAGCACCGCCGGCCGCATGGGTGGATGCGCGTGGGCGTGACCGTGTCCATGGCTATGCGCGTGGGCGTGGTCCGGCCCGTGTTCATGTTCGTGGGAATGCCCGTGACTGTGCCTGTGCATCCTTCCTCATTCTACTTCGTTCTCCGCTGCCTGTCGGGCCTTGCGGCTGGCCTTGTTGGATGGTTGACAACACGCGTCCGTGATTCCGTTGACGCTTCTCCCAGCCGCTGCCACTATCTCAAAAGAGGCGGAATCCTCCACCTTTCTGCACCAGTGTGGAGGCTTGCCACTGCGGTTCTGGCGGAAAATGACGACTCCTGTCGCCAAATTGAGCTTTTGGGGCGTGCGCGGCTCGACGCCCACCGTCGATCCCGCCACCTGGCGCTTTGGCGGCAACACGCCTTGCCTCGATTTCGTCGCGCCTGACGGCACCCAATTCATCCTCGACTGTGGTACCGGGCTGCGCGCCCTTGGCAATCGTTGGGCGACGCAAAACACGCCTCACGCAGCGCAATCCCACGTTTTCGTCACGCACTATCACTGGGATCATATCCAGGGACTGCCATTCTTCGCGCCGCTTTACGTAGAGAAGAACGAATTTCAGTTCTACAGTTTCCGCTCCAAATTTCTGGGCCAGGATTCCCTGCGCCAGGTTCTGGAAACGCAGATGGCGTTGCCGTATTTCCCGGTGGACTTCTCCGCCATGAGCGCGCGCCGCAAGTTCCGTGAGGTCGAGAGCGGCGAATCTTTCTCCATCGGCGAGAACAAAATCACCACGCGCTGGCTGAATCATCCTCAGGGATGTATGGGTTTCCGCATCGAAACGTCCGCCGGCACGATCGTCTATGCCACGGACAATGAGCCCGGCGATCCCGCGCTCGATAAGAACCTCCGTGAACTTGCGGCAGGCGCGGACATCTTTGTGAACGATGCGCAGTACACGCCGGCGCAGTTGGCGGGTCCGCGCAAGGGTTGGGGCCATTCGTCGTGGAAGGAAGGTGTGCGGCTCGCGCGGGAAGTGAGCGCCAAGACGTTGGTGCTGTTCCATCACGATCCCGATTCGACAGATCGCCTCGTCGACGGCATCCTGCGCGACGCGCGAGACGAGTTCGACTCGGTATTCGCCGCCAGCGAAGGCATGGTGATCACATTGGGCGCACCGGGCGAAGCGGTACAGGCACACATGCCGCACGCAAGGGCGTCCATGCGCCGCGAAGCGCAGTTCCGTGCGCGGGTCACCGGGTTCACCGCGGATGGAAGGGAATTCAGCGAAGAGACCACCCTGCGCGACGTGGCTCTGCAAGGTGCGCTGCTCTCGTTGAAGCATTCGCCGCGCTTGCAATCGGAATTGGAAGTCACCATCGACGCGCCGAGCGGCAACGGGGTCCAGCAAATGCATCTACGTGGTTACGTGGTGCGCATTGAAGCCGGAGTGGAGAAGGGAACAACCGGGGTCGGTGTCGTGTTTACCGATTGACGCCGCTACAGATGTGCCGGAGCCGCAGCTCCGCGGCTCGTAAGAAGAAACCCGCTTAATTCAATTCCGCGATCTTTTTGTCCAGGTGTGCCAGCGCTGCTTCCAAGGACTTGCGGTGATTGGGATGGGTTGCGCTCTCCAGGCTGTTCAGGATGCGCGTGCGAGAGAGCGCCAGACCGCGCTTTTCCTGCTCTTTCCTGATCTGTTCTGCCGACTTGGGGCCCTGACCTTTATTATCTGCCACAGTTTTCCTGTCTTGCACTTGGGATTCGACGTCTTTGCTTTCCCAACCGCGTGCCATGACAATATTTTAGCAAACGGTCCACGCGAGTGGCCGAATCATTTGCAAAATTTCTGTCGAGAGCAGGTTACGCTTTCGCGGCGCGCTGTTTCTTCGCCGGAAGCGCTGCCGCGTTGGCCTGCCGCAGCGACTCTTCCGCCAGCCGCGCGAAGCGTTCGGCAAAAATCCCCCGGTAGACAAGTTCCGTTTTGTGCTCGCCCCAACGCACCAATAGCGACCAGTGATCGGCAATTGGCTTCACACTTAAATCCGTAATATCCGCGGTCGGGAACATCACCAGCGGGTCGAAACTCTTGTCCAGCGCCCAGGTTTGTGCGGGAGAGATAAACAATTGCACGCTGACGAATCCGGCATTACCGGCATCAATCTCCCCGCCGCTGATTACCGTTTGCGCGCCCAGGTCTTTGGCTTTGCGGTCGGTGGCGGATTCCAGATCCGCAGGTGGCAGCAGGATCGACACCACGAATAACCCCAAACCGAAGAGCGCGGTGAAGTAGCCGCCCCAAAGGCTCAACGGCAGAATCACCAGCGCGGCTCCGCAGCAGCCCATCAGGAAACGCAATAAAGACCAGGCTCGTTCGTTGCGGTGCAGTTCCAGCAGACGCGGAGAGCGCTGCGCCAGCAGGAAGAATCCGCTTCCCACGGCATTCTTGACGCGGGCAAAGACATTGTCGGCTTCGTCGGTGATCGCTCTGGGTGTCGTGCTCATCGGCCTAACCTTGTAACCTGAGCCGCTATTTTACCTCAGGAGCCAGCGCGGGAATCTCTCTCATTCGGTTAAAAGCGCGGCGGATGTGGGGCACGGTAATGGAGCCGCCCACGACCAGCGCCACGTTGAGCGCGTCGATGACTTCGTTGCGGGACCAACCGACCTCAGCGGCCCGCACCAGGTGGTAGGTGATGCAGTCGTCGCAGCGCAACACCATAGAAGCTACCAAGCCCAACAATTCCTTGGTCTTAGTGTCGAGCAGACCCGCCTCGTAGGCCTGATGGTCCAGCGCAAAGAACCGCTTCATCCCCAGGTGTCCGCAGCCAAGAATCTCCTCGTTCAGCTCCGAGCGAAACTCTTGAAACTCGTCCAGGTCGCCCATCGCTCCTCCATCGCAATGCGGAGGGAAAGAGTAGCACGGGCCGAGCAGTCCAGCGAACTCGCCGACATGGCCTCCGCGGCTCGTCGCTGCCACGGTGGTCCTCATATGGATGACCGCAATAGAAGGCCGTGGAGGGTCGGATTGGCGGCGTTAGTTGTCCGGGAAAAGTCTATATCAAACGCTATAACATTTTTGACATCTAGCGTGCGAAAACCCACAATACGCGATTATGGGCTTCCCTCTCTGACGCCATGGGAGGTGGCTTTTGTTGCCGCCAGGTGATCTGGAGAATGCACGATGAGGGTCGAGCGTCCACGAGCGGCGCGTTATCCTTTCAGTGCCCCTACCGTTGTTACCAACCTCGACACGAACCATTCGACAGCCAAGAGAACTTGGGACCTGAGTTCGTTTGGTTGCGGGATCGTCCCAGGATTCTCGGCGCCTACGGGGACTCGCGTCAGAGTTCAGATTATCTATAAAGGCGAAATCTTCGAGGCATTTGGGCAAGTAGCGAACTGCCGTAAGGACGGCAGCACGGGAATTGCATTTACCAAGGTCGAGCCGCGCCACCAGTTGGTTTTGGACGGATGGATTGCGACGCTTAGAAATGTGATTGCGGAAGGTGTTTGAAAACTTGGGGGCGTTTATGAGATGCACAAAATGCGGCCACACTCTGCGTTGCATCCGATGCGGAACGTCCGCGCCAAATGAGAGTCACTCCTCTCCGGACGTTCGCACACCGGTAGGCGGGATCCAGGAGGAATTGCAAAAGCGTTGTGTGATGGTGGAGATCTCCAGAGGCGTGATGCGGCACGTGCTGCTTCTGAGCGACGTGGAGGAACTTCTCACGAGAATGAGTAATCCCCCGCCTTCGGGTTCACTTGTCCCCTGACTGCGCAGCCGATCTTGACCGCCAATTTCGTCACATTCGTGAGTATCAGGCTTCTGCTTTCCCTGAGTTGCGCAGAAATGACCCGCACCGCTTCGAAGCTACATGTCCGATTGTCCAACTATCCATCCTGCGACCAAGCTGCTAGAATCCCGTTTCGTTCCTATGAAAGTGCGTTACTTGCGACCGGTCCTCTCCATCGCGCTGGCGTGCTGGTTCGGTTTTCTGGCCTGCCTGCTGGGTTGTGCGGAACCTGCTTTTGCGATTCCGCTGTGCGAATCGGCTCAAACGCCGAGCGGACATCTCGCTCCCGCCAATGGCGAAACGGGCGACAGGCCTTGCTGCAACCACGGCCGGAATTCTTCCGGCGGCCCCCACAGGAACCAGCACAAAGACGCGTCGTGTTGCCCTCTGGACGCGACGTTGACGCAGAGGCAGGACTCCGGGAGACCGGCGAACGCTGCGGCTCACGTGGCGGTGCTTCCTTTCATCACCCTTCCTTCCCCGAACGCGTTCGTTACCAGCAGTGAACTCCCGTTACCCACGATCTGGCGCGCCGGGCGTGACCTCCTGCTGCAAGCGCACGTTCTGCGTATCTAGAAAGAAACTCCTCGCTGGGCTCCTAACCGTGCGGACACTTCTCCGCCTCATAACAACTCTAACTATTCAAAAAAAGGAGAAAAATCATGAGGAAGTTAAAGGTAATGCTGTTGATGGCGGTCATCACACTCGGAGTAGCAAGTGTGGCGGCGGCAGCACGTACGAGTTGCTGCTCTTCCGCAGATTGCTGCTCTTCCTGCTCCGGCTGTAAGTAAGCCGAGCTGAGCGGTCGCGGGGCGCAGGCGCATGTTTGCGCCCCGCATGAAAATAAGTGTTCCATCCCCGAATTTTTTCGCAATAGTCCACAGGTCCGAAAAACCCGCGCTGCAAAGGACGAGTAGAAAAGAGCAGGCATGAAATGCGGGAAGGGTGAGGCCCGCCAACATGGAGGTTGGCGCTACGAGGTGTTCCCCGGAACGGAGGAAATGGGGTAGAGTCCGAGGGCAGGAGCGTAGCTATGGGCGATAACAGACGGAGTCACTCGAAGAAAGTGGTGGTGGCGATGGTGGCACTGGTGGTGGCAGTTTCTTTGAGCGCAGAGCCGAAGGACATGCTGCTGCTCAACGGGCAATCCACGGATGTGCCAGTGATTTTTGTGAGCGGCCATCCCTATGTTGGCCTGGAGGCGCTGGCCAGGGAATTAAACGGTTCGCTGAGTACGGCGCAAAGTTCCACGGGGAGCGTGGTCGCGCTGAGTCTGCCGATGGGTTCCGGCAGCAGCACGACAACGGCGGTGTCTTCGTCACCGGCCAGGAGTTCCGCGGGATCAGCGTCAGCAGCTGCGACGACCCAAGCGGCTGCTTCCTCGAGCACAGAATTGTCACGCACGTTTATGGCAGCGGGAATCGAGGCTATGTCCGCTGTACGGGAATGGCACAGCGCGCTACAGAGCACGATTCAATCCGGCTTTCCACTCTCGTCGGCCGTGGTAGACCCTTATCGCCTGGAAGCAACCAAGGATCTTCGCCTAGTGTCCACGGCCGTCACGACGGCCGCCGACCGCAGCGCCTATCAATTGCTGGAACGGGTGTACCAGAACATGGCGAAGCTGAGCGATAAGTACGTGAACATGCGCACCAAGATGGAATACATCGCGCCAGACGCTCTGCAGGATGACGAGTTGAACCAGCGGCTGGTGAGCTGCGGACGTTTTCTCGCATCGATGGCAGCGAGCGGGCAGTTCAGCGAAGATCCTTCGTGCCAGTGATGCCTGACGTGGAGATGCCATGAACAGGACAAGGTTCACAGCAAGGAGCGTGCGCATGGTGGCTTTGTGGGTTACGGCGTCAGGCGTGTGGGCGCCCGGCGCGCGCGCGCAAGCTCCTGTTTTTGAAATTACGCCGGTGGGTAGCTGGATCAAATTCCATGTGAAATCGTCGGCGACCATCGCGGGGAAATTCGACAAATGGGATGCAAGCCTGAAGTTTGCTTCGACGGACGAAACTACGGGAGTTTTGGAGATCAACATCGACGCGGCCAGCGTGGATACCGGAAGCGGGATGAAGAACAACAAGCTCAAGAGCAAGGATTTTTTCGATGTCGAGCAGAATCCGGCCATCGTCTTCAAGTCGACGAAGATTGTGCCCACCGGGCCCCATACCTACGAGGTGGACGGCGATTTTATGATTCGTGGCGTATCGAATCCGGAGAAATTGACGCTGACAATCTCAGGAAAGGGCACGGGTTCGGGCGAAGTGCACGGCGCGATGGTGTTCAACCGCAAGGACTACGGCATGGACAAGGGCATACCGTTCATCAAGATTGCCGACCATGTGGACGTGAGCTTCCATTTGAAGTGGAAGCACGTTGGCGGACCGCCGCTGGCCTAGAGAACGTCGGAACGTTTCCAAGTCGAAAGGTCCGTCGCCGAAGAGAAGACGGCGTCCCTGTTACTCCGGCTTGTCATAAAGGTGGAGTTTGCCGTCGACGATGACGGCGAGGTAGCGGCCGGCTTCGAGGAATTGCATGACCTTGGCGCCTTTGCGGGCTAGGGCGGCCCAGCGAGATTTGGTGTTGGGATTTTGCTCGAGACCGCGGAGGTCGCGGCCCCCGAAGCGGAAGTCGATCTGCTTGAGTTTCTGTTTGGCGGTGGTGCGAACAGGGAACGTGTCGCCAGCAACCGCGACGGTGCGCGAGTTTTGGACCATGGCCTGGTCGAAGACGGCAGCAAGGGCGGCTTCGAGATCGGGTGGGGGCATGGGGGGAGTATACCGTCGGAACGTCCGAACCTCTGCAGGTCGGAATTCAAGCAACGATTCTCGCTCGAAGAATCGCGCCGGCCGGTCCAAAGACCGGCCACTACACAACCGATAGCGCGGCTGGGAAATGTTGCGAGCTTATGGTGTGACGGTGAATTGGGAGTGAAGTTCGGCGTCGGAGTTGGTGCCGACCCACACGTCGAACACGGATGAGTCGAGGACCCAGTCCTTCCTGGCAGAATTCCAATACACCAGCTGGTCTTTACCTAATGCAAAATGCAGAGTTTTCTTTTCGTGGGGCGCGAGACTGACACGCTCGAATCCCTTCAGTTCGCGCACAGGACGCGAGGCGCTGCCATACTGCTGGTGGATATAGAGCTGCGCGACCTCGTCGGCGGTGACGTTGCCAGTGTTTTCGAGATCGACGGAGATGTCGAGCGTTTCACCGGGCTTGAGTCCATTGCGGTTGAGACGGAGGTTGGAGTACTCGAACGATGAATAGCTGAGGCCATAGCCGAAGGGGAAAAGCGGAGTGGACTCTTCGTCCCAGTAACGTTTGCCCTGGTCTTCGGGAGCTTGCGTGCGGTTGTGGGCATAGGAGATCGGCACTTGCCCGACATCCCTGGGCCAGGTGAACGGAATCTTGCCGGCAGGAGTGGCGTCTCCAAAGAGAAGATTCGCGACAGCAGCGCCGCCTTGCGTGCCCGGATACCAGACATCGAGAATCGCGGGAACGTGCTGTACGGCCCACTTGATATTGAGCGGGCGGCCGTTCATAAGAAGCATCACAACGGGTTTATGCGTAGAGATGACCTTCTCGAGGAGTTCCTCTTCGCGGCCGGGAAGGTCAAGCGATTCGCGGGATGCTGCTTCGCCGATCATCTCTTGCAGTTCGCCGAGCACGAGGATGGTGAGATCGGAAGACCGCGCGAGGTTGACGGCTTTGGCCATTTCGTCATCCGTTTGTTTGGGCGTCCATGGCGTTGGCTTGGTTTCTCGGAAGATCTGGTCAAAAAAGGATGGAAAAATCCGGCTGATCTGAACGCCGGGAGCAAACGCGACGTTGGCCTGCGAACCGAGTTTGTCGCGGATGCCGGCGAAGAGCGTGACCGTTTCCTGGAGATCTTCCCGGAAGATCCACGGGCCAACGGTGTCGTGAGGGGAATCGGCAGTGGGACCGATGACGGCAATTTTCTTGAAAGCGGTCTTGCTCAGCGGGAGAAGGTGCCCTTCATTGCGGAGGAGCACGGCAGTGCGCTCGGCGGCGATGCGCGCTTCGGTGCGGTGTTCTGGAGTGGAGAGGATCTGTGGGGCGCGGGCTTCGTCGACGTAGGGATGATCGAACAGGCCAAGACGAAATTTGGTTTCGAGGATGGGGCGGGCGGCGTCTTCGATCTGCTGGAGGGTGATTTTGCCGCTGCGGACCAGGCCGAGCAGATTGTCATTGTAGGCGTTGGTGGTGAGGGCCATTTCCATGTTGACGCCGGCGCGGAAAGCGATTTGCGCGGCGTCGGCGTGGTCCTTGGCGTAGCCGTGGGTAGCAAGACTTTTGACGGAATTGGCGTCGCTGACCACGAAGCCGTTGAAGTGCCACTGATCGCGGAGGACTTCGCTCAGGAGCCAGCGATTGCCAGTGGCGGGAACATCGTTGAGGTCCATGTAAGCAGCCATGACCGAGCCGACGCCGGCTTTGACGGCGGAGTGAAACGGCGGAAGGTAGAGGTTGTAAAGCAGGGACTCAGGGATGTAGGAAGCGTCGTAATCGCGGCCACCCTCGGCGGCGCCGTATCCCGCGAAATGCTTGGCGCAGGCAAGGACATGATCTGGCGCGCCGATGTAGTCGCCTTGAAAGCCGCGGACCTGCGCGGCGGCGATGGCGGAACCGAGATACGGGTCTTCGCCCGCGCCCTCGATCATGCGGCCCCAACGCGGGTCGCGAGCAATGTCGAGCATGGGAGCGAAGGTCCAGTCGATGCCCGAAGCGCGAGCTTCTTTCGCGGCGATCGATTGAGCGCGAGTGACCAGCGCGGGATCCCAGGAAGCCGCGAGAGCGATGGGGACAGGAAAGCCGGTGCGGAACCCGTGAATCACGTCGAAGCCGAAGATCAGCGGAATTTTCAGGCGGGAGTTCTCTATGGCGAGACGCTGATAACGATTGCGCTCGGCGGGATCGGGCACAAAAAGCATGGAGCCGACTTCACCCCTGGAGATTTTGGAGTCGAGGTCCTTGGGCGCTTCAAAGGAGAAGAATTGGGTGAGTTGGCCGATTTTCTCTTCGAGTGTCATTTTCTGGAGAAGGGCATCGACGGATTGACGAATGGAGTCGTCGGAACGGGGAGGGGAAGTTTGTCCGGAAGCGATCGAGTTTGGAACGAGGGTGAGAAGCGCGACGTAGAGAAGAAAACTCACGAACTTGCGTGCTCGAGAGTCTACGGCCATCTTTTGGGCCTCCTTGAACAGGCTGATGCTAGTCACAATTGAGGTGAGATGTCTAGGACGCGAGACGCAGCGTGGGCAATATCAGGGAACCTGCGGTGTAGGGAGCCGGATTCGTTTATAATGCCCGGCAATTATGAATACACGAGACGTGCATCCGGCATGGGCCAGTCGACTGTCGTTTGAGTTGGGCGGACTGGACCAGGAAGCGCAGGCGCTGGTCGCCGGACTGACCGAGGAGCAACTGAACTGGCAGCCGTCCGCGGGGTCGTGGAGCATCGGGCAATGCCTCGAACATCTGTGCATCACGAATGAGGCGTATTTGCCGCGGATGGCAGCTGCGCTGGAAGGTAAGGCGGACGCTCCGGTGGAACAGATTACGCCGGGTTGGCTGAGCGGATGGTTTCTGAAGAATTTTGTGGAGCCGGCGCCGAATGCCAGGAAAGTGCCTGCGCCGGGAAAGATCCGGCCGGCTTCACATGTGAGCACGGCGGTGATTGAGCGGTTTCTGGCGGGCAACAAAGCGTGCCGGGAATTGATCGTTAAGGCGCGGAGCAAAGACGTGAACCGCACCCGTTTCTGGAACCCGCTGGCGCCCGGAGTGCGATTCACCGTGGGAGTGGGATTCGAGATTATTGCGAGTCACGAGCAACGGCATTTGCTTCAGGCAGAACGGGTAAAGGGTTCGCCGGGCTTTCCGAAACGAGACCAGGAATTTACGGTGTTGCAAACGGACGTGCCGCCCGGGGAAAACTGACCCGGTTATGACGCAAGAGCGGCGTTGAATCGCCGCACTCCAAAGAGGGCAACGGTCGCGGGCAACGTGGGGCGTCGAATTTGTCTCCAATAAGAGCCTAGCCACGACAGGAGGGTTATGCGACCTGTCTCTGCGTGTGTGGCTCTGTTTGCCGCAATCGTAAGCTGGGGATTCCCGCCACAAAAACCAGTTGAAGCGAAAGGCGACCAAGCGCCGGCCGAAGCCTATGCCGACCCGGATGCGTACAACGTGTACGCGGCTGCGCTGGCCATTGACGGCTGGTATTGGGAAAGCTCGAACACGATACTGATTTTGAAGGAAATTCCGCCACGGGAATGGGCGCTGGGAGCACCTTCGGAGGTTTTGCGAGGGGATGCGACATTTGCCAAGGAAATGGAACCAGTCTTCAAGTCGTTCAGCGAGGCGAATCGCGAGCCGCGTGTGTTGAATTTGGATGTGGACTTGCACCGGCCACACCGGTTCGTGAGCGGTGCGGAGCTGGAGGAAGCTTTCCGAAAGGGCCAGGAAGGAAAAACACACGATGTATGGCAGGGTTTTCGGGAAACGTTTCCCAACGCAGCAGGCTACCTGATTCTTTCAGCGGTGGGCTTCAACTCAGAGAAAACGATCGCGCTCGTGTATCTCGAGCATCGCTGCGGGAACCGCTGCGGAGCGGCGAATTACTACGTGATGCAGAAGCTCGGGGGCGTTTGGGTCAAATATCTCCCGCAAGCGCAGTGAACTATTTCGAAGCAGAAATATGCAGGCCGACGGCGTCCGAGGAGAGATAGACGCGGATGTCGTGCTTTGTGCCGGGCTCAGCCGCGTTCCAGGCAGTGAGCGCCGCGCCGGTTTGTTCATCCAATTCGTTTCCTTGATTCATTGACCAATTCGATGGCAGAAGGATTTGCAGGCGCGAGACCAGATCGCGAAAGCGCGTTTCCGCAGCTATAGACGAAGCCTCCTGCCAGTAGCAGACAAATTCAGAGCCAGCGTCGGGGGCCGGGGATTTCTTCACCAGGCAATCCTTTGCGCCGGGGAGTTTTGCGGGATTCGCGCCTGCGAAGTTGTTGGCGCGCGCTTCAAACGCTCTCTTCAGGCCCTGGCAGAATTCATCACAACCGGAGATGCCGTTGGTGCTGACACCGGCAGGCGCGGCCTGCTCGGACTTGGCGGGAGTCGGAGAGAGCATCGTGTGATGCATGAGAAAGGGAGAGTTGAAGGAGTTGACGAGCAGGTAGATTTTGGCGGAGCCGTCCGACTGTTTTCGGACTTCGAGGCGCAGAGGGCACTGGCCGATGTAGGGACCCTCGGTGGGAGTGGGCTCGCAGTGGGGAGGGCCGGCGTCGACGTAGCGGTCGTCACCGGGAGTCTTGATGGTGAAACTCCAGGAGGGATTCAGTTGCTTGAGGTTGTCCATGGCGCGGGCGTACCAGTTGGTGGCGCTACCTAAAGGCACCTGCGAATAGCAAATGAGCATGGGAACGTTGTTCGCCCAAGTGGACATCGAGCAAGGAACTTTTGTGGATTCGGTGGAAAGGCTCGGAAGCGCGAGGGTGTGCGAGATGTAGCCTCGGAAGTCGATCGAAGCGGAGTCGAGAGAGTCCTGTAGGCTGGAGCACAGTGCATCTTTGCATTGCGCCAAGGAAGGAACGGGAATGACGAAAAGAAGGACGAGGATGAAATAAGCGAGTTTGCGATACATACGTAAGTTGGATGCCGCT
>Ga0207761_1000095_pt1 | contig 27275 bp, 26 predicted proteins | sample LuqExpMetageno34_FD_187792 | JGI IMG/M metagenome (GOLD analysis project Ga0207761, IMG submission 187792) | Tropical forest soil microbial communities from Luquillo Experimental Forest, Puerto Rico - Sample 34 (SPAdes) | ecosystem: Environmental > Terrestrial > Soil > Tropical forest ... | reverse complement strand
CGGGGGCAGTCGCTGAAAGCGAATGGGCGAGCGTTTGGCAAGCCACCATTGTTATTTATTGACAGCTGGCCCCCAGTGTTGCGTCGACCGGTTGAGACACCCCCCGAAAGCGGATATCCAAAACGCAGTCGGTCCCATCATCAACTCTAAATTTCAACCGCTAGCAGCCTCCGCTTTGCTCTGTCGGCAGACATTCGGCGGCGCGGGCGGTGGATCTGCTAAGGGCCAAAAGCTGACTTCTGCAATTGCCGATTCTTGCCAAACAGCGGCACGATACGTGCGCCGGGGTCGGGATACCCGCCAGCACATCGCGGCCAAACTCGAAGGGATGCAGTACGTCATCCCGCAGGTGCATTACATGAACTGGCGCGCCGGCGCGCGACTAGCTTTTCCTGATCGAACTCGAGGCGGTTGAGATAGTTCGCTGCCTTCAATAGATATGCCGATCGCCCCTACCGCACGGTCCCAACTACACTCACATTCCGGAAGCGACGAGGCGCGGATCAATTTTTGTCTAATTTGACGTAGGTCAATTTCGAGTTGTCGAGATGCAGATGTGCTTAGCGCCCAGCAAAGTTGTCCGCATCGCCTGGTTGCTCAAAATCTTTGCAAGCGTTTCTGGCACGACCCACGGAAGGACTAAATCGATTATGACAGTGAGTGCAAGGACACAAGCGGTATTAAACGTTGGGATTCGCCGTGCCGAAAATACCCAGCCCTCTGACCGCTACTTGAGTCTGGAAGACTTTGAGTATGCCGCGCGGCGGCGTTTGCCGCGCATGTTGTACGGATTCATTGCCGGAGGGGCCGAGACGAACGCAAGCATTCACGCAAATCGCAAGAGTTTTCAAAGCTATCACTTCGTACCGCGCGTTTTCACAGACGTTTCCGCCCGTTCACACCAAAAAACGCTTTTTGGTCGCTCCTATGCGGCCCCCTTTGGAATCGCGCCGATGGGTGCTGGAAGCATCTGCGCTTACCGGAGCGACCTAGTGATGGCGCGCGCGGCTTCCGACTGCAACATTCCGATGGTTGTGAGTGCATCGTCGCTCATCCCACTTGAGAACATCAGACAGGCTGGGCCGACAACTTGGTATCAGGCCTATCTTCCGGGCGACCCTCACCGAATCCAGCCACTGGTCGAACGCGTAGCGGCCGCCGGGTACGACACATTCGTCCTGACCGCCGATGTGCCGGTCGCCGCGAACCGCGAAAACAATGTCCGCAATGGATTCAGCGTTCCGATCAAACCGAGCCTTAGGCTGATTTGGGAAGGAATAACACACCCCACTTGGGTGCTCAGCACGTTTGCACGTACGCTGCTCGTGCACGGAGTGCCGCATTTCGAGAACATGGATGCGACCCGCGGTCCGCCGATCATTTCGCGTTCTCTTGAACGTGCGTTGGGCAACCGCGACCAACTGTCATGGGATCACGTCAGACTTATTAGACGGTTATGGGAGGGCATTTTCATCGTGAAAGGCATCCTCTCGGTGGCCGATGCCCGAATCGCTAAGGATTGCGGCGTCGATGGCATCATCGTTTCAAATCACGGCGGACGCCAACTGGATTCATCAATTGCCCCATTGACCGTGCTGCCGCAGATCGTCGACGCTGTGAACGGCATGACAGTCATGCTGGATGGCGGAATCCGCCGTGGTTCCGATATCTTGAAGGCCTTGGCTTTGGGTGCAGATTTTGTTTTTGTCGGCCGCCCGTTTCTTTTTGCAGCCGCCGCTGGCGGCGAACGAGGCGTGCGTCGGGCGATTGATATCCTCAATAGCGAAATATCGCGAAATATGGCGCTGCTCGGCTTGAGCAGTTTGTCGGATATCGGACCGGACTTTGTTGCACACGTTGCGTGATGACCTCACGCACGTGGTCCGTTCCATGGTGCCTCCGCGCCCTTGGCGTCCGAAATAACGTCGGCCTATTGGCCGCCCAAATATGCTTCGACGACCTCTGGATCACTCGCCAGCGTGGCAGCCACGCCCTCGCGAACCACTGCACCTGATTTCATCACAAACGCATAGTCCGATAGCCGCAACGCAAGTCGTGCGTTCTGCTCAACAAGAATCACGCTTATGCCAGATTGCCTGATCTGCCGTATCATTGCGGCCACATCGGCGATGGCTTTGGGCGCTAGCCCCAGGGAAGGCTCGTCGAGCAGCAGCAGCCGCGGGCGGCTCATGAGCGCACGCCCGATGGCGCACATCTGCTGCTCGCCGCCAGATAGGCTCCCCGCCGACTGGTTGCGCCGCTCCCGCAGCCGCGGAAATGCCGAGAAGATCCGCTCGATGTCGTCCTCCAAACCGCCTTTGCGGCGCCTGCAATGCCCGCCAATCCTCAGGTTCTCAAGCACGCTCAGGTCGGGGAAAAGGCGACGGCCCTCGGGACAGAGCATCACGCCGCGCGAGGCCGCCTCGTGCGGCTTGAGATTACGCAAAGATTTGCCCTCGAAGAGAATTTCTCCCTGCGTGATGAATGCAAGGCCAACGATCGCCTTCAGCAGCGACGATTTGCCCGCGCCGTTGGCGCCGAGAATGCATATGCAGCTACCGACCTCCGCCGAGATCGACACCTCACGCACGGCGATCAGCTCGTCGTAGGCGACCGAGACGCGTTCGACCTCAAGCGATTTCATCCGCGCCGCCCAAGTAAGCTTCGATAACTTGTGGATCGTTCCGGATGACTTCGGGTATGCCGAGCGCAATCGCTTGGCCATAGTTAAGCACAAGAATCCGGTCACAAACCGACATCACAAGGCGCACGTCGTGCTCGACCAACACTATATCGACGCCGCGGCCGCGCAGGCGCGCGAACAATCCGGCGAGCGCGCGGGTCTCGTTCGGATTGAGCCCCGCAGCAGGTTCGTCCAATAGCAACAGCCGGGGGCGCGTAGCGAGCGCCATGCCGATCCCCAGCAGCTTCTGAGATCCATATGGAAGCTCACGCGCTTTCTGCGTGGCAAACCGATCAAGCTCCAGAAGATCCAAGATCTCGCGCGCTTCCGCTTCCGACGCTTTCCATTCAATAAGACTGGCCAGGAGGCGTCCCGGCTGATGCAGCGTCCGCAAGAGGTGGGCGCGCCGCACGTTGTCGAGCACGGTCGCTTCACGGAAGACGGTCGTCGCCTGGAACGTACGCACTATTCCCTTGCGCGCGACGGCATCCGCCTTCAGCCCCGTCAACGCGTTTCCGCGAAAACGCACTTCGCCGAACGTCGGCCGCAGCGTGCCGGTAACCAGATTGAACAACGTCGTTTTGCCGGCACCGTTCGGACCGATGATTCCGAACAGCTCACCTTCGGCCATGCTGAAGGAGACGTCATCGACGGCCTTCAGCCCGCCGAAGCGCTTCGTCAGCCCCGATGTCTCAAGGAGAGCCGTCATGGCGAGCGCTGCCATTGACGCAGGCTGCGCAAACCGCCGGCAATTCCGGATGGCAGGAAAAGAACGGCTGCCATCAGCAGCAGGCCGTAAGTCAGCATCTGATACTGCTTCACATCGCGCAGCAGCTCGGGCAACGGCACAAGCAGAATCGCCCCCAAGAGCGGCCCGAGCGGCGAACTGATGCCGCCGATCACATTGATCGCGAGCATATCGACCATAGTTGAAAAGGCGAACGCTTCCGGCGAGAGGAAGCCCGTATAGTGCGCATATACGCTGCCGGCGAGACCAGCGAAGAAACCCGATATTGCAAATACGCAAACGCGATAGCTTAGCGCGTTGACACCGAGAGACTGACTGAGTTCTTCGTTCTCGTTCAGAGAATCGAGAACTGCTCCGCGCGCCGACCGGAACACGCCCACCGCGACAAGGTAAGTGACCCCCGCCAAGGCAAGCGCGAAGTAATAATACGAGCGGGGCGTCAGCATTGTCATGCCGAATAGACTCGCCTTTGGAATGCCGTGAATGCCATTGTTGCCGCCAAAGAGCGAAACCCACTCTTGGAAGACGAGGCCGATGCCTTCGCCCAGCGCGAACGTGAGCAGCACGAAGTACACGCCCTTCACCCGCAGAAAGATCGGACCCATCACGGCGGCAATCGCCGCTACGAGCAGTCCGGCCGCCGGGAAGGCGATGAGGAATGGTAAGCCGAGGCGCATGACGAGAAGCGTTGAGGTGTAAGCCCCCAGGCCCATGAAGGCAGCCTGCGCAGCGGAAAGCTGCCCAATGCGCAGCATCATGTTGAGGCTGAGCGAAACCGTGGCGGAAATGTCGATCAGCACGCCAATGTGGGTGACGTAGCGATTTTCGATGACGAGCGGCCAGCCGAACGCGAGCGCCGCGAACAAAACCAAGAGCGCCTTGCGAAGCATCACGAGCGGCGCCCCATCAAGCCCTCAGGACGGATGGTGATTGTCGCCACGACAACCGCGAAGGCGACCAACGCGGCCGCCGTTGAACCAAGCATCGTGGCAAAGCCAGATTCGACGATGCCAAGCAGCAAGCCGCCGACAACTGCGCCAGACAGACTGCCGAGCCCGCCAAGGACGACGACTATAAATGCCTTCATCATCGGCAGTTCGCCCATGTAAGGAAACACCGTGTAAATCGGCGCCATCAGCGCGCCGGCCGCCCCTGCGAGCAGACTGCCGATGGCAAAGGCCGCGGTATGGACACGCTTCGGCCGGATGCCGTGTAGCGCGGCAACCTCCGGGTCCTGCGCAACGGCGCGCATCATCAAACCGAAGTGTGTCTTGTTAAGAAAGAAGTAGAATGCGACTAGGAGCAATATTGCCATCACGCCAACGAAGACGCGATCGGCTGGAATGACTCCCGAACCAAAATGAAAGACGCCGGTGACCGGCCGCGGTGCGCCGATCTCGTCGGGGCCGAAGATAATGAGCCCGAGTGACTGCAAACAAATGGACACGGCGAGTGCCAGAATCATGCAGTTGAATTCGTTGCCGATAACCCGGCGGAAAAGGAAGCGCTCGAGCAGGCTGCCGAGCACGCCAACCAAAATGACCGAGCACACCGCTGCGGGAACGTATGGCCAGCTGAGTTTGCCGCTCAGCACCGTTACGGCGAACGCACCAACCATGTACAGCTCACCGTGGGCAAAATTGACCACGCGCATGATGCCGAAGATTAGTGTGAAGCCGAGCGCCATCAGGACATACACCAGCCCCGTGGTGAGCCCGTTCAGCACAATTTGAAGGGTTAAGGCGAGCACTGTTCGAAACAGCTTAAGTCTCGCGCCGGATCAGTACCGGCGCGGGACGTCGATAAACGCTCAATCAGCGGTACCCACCGCGACCACATCGCCGTGCTTGATTACGCCGATGTAATTCGTTGTGAGGAACGCGTTGTCGATGCCGTACAGGTTCTTGCCGCCTAGCTCAATGGTGCCGCCGAGCACCGACTTGCGGGGCAGCGCTTTAGCGAACGCTTGCCGCACCTTGTCGGTGTCAGTCACTGTTCCGGCGGCCTGGATGGCGGCCATCAGAATGTACGCGCCATCGTACCAGTTGACGAGCAGCGGGTTCATCTCGTTGCCGGTCATAGTCTTGAAGTCCGCGGCGAGCCTTTGGTAGGCGGGGTTCTGCTCGTCGGCGGGAATATAATTGATCACGCCCTCCGCGGCGTCCTTGCCGGCAGCTTCGATGATCTGGCGCGGCCCCGATCCGCCGATCTTCACGATATGGCCCTTGTAACCGAGCTCGCGCGCCTGACGCACAATCAATCCGGCACTCGCTGGAGGGGCGGTGCCAACGTCGAGGAGGTCGGGCTTCTCAGCAAGGATCTTGGTGAGGATCGGTATGTAGTCGCGCACCGACCGTTCATAAAGCTCCTTGGCCACGACCATGTAGCCGTACTTCTTATACAGCTCGGTCAGCAGCTTATCCGAATCCCAGCCGGTTTCGTCGTTTGGGTTGACGATCGCCACGCGCGTGGCGGTCGGCACATTCTTCTTGAGCCATTTCACCATAGGCTCCGCGAAGTCACTCGCCACGCTGTAAACGCGGAACATGTATGGGTTGGACGGGTCGAGCGCCTTGCTCGAGTAGGCGCCGGTGATCCCGATGGTCTTGGTATCCCGCGAGATATCCATGACTGCTAGCGTTCCAGCGGAACTCACGGGGCCGAACACGAATTTAATGCCGTCCTGATTGACGAGCCGCTGCATAGCCGAGATGGCGACGGAGGCCTTGTACTGTTCATCATAGGGGACGACTTCGATGCGATAGGTCTTATCGCCGACCTTGAGGCCACCCTTGTCGTTCACTTCTTTCGCAGCAATCTGCACGCCGCCGGCGGCTGCAAGGCCCCATTGCGCACCTGGCCCCGTCATCGGACCAATCACGCCCATTTTTAGTGTGTCCTGCGCAAACGCTGACGAGAGGCCCGCCAATGCAATAGCGGTCCCGGTAACCAGCGACATAAATCTCATAACATTTCTCCTATTGCGTTTCCTCTTGGCGTCGATTGCGATTGCGTTTCAATGCATCATTGCGCTGGCAATCTGCTTGAACTCATCATCGGTGATCGCCCGGCGCTTATTCACGGCTACGCTCTTCACGTGGTTCAACATTTCCGGAAAGCGCTGCTCGGGTACGGACAGTTCCAATTCCTTGACTTTGTACGCTATCGAAACCAGCCCGCTCTTTTTGCCGAGCAAGATCTCCCGCCGTTGGCCCACTAACTCAGGTTGATAAGTCTCGGCCGTGAACGGATCTTGCAGCAGCCCCGCGACAACCATGCCGGACTCGTGTCGGAATGCGCCCTCTCCGACCACAGCCTTGTTAACCTGCGTGCGGACACCGCTGAGGTCGGCGACCAATCGCGACATCTCGGTCAGCTTGGTCAGATCGAGCCCGATCTTGACGCCGTAAAGTACTTCCAGCGCCATGACGACCTCCTCGGTCGCGGCATTGCCACAGCGTTCGCCGAGACCATTGACCGTCGTCGAGGCGTAATCAGCGCCGGCGACGATGCCGGCCAGCGTGTTGGCGCACGCGAGGCCAAAATCGTTGTGACAGTGAATTTCTAACGGCAGTTTCGGCGCGGCTTCGCGAATATTCCCGATTATGTGAGTGATTGCGGCGGGCAGCGCACAGCCGGTGGTGTCGACCACACGAAGACGGTCAACGATGCCGGATTTCGCCAGTTCGGCGACCACGCGGCGCAAGAACGGAAGATCCGCGCGGGTTGTGTCGTAAGGACTGAAAATGACGTAGAGGCCCTTACGCCTGCTGTATTCGCATAGATCGAGCGCTCGCTTTAGATACTCCTCGTCGCTCATGCCCTTGAGCTTGTGTTTGCGCTCGATCGCACTGATCGGGTAGCTCAAGCGAACGCCCCAAGCACCCAAAGCTGCGGCCTGGTCGATGTCGCCAGTGATTCCTCGGCACAACACGCTGATTTTTGCTCGCAGACCGAGCTGAGCCATCTCGGCGACAGCGGCGCGATCTTCGTCGCTGCTGGCTACTGTGCCCGCCTCTATTTCGTAGATGCCGATGTTGTCGAGCGCGCGCGCAATCAAGACTTTCGCGGCGCGATCAAATACGATACCCGCTTGTTGCTCTCCGTCACGCAGCGTGCAATCGGAGATGAGAATTCGACGGTCGGGGGCGATTGTCGGGCCAAATGGTTGGTTGAACGGGCTTGGCCACATTCCCCCTTTGGGCGCATCCGACATATAGGGCTCCCCATTTTTCGGGCGCTAAACTTTAGGTACCGACGAATCCGTTTTCTTGATCCAGATCAACTACTCGTGAGACATGGGACGAAGAATGACTAACTTTTGGCGTCGATAATTTCGTGCCACAACCCAAGTTCAGTGCAAATCAGATGACTGAAATTTCTCAGCAGCAAGTGCCCGGTATTTATCACCGCCGCGTTGGCGATATCAGTGTGACGGTAATTAGTGACGGTTATCTCGACGTCCCACTGACCGTGACGCGAAATCTTCCCGTTGAAGAGGCGCAGAAGTTTCTTGCCAGCAATTGTCGGCCAGTTGCGCCACGGTGCTCGGTGAACGCGTTCGTCATCCGTACGGGTGGGCGACTTGCTCTCATCGAAACTGGTTCGGGCAATACGATGGGCCAGACGTTGGGCTGGCTCCCAAAGAATCTTCGGCTTGCCGGCATCGATCCGGCTAAGATCGAGACTGTCCTCCTGACCCACATGCATCCCGATCATTCGAATGGCTTGACAAATGATCAGGGCGAACCGGTGTTTCCGGCATGCGAGCTCTTGCTGCACGAGGAAGAAGTTACCCACTGGCATGACGACGCTCGCATGGCGAGGGCGCCGGAACGACAGGCGGTGCGATATTTCCAGGGCGCGCGCATCCAGTTTGCTCCTTATCGCAAGCAGGCGCGGACATTTCGATCCGGTGAAGTTTTTCCCGGCATAACGGCGATTCCAATTCCCGGCCATACGCCAGGCCACACCGCATACCTGATTTCATCCGGTTCGGAATCGCTGTTCATTTGGGGCGATATCGTTCATCTGCCCGATCTGCAGGTGGCTCATCCCGAAGTCTGCATGGAGTTCGATACCGACCCGGCTGCGGCCGCGGCGATGCGGCGCAAAGTCTTCGACATGGCGGCCACCGATCGGCTCTTGATCGCCGGAATGCATCTGCATTTCCCGGCGTTTTCGCACATGGTGCGGAGCGCCCAGGGTTACACACTGGTGCCGGAATCCTGGCGATTTGAGCCCTGACGCCGCAGCGCCGACACAAGCGAACCAGTCATCTCCAGATTAGTCTGCTCTGATACCGGCGGCGCTACGCCACCGCGCGCACGGATCGCACGGTCATTGAGGCCGTGTTCAAGCCGGCTGGAGATCGTGAATTGGAATGCCCTTTGGATATTTTGCCGTCGTTTCCTTGGAAACGCGGAAATTCAGAACGGCGCCTTCCGTGCGCGCCAGCACGATTGTGAAATGCGATTTCTTATGCAGCGAGCGAACCTGACAGCCTTTAATGAGGTGGCCCATGTAGGTCCTGCCCGCTTGTGTCACCGTCACATGGATATGCAGGTTGGGCGTCCCGGCCTCGTAAACGATTCCGGTAATGGCTTCTGAATCGTAGGTGTCGATTGTCCGCCCAATCGTGCCGTGACCGGAAACCTCCATCATGCCCGACAATTCCAAGACGCCGGGAGGGGCTTCCGGATCCGTTTCGCTCACAGGCATGCTCAAGCGTGCCTTACGCAGACCGCCGACGATGCTGAGAACGACGCCCGATTGGATATTTTCGCGGCGGCAAATTTCCATGATTTCGTCGTATAGATCGCCGTCGGCATCGAGCTGTGCCCAAATCACCTCACTCAGCTTCGCTTTCGCAATGACGTCGACCATGTTTTCCTCTCTCGAAAATTTTTCCGGTGATGTTATGCACGGATAGGTGGGCGATGCTGTCAGCCGACCTGCTCCGTTACATTGACGTATGTCAAAGGTCATCGCGGTCCGGCCGCTTTAGTATTTTGACACGCTTCCAAATACCTCTCATTTTCAAACATTTCGATCGGCTCTCGGCTGAGCCGATCGTGCCTAGTCGGATCTGGAGAGAGTATCAATGAAATTGCTGGGCACGCCTCGTAGTCCGTATGCATGGAAGGTTCGCATTGCGTTGGAAGAAAAGGGTATTCCATACGACTACGTCATCGCACCGCCCACGGATCCAAATTCAAACGTGTCAAAATACAATCCACTCGGAAAAATTCCCGTCCTCGTTTGCGACGATAGTACAGCTGTATATGACTCGTCGGTTATCGTCGAATACCTTGACGAGTTCGGCAGCACGCCGAGACTGATACCTGAAGCGTTTACGAGCCGTATCGACGTCAAGCGCTGGCAAGCACTTGGCGATGGCATCGTGGACAGTACGATTCACATAATTCAGGACCAACGCCGACCGTCGGCGGTGCAGCAGGGTGCTGAATGGTATCTGAACCACCGCAAAAAGATCGACGCGGGGCTGGCAACGATGGAGAAGGAATTGGGCTCCCGCACGTTTTGCCACGGGAACACCTTCACACTGGCCGACATCGCTTGCGGCATGGCTCTCGGCTATCTCGACCGCGCTTTGCCAAGCCTCAACTGGCGAAATTCATGTCCTGGGCTTGGCGAACACGCCAATCGATTGTCCGAGCGACCATCATTCAGAACTGCGTTGCCCCCGCTAGCCTAGGAGCGCCAACATTGCCGATTGGCGCGGATCCTTTTTGAGAAACCGTTCAATCCAGTACTGTCCGGACGGCGAATTCGTCACCGCGCCGAACAACCGCGCGTCGTTTTCCAAACCGGCGGCAAACCCCCTGACATAGCCGCTCCGCAGGGCCTCGAGCGCTACACGCGCGGCGTAGGCCCGCGCCGACTTCAGATCGGCGGCTTTGCCTGGATCGCCTGGGGCCGCAGCCGTCAGCAGCGGAACGACATCGGCCAGTGCCAGCAGGCTCGCAATGTCATTTTTCTGGCGTTCGGCGATGGCATCCCAGTTCCGCCGCGGGACCGGCTGTGCTCCCTCCGCCATGTCTCGGGCGACGGCAAATGCGTCGCGCAGTGCGGTCGCGGAGGGGTGGAACGCATCAGCCAGCCCGATAGCAACAGCGCGATGGCCGTCGATCGGCTCACCGTTCAACACAAGTTCGGCAGCGTTTCGTGGCCCAACCAATCGCGGCAACCGCTGCATGCCGCCATAGCCCGGCATAATGCCGAGCTTGATCTCAGGCTGACCAAGCTGTGCATTCTCGGTCACAATCCGATAGTGAGCGCTCATCGCCAGTTCGCTGCCGCCGCCAAGAGCAAAGCCATCGATCAACGCAACAACCGGCACAGGAAGCGCCTCGAGCCTGCCGAAGGCTTTGATGACCCGCGCCGCCAATGCGGTAACGGTCTGGGCCGTGGCGCCGAGGAAGCCGCCAATATCGGCGCCCGCCATGAACGCGCGGCCGGATCCTCGCAGCACAAGCGCCCGCACCGGACAACCTTCCAGTCCCTTGGCAGCCGTGATTTCGTCGATCAGGCTCTCGAGTTGAGCAAGCAGGTCTTCGCTCAATGCGTTCAAAGCGTCAGGCCGTTTGATCGTGGCGACCGCCACGTCATCGCACCAATTGACCGACAGGTAGCGTCCGCGGCTAGTATCCGCCGTTCGCAGCAAGCGACCGAGGTAGGCGGCTTCGCAATCGGCGATTTTTTGACCGGCGTTTGCGGATTGAACCAATGCCACGCCTTTCGGCTTCGTCATCCGGCCGTCGAGCATTTTTTGCTGAATCGCCGGCAAGCCGTTGAAGCGCGCAACGTCCAGGTCGCCCGCCTCCAGCACGATGCGATGCTCGGAAAGTAGCCGGATCACTTCGTGCGCCTGCCCGGTCCGATACATATGCGATCCAAGGATCGACAAATCGGAAGGCCCTTTGGCCACCACCCAACCGGACGGCATTTCGTCGCGTTCGTCGAAATCCCGCAGCGCAAAGGTGCTCAAATGGAGCGTGCTCTGGTCAGGGCGCTCGACGACAAAGTCGGGGCTGACCTTGGACCCGAACACCGCCCAGATCGCGCGGCCCAGGACGCGCGCCGGATCCATGAATCCGGGTCCGTAAGCCGGATTGGGTTGACCGGCCTCGGTGAGAGGATCGGGCATATCCTCGGGCAAAGACAATTTGTCGCGATCGATAATGTGGGAGTCGGGAATGCCCAACCGCAGCAAGGTGGCAATTCCCTCAACGTCACGGCTGCGGGATGCAATCACGGCAAGTTTCGCGCTTCGCTTCAGGGCAGCCTTGACGAAGCCGACGGCGTCATCATCCGCCCCCCAGACGAGCCCATTACGCCCCGGCGGAAGCTGGATCTCTGACAAAATCGCTTCGGGGGACGCAGTGCGGAAAATGATTTGCTTCTGGCGCATCCAGACCCAGCGCGCGTCCAAGACAAAGCGCCGCGACCCGTAGAAGAAAGTCTCCTTGTATTCTCCCTTCACACCGCTGCCTGTCGCCCCGAAGAAAGCCAAACGCCCGCCGTCGGCCAACGCAGAAACCAGCAGCGGGAAGTTGCGGCCGCCGGTATGCTCAAAAATTTTGTCTACCGGGCGTCCGTTATTGGCCGCGTAAACAGCCTGCCGGAACGGCTCCGTTTTCTGGCGCCACGTGTCCGCGTCGGTTTCGGGTGAGATCACACCAAAGATCTCTGCCGGCAACGCACGCCTATCAACAAAAGCATCAGCGATGCCGCGCTTGACGAGCGAGCTGCCAAGAGCGGGGTCCGAACCGACCAGAATAACCCGCGCGCCAAGGGCTTTCGCGATTTGTGCACCGGCGAAGCTGGTTCCACGCCCACCGCCCATGATGAGAATTGCGTCGCCAGGTCGGACGGCCAGGCGTTCAACGACCGCGCGATACGCCGTGCCATGCGTCAGAAGCATGGCGGCGAATTGCTCCGGCGCGTACCGGCTGAGTGCTTCAGGAACTGGGATTGCTCGTTCCTGGTCTACGATCGCAAACTGAGCATTGAAGCCGTCATGCGTCTCGTAACCGCGAATATTCCGCGACGTCCAGGAATCGAGAATCACAGCCTGGCCCACGCCGACCGTCTTAACGGCCGCGCCGGCATCGACGACGATGCCAAGAGCATCGCTTCCAGGGATGTGGATGGTGGCGCTATCGCCTCGCCCGAATACGGGCACCGGCAGTCCAAGAGCGGCGAAATTCGTGTTGAAATTCGCTCCAGTCGCCAGAACACTCACCAGCACTTTGGTCGCGTCTTCGGGCAGCAGCCGGGGCGTCGGAATCGTTTCGACGTGAATGACCTTCGCAGGCGGGCCATAGCGATCGCGATGGATAACCAAAGCTTCCATGCACTTCGGAATCGGCAATGCAATTGTGGGCTGCTGCCCTAGTGGCCATTTGGGGGCGAGATTGCTTTCCAAGAGTCTCCCCTCTAATTCGGTCAACGGCTGTCAATGATGGCAAACGACCCTGCTGTTACCGTTGGACATCAGCAGAGTCGCTGGCCCGCGTTCGGGGCCGCCCGCTTAACAATTGTACGAATTCAGAACACCCGATTTGATCCATCGCAACGTGAGTATTGATGTACCGGAACCGAATCCAGTTCCTCGTCGGTGTTTGTTTTGTTCGTATTGAAGTTCAATGAAGGATTTTCACATGCGCAAGCCAGAGTCTATTGGGCTATTATTATTATTGGCTTTGTGATCGCAGGTGTAATTCTTCCAGTCGGACGAGCGGTTTGCTACCTTCTCGTCGGCTAGGATTCAAACTAAATGCCTAGGCGGATTCATTCCTTCGTCCGCAAGACCGCTCACCGCAAAAAAAATGGCTCGGAAACTTACCCTGTAAGTACAACCTCCAGTACGAAACGTCAGCGCGCAAGGCTAACTAACTTGCTTGAAAACTCAAGCCTTTCGGCAGCAGCGCACACCATCCATCAACTGAACGGCACCGCGTTCTACGAAAGCTTGGTACGCCAGTAGAAAAGCCGAACGCACAAATCGATGCCGTAACGAACCGGCAGTCGCAAACTGGCGGCCAAGACCAAACTGCCAGTCAGTACCTAGTATCCATTACAGATTTCCGTTCAGTCGGCTCTTTCCATCATGCGCGATCCGCGGCATTCAGTGGACTGGCGCGGACTGAGCACCGTCCTGACATGCGTGCTCGCATCGCGCGGCCATTAGGCTATTGTTTCGAAGTTGCCAAATATGGATTCTAAGATCGAGCGATTTGACGCAACACAACACGCAAAACCTTCGATTTTGCTTGTGTTTCTCAATATATTGAGCCGGGCGCCAAATCGCGCCAATATGATATTGGAAAACCTTTATTGTTTCGAATATTGAAACTGGAGCGTATCGGTGGATCGTCTTCGTTGCATCGAGGTACTCGTCGAGGTCGCTCGCGATGGCAGCTTCACCGGCGCCGCGCGTCGACTGGGCGTTTCCAAAGCAACAATCACGAAACACGTGGCCTGGCTCGAACGGTCGCTCGGCGCAAAGCTGTTTAACCGCACGACCAAGTATGTCGGCCTCACCGAGGCCGGCGCGCATGCGCTGAGCCAAGGGCAAATGATTCTCGAAAGCTATGAGGAGATCGGCGCCGGTGCCCGCCAGTTGGTCCAGGCGCCGCGCGGCGTGGTCCGGGTCGGTACACCCCCCTCGTTTGGAACTCAGCATTTGTTGCCGCTGGTATTGCGATTCACGGAACACTATCCGGAAATCCGGATCATGCTGCTAGTCGACGACGGCAGCGCCAATTTGATCACCCAGGGTTTAGACCTTTCGCTGCGTATCGGCCCCGCGCCGAACGACGCCGCCCATATCGCCGTGCCGCTCACCAAGGCGCCTCAGGTCCTGGTGGCTTCGGAGCGTTATCTGCGCGCACACGGCACGCCGAAGACACCGGCCGACTTGGCGAACCACAACTGCCTTGTTCATTCGCTGAAGTCGCCGACTAATATTTGGCGGTTTTCTGGAGCTGCCGGAGAAATCTCGACGCGCGTGCGCGGCGCGGTCTCTTCGAATTTCGGCGATGCACTCAAGCAGGCCGCACTGATGGGTCACGGCATCTCGATGCATCCCTATTACATGGTTTCGGATGAACTGAAGGCCGGGCGGCTGGTTGTTGTGCTGCCGGATTACGAACCACTCGAACTCGACATCTATGTGGTCTATCCGACCCGCGAGCACCTGCCGGCTCGGACACGGCGCTTTCTCGAATTCCTGAAGAGCTGGGCTAAAACCCCGCCGGACTGGACCAATCCCAATTCGCAAAAAACCCTGGCGCGCACGGCCAAGGCTTGACGCCGCGGTTGGAGCAACGCGTCAGCCTCTCCGAATTCTCATCCCCGAATCCGGGCTAGCGGCCGGTTCCTGGCGGCACGAAGGCGGCGCTCGTCCCGCCATCGGCCGGGATGGTGGTGCCGGTGATGTAGCGCGCATTCTCTCCCAGCAGGAACCAGACCACGCTGGCGATATCATCGGGCGTGGCTACGCGGCCGAGCGGTGAATCGCCGGACGGACGGTATTGCCCCATCTGGCTCGTGCTGCCGATGTTGCGGATCATCGGCGTATCGACGGTGCCCGGCGCTATCGCGTTCACCAAGATGCCGTACTTGCCACACTCGACGCCAAGCACACGCGTCAACTGGCTTAGGGCAGCCTTAGAACCGGCATAGGCGCCGCCGCCTGTCTTCGGTCGTATGGCAGCGATCGACGACATGAAAACGATTCTGGCGGCCTGACCGGCCGCTGCCGCGGGCTTCAACAGCGGCAACGCCGCCCGCGCACAAAGCCAGGGACCGCGGGTATTGACGCTGAAGACGCGGTCGAATTCCTCGACTGCCATGCTTTCGAGCGCCCCCAGCCGCAAGATGCCGGCACAACAGATCAGCGCATTGATGACCGGATGCGTCGATTTGATTTGGCCAAAAACTTTCTCTACGTGCGCCGTTGAGGACACGTCGCAAACCATCGTAGTGAGCCGGCTTGCGCCGTCGGACAGCGAGGTGCGAGCGGCCGCGAGCTGGCTCTCCGCTATGTCGAGCGCGATGACGGCCCATCCCTCGCTCAACAATCTCCGCGTGGTGGCAAGCCCAATGCCGGAGGCAGCCCCGGTGACGACGGCGACCGATGTCATGCGCGGACTCCCTTTCCGCGGCGATGCCAATGGTACATGGGCTCGCCCGGCACGGGCGCGATGAAGCTCACCAGGTGATCCAGCTTCAGGGAGCCGACGTAAGCCGTCTTCAGATCGGGCCCTCCGAAGGTCAGGCTGGTGGGAAAGAACAGCGTCTTTCCCGCGGGATCCTCGTACACCGTATGAGCCACGCCTTGCGGCGTGATCACGATCAGGGCGTGGCGAGTAATCTCCGTGACCCAGAGATTGCCGGCAGCGTCGAAGGTAATGCCGTCAATCAGCGCACCGGGGAAAATCGGCTCGGGACCGAATAGCTCCGCCCGGCCCAATGCACCGTCCGCAGCGAGCGGATAACGCGTGACGCGGCCGGCCGTCGTTTCCGCCAGATACAAATAGCGACCCTGGCGATCGATGCGCACCTCGTTGCTGAACAGGATTTTGTCGGCCACCCGACGCGGACCCATCTCGTCCATGAGGATGACGTAGCCGTCCGGAATCTTGTTGTGCAGTGCTTCTGAGCGCGGAGTCGTAACCGTCGAAACCGTCAGCCACAGGCGCGACTGCTCGTCGATGTAAACGAAATTCGCCGAGCCGACGGGCCTGCCGTCCAGCGTGTCCAGCAACACCTCATGCCGTCCGTCACGATGCAGCCGATAGAACGCGCCGTGGCCGATATTGGCGACATAGATGGTGCCGTCGGCGGCCATCGCCAAGCCGTTCGGCGCACCGCCCATCGATCCGATTCGCTGTTGCGAGCCATCCGGCTTTATGCATGTCACCGCGGCGCGATCATCCGACACCCAAAGCGTGCCGTCCGGCTCCGCGATGATGCACTCGGGTCGGCTCAGGTTCGAGCCGACGGAATGGAAACTATCTGTTTCTAATTTGAACGTCGCCATCATGCTGCGATCGCCTTTCATTGTCAACGCTGCGCATATCGTATTGCAGTTCGTGTCCCTGCTTTCGTTGATGCATCTCAATTCGCCGGGCAATGTTGTCCGCAATTGTTTGCACTGCTATAGGCAATGTCAACAACACGAAAAATTATCAATGGAGGAAACTGATGACGCGAAAGCTCTCTTCACGATTTTCAATCGCGGCGTTGTTGTTTGCCGCATCGATGAGTCTCGCTTGGAGCCAGGCGCAACCGATCCGAATCGGAGCGATTAATCCGTTTTCGGGTCCGCTGGCGCTTTATGGCGACGAAGTTGCACGCGGATATCAGCTTGCAATCGACGAAGCGAACGCGAAAGGCGGCGTCATCGGACGTAAACTCGAATTACTGCGCGGCGACGCGAGCAGCCCGCCGCAGGGTATCGCAGCGGTGGAAAAACTGGCAGGACAAGACAAGTGCGAATTTTTCGTCGGCACTTACATCAGTGCTGTCTCCAATACGGCGAGCGACGCGGCGCTTCGGTATAATAGAATCTATTGGGACACCAACGCGCTTGCCGGTGATCTCACCGAGCGCGGACTGCCGAATTTCATCCGCAGCGGCCCCTATGCCGACAGCTTCGCCGTCGTTTCGGCAGATGCCGTCAACGAGCTGCTCGCGCCGGCCCTTAAGAAGGATATTAAGGCTCTCAAGGTTTGGATTGAGCACGAAGATTCGATCTTTGGAACGTCGATCGCCCAACTGCAGAAGACTCTGTTCGAAAAGATGGGCGCCAAAGTCGTTGGTGTCGGCGCACATAATTTCCGCGCCATCGACCTTACCGACTCGATACTGCGCGCTAAGTCGGCGGAGCCGGACATCTGGATCGAGACCGGTTACGTGCCGGACGGCAGCCTGCTGCTGCGGACGATGCGGGACCAGGGGTTCAAGCCACAGGCCATCATGATGCTGGCCACTGGTGATACGTTTGAAACGCTGGATGCGCTCGGCGCCAAATATCTCGAAGGCATCACCGTCGTCGGCTACCCGCATCCCGATCAGACCGAAACCTATGGCCCCGGGGCCTCCGCCTATTTGGCGGCATATAAAGACAAATATAACCGCGAACCGATCGCACCACAGAGCATGACCGCCTATGTGGGCATGCAGATGTTGATCGAGGCGATCGCGGCGGCCGGCGATACCAGCATGGAAAAGATTCGTGCGGCCGCGGCTAAAATGGACAAGCCGTCAAAGAAATACGCCACCGGTTTCGGCGTGAAGTTCGACGACAAATTCCAGAATACACGCGCCTTTCCGACCGTCGTTCAATGGCAGTCTGGAAAAGTCGTAACGGTCTATCCAAAGGATGCCGTGCAGCCAAACGTCAAGCTTGTAAATCTGGCGCGCGAATAAATTCGGATTGATCGTTTCCGGGCCGGCGTAACCCGCGTCGGCCCGGTCGTTTGGCAAGACGCCTATGGAAACGTTCTTCAACATTCTGATTTCCGGCATCTTGCTCGGCGGCATCTATAGCCTTGTGAGCATCGGCCTCAATCTCATTTTCGGCGTTGTGCGCATCGTCAATTTCGCCCAAGGCGAGATCGTGATGCTCGCGATGTATGCGACCTATTTCTGTACCACTTATCTCGGGATCAATCCTTATATCGCGCTCTTCTTGGTCGCCCCGCTGATGTTCCTTTTCGGCGCGGCGGTGCAGCGGATCGTCCTGCAGCCACTGCAGAACGAACCCATGATGCAGATCTTCGCGACCTTCGGCTTGCTGATCCTGTTTGAAAACTCGGTGCTCGCTCTCACCCGCGGCGAAGCCCACAGCCTCAGTGGCGCCTATTCAAGTATGGTGATCAGTCTATTCGGCCTCAAGGCCAGCGGCGTCCGTATCGTCGTGTTTCTGGCAGCGACCGGGATCGCGTTTGCGCTCATGTTTTTCCTGCAGAACACAATGCCCGGCAAGGCAATCCGCGCGGTGATTCAAGATCGGCAGTCGGCGCGGCTCATGGGCATCAATGTGGAACGGACCTACCTGTTGACTTTTGGTCTTGGTACGGCTCTGGCGGGCGTTGCTGGAGCACTGCTTACGCCCATCTACACGCTCTCACCTTACATCGGCGGAAATTTTATCCTCGCGGCTTTTGCAGTCGTGGTTCTCGGCGGCCTCGGCAGCGTCCCCGGCGCCTATTTCGGCGGCCTGATCGTTGGCCTGATCGAGAGCTTCTCCGGATATTACGTCGATCCCGCGCTCAAACAGGCGATCTGGTTCATCATCTTTGTCGCCGTGCTTGTCGTTCGTCCCTCCGGACTAATGGGACAAGTCGGCGCGGAAGAAGTCGGTCTGCGCGAGCAATCCTAAAATGACAACGAACGCTGCCCCCTTGGCGGAAGCAGATAACGCTCGCACAAGACCGACGACCCTGTTGTCGCTGGTCGCTCGCTATGCCGGGCTACTGATGCTCGCTTTCGTTCCGCTGATCGTGATGTGGAACGATCCATATTGGATCAACATCCTCGCTTACGCCTATCTGTTTGCCGCCCTTGCCGGCGCTTGGAACGTCATCGGCGGCTTCGGCGGCCAATTTTCGCTCGGGCACGGCGTTTTTTTTGCTATCGGCGCCTATACGGTCGCGCGGTTTTATCTCGATCTCGGCGTAACGCCATGGCTCGCGGTGTTTCCGGCCGCGGCCTTGGCGACCGTCGCCGCGGTGCTGATCTCCTGGCCGACGTTCCGGCTGCGCGGCCCATTTTTCGCAATCGCGACCATGGCAATCAACGAGGTCTGTTTTGCCCTCGCCAACTATACCGAAAGAATGACCGGCGGACCGCGCGGCATCCTGATCCCGTTCCGCGCCGGCTTCTCGAATATGATCTTCGCCGAGCGCTGGAAATATGCGCTGCTTACGTTCGGCTTCATGTGCATCGTCGTGCTGATCACCGTGCTCCTGCGGCGGTCGCGGCTCGGACACTATTTGCTGGCGATTCGCGAGGATGAGGACGCCTCGCGCGCTGCCGGCATCGACGTCCTCAAGGTGAAGCTCGTGGGCATGGCCGTGTCGGCCGCGCTGACGGGAATCGGCGGCGGCATATTTGCGATGTATGTCCGCGTGCTCGACCCGCCGACCCTTTTCACGCTCCCCGATATCGGCGTCAAATTTGCGTTGATTTCGTTGATAGGCGGCATCGGCACCATCATGGGTCCCGTTGTCGGCGCTCTGCTCATCGTGCCGGTTGAGAATTTCTTACGTGGAACGATTGGCGGCGAGATCCCAGGCGGTCATCTCATCGTTCTCGGGATCGTTTTTGTTTGCGCGTCGTTATTCCTCAAGCGCGGTATCGTCGGTGCTTTCACAGAAATACTACACCGTATCCGTAATAGGACGCGGCCATGACCAGCACACCGTTTCTCGTTGTCGATAATGCGGTGCGGCGGTTCGTGGGACTCATAGCGGTCGATACCGTGTCTTTCAGCATGGAGCGCGGCGAAATTCTCAGCATGATCGGCCCAAACGGTGCCGGCAAGACGACGATGTTCAATTTGATCACAGGCCAGCTGTCGCTCAGCGACGGCGCCATCACGTTTTGCGGTGAACGGATTGAGGAGCTGCCGCCTCATATTCGTGCGCAGCGCGGCCTCGGCCGCACCTTTCAGATCGCCAAACCGCTCGTTGCGCTGACTGCGCGCGAAAACGTAATGGTGGGAGCTTTCCTGCACAATCGCGGATTCGCCGAGGCGTTCGAACGCGCGAACTCGGTGCTTGCCGAAGTCGGCCTCGATATGCGGGCGGACGCATTGGCCGGCGAGTTGACGCTGAGCGAGCGCCGTCGCCTCGAAATTGCCCGCGCGCTCGCGCTCGATCCCAAGCTCATCCTGCTCGACGAAGTAATGGCCGGCCTCAATGCTACGGAAGTGACACAGGTCATCGACCTCATCCAGCGGCTCAATGCGCGTGGTCTCACGTTTTTCGTGATCGAGCACAATCTCAAGGTGGTACGTGCGGTCTCACGCCGCGTCATTGTGCTCGACCATGGGGTCAAGATCGCGGAAGGCACCGCCACCGAGGTTCTCAGCGATCCGACCGTGATCAAAGCCTATGTCGGGAAGAGGGCAGGATGATCGCGCTCCTCAAAGTCGACGCGATTAACTCGGGCTACCACGACATCACGGTCTTGCGCGATGTCAGCCTGCAGGTTGGCACCAACGAAATTGTATCCGTTATCGGTGCCAATGGCGCCGGCAAGACCACGCTGCTGCGGTCAATCGCTGGTCTGCTGCCCTGCACACGCGGAACCATCGCGTTCGACGGTAAGCGGATCGACGGGGTTCCGGCGCATAATGTCGTGACACGCGGCTTGGTGATGGTTCCGGAAGGCGGTCGGTTGTTTCCATTCATGTCGGTAAAAGAAAATCTCGAGCTTGGTGCCTTTAACAGCTCGGCTCGGCCGAAGCTCGATTCCACATTGGACGAGGTTCTGGAGTTGTTTCCCGTGCTCTCCAGCCGGCGCAACCAGCTTGCCGGCAGCCTGTCAGGCGGTGAACGGCAGATGTGTGCGATCGCTCGCGCCATGATGAGCCAACCGAAACTTCTTATGTTGGACGAGCCGTCGCTCGGCCTGTCGCCGCTGATGGTCGAGCGCGTGTTCGAAATCGTCGTATCGCTCGCCCGGAGCAAGGCGATTGCCGTGCTCCTGGTGGAGCAGAACGTCGGGGAGGCGCTCGACATGGCCAATCGCGGTTATGTCGTCGAACGCGGGCAGATCATCAAGACCGGCAGCGGTTCGGACCTACTGGCCGATCCGGAGGTTCAGCAATCTTATCTCGGTCTGTGATTTAATACCCTTAGGAGGCGACACATGGCAATCGATGAAAAGATCGTAGTCGTTACCGGTGGCGCCAGCGGCATCGGCGAAGCCTGCGGGCGCGCGCTGGCGCAGGACGGTTGGCGCGTCGTCATCGTCGACCTCAAGGTCGATGCCGCGCAGAAAGTCGCCGGCGGGCTCGGCGGCCGCGCCTATGCCGCGGACGTTACCCAGGCGGCGCAGCTTGCCAAGGTCGCAGACGCCATCGAACGCGAGGTCGGGCCGGTCTACGGGCTGGTGAATTCCGCCGGGATCGTGCAGCACCCGCTGCCGCCGGAACAATTGACCATGGAGGCGTGGGACAAGGTCGTCGCGATCGATCAGCGCGGCACCTATGTGGCCTGCGTCGCCTTCGGCCGCCACATGGCGGCGCGCAGTGCCGGCAGCATCGTGAATATCGCATCGATCACGGCCATGCGGTCGGTGCCACTGCATGCCTATGCGCCAGCCAAGGCTGCGGTGATTTCGATGACAGAGTGCCTGGCGGCTGAATGGGGACGCTCCGGCGTGCGCGTCAACGTCGTGTCGCCTGGCTACACCCGGACGCTGCGCGTGCAGAAGCAGATCGACGATGGCGAGCGCGACGAAACCTCGATCGTAACGAATTCTGCCATGGGCCGGATGGTCGAGCCGCAAGAGGTGGCGGACACCATCGCGTTCCTGCTGTCGGACAAATCGTCGGCAATCACCGGCGTGAATATTCCGATCGATTGCGGCTGGCTTCTCGCGCCGTCATGGGCGACTTACGGCGGCCTGCGGGCGAAGCGAGCCTAAAGAACTTCGAACACGTGGTAACGCGGCCCGGCCGGCTCGCGATAACCTTTGCCGATGGCGATGATCTTGTTCAGCCAGGCAAGTCGTTCGGACCCCGTTTCAAAAAAAACGCTGCGCGAAAATAATAGGCATCCCGCCCGACCTGCTCGCCGCGATGGACCTTGGCGAGGACATCGGCCGGCCCATGTCGGAGCCCGCGATAACTCATGGCGACGAGATCGCCCTCATCGGTCTTCAACGCCAGGCGGACATTTAGCTCCCAGACCCGGTCCGGACGCACCGTGATCCAGTCCGAGCCGCCGCAGAGGATCACGCCGCGCAGACGCTCGCCTTCGAACGCGCCGTCGAGCACCGGCGCAATGCGTCGCTCACCATTCGGGGTCTGGCCGACGACCTGCTGAGGCCCCGACCGCAAGGCCATATGAAACAAATGGCGCATCTTGATATTAGACACGGCCGCGTCTCCGATCCTTCCGCTTCAAAAGTCCGCGCGTTGCACTAGCCCAGACAGCAATTCGATGGCCGTTTCGGGCGCGTGAACCGGGATGTAATGCCCGGACCGGACGACCTCGAACTGAGCTCCCGGGATTTGACCGGCGATCGCCTGCAAATGCGCCGGCGGGCGGAATTGATCGAAGGCGCCCGTACGACACCCGTGACCTCAGTACTAGCTAAGCGGCTGCAAATACAATGGTTTTGCCGTTAGCCGAAGCCATCCATCATTAAGAAAGGGGGGGATTATCGTCCATCGCGAGGCGGAAACATTTGACCGCAAACAGGCGGCCAACGCCTGGATCGTCAAGCGCGAGGCCGAGCTCAAGCGCCCCGGCGGACTCGAACGAAAGGAAGACCCGCCTTTGTCCGCGGTTATCGACCGCTATATCGCAGAGTCGAAAAACGCGGTCCTGGGAACGAAAGCGCGCAAGTTCTTAAGACAATCGAGAACAGCGATCTCGGCGACATCAAATGCAGCGACATGACCAGCCAAACCCTCGTTTCGTTCGCCAAACAGCTGACACGAAATTGTCGAGCCACAAACCTGCGCAAATTATTTTTCCCACCTGTCAAACATCTTCACAGTGGCACGGCCCGCCTGGGGTTATCCCCTTTCCCGCCAAGAGTTTGACGATGCCACCACCGTTCTCAAGAAACTGGGACTGATAAAAAAAGCTTCCGAGCGCGATCGTCGGCCGGCGCTTGAAGAGCTCGAGCGACTGATGGAGCACTTCGGCCGTGTTCGAGATCAGCGTCCCTCCTCTTATACCGATGCAAAAAATGGTCACGTTCGCGCTGTTCTCGATGCGACGGCAGGAAGAGATCACGCTGCTACGGTGGGAAGATCTGGACGGCGATCGAATCCTCGTCCGCAACATGAAGCATCCCGGTGACAAGAAAGGCAACAACGTCTACTGCGAACTGCCACCGGAGGCGCTCGCGATTATCAAATCGATGCGGGCTCTCCGGTGCGCGCGATGAGTTCCATCTCGCCGCCATCGTGCAAAACCTCAAAACGCTGGCCAACCACATCTGGCGACCCCCGCCTGATGCCACGGTTGCTTGTGCAACGTGAATGTCAGTTGCCTCAGGAGCAGATCGATCGGGTCAGTGGCAAACCCCTCGAAGGGAAGAGGCCAATAAAATAAGACGCGAGCCCACGTCCAAAGCGCAAATAAAGAGCCGCAAACCTTCGGTAGCCGACTTTATCAACACCATCGACCCAAAACGGACATGGCGCCTGCACCGACGAGCGTCTGCTTTCGGGGTTACGCGTGCATGTCTCGAAGGCCGTGCATAGCCTCATTGTTTCGAGGGAGAGCCCAGGTACCCTTTGGTTGCAATGCGTCGCTTCAACCTGCCCATTTTCTCGTTTTCTTGGCTAAATTGCCGCATGCCATTGCAGCGGGCGTCGAAGGGATTGACAGCGAACGGCGAGGCGACGGAAGGTCTACAACTTCAAGATACAACGCTGGCTACGACGATGGAGGAGACACCATGACACTTCGGACCATGTCGGTGGTTATCGGCTTTTTGGCGCTGACCATGGCCAGCACAATGGCTATGGCGCAAGACGTCATCAAGTTGCGCATCGCTTCGGGCCATCCACCGGCCAACACCTACGTCGCGCTGTTGCAGAGTTTCTTCGTGCCGGAAGTGACCAAACGGGTCGCCGAGAAGACAAAATACAAGGTCGAATTCGTCGAAGGCTACGGCGGCTCGATGGTGAAGGTCGCCGACACGCTCGAAGGCGTGCAGTCGGGTATCATCGATCTCGGCGGGTATAATTTCGGTTTCGAGCCCTCGAACCTGCCGTTGCATCCCTTCCAGGTGATGCTGCCGTTCGGTACCATGGACCCGGTGATGAGCCTGAAGGTCGCTCGCGCAGTTTATGACAAAGTCCCGTACATGTCGAAGGTCTTGGAGGACAAGTTCAAGCAGAAGCTAATCGCTTTGATTGCCGACAATGGCTACAACCTCGGTACCAACTTCGAGTGGAATACGGTAGCCGATCTCAAGGGTCGGAAGATCGCTGGCGCCGGTCTCAATTTGAAATGGCTGGAATTCGCCGGCATAACGGGCGTGCAGTCATCGCTGCCCGAAGCCTACACCGCGATGCAGACTGGCGTCTACAACGGCTGGATCATGTTCCCGTCGGGCTGGGTGAACTTCAAGCTGTTCGAGATCGCAAAATATTACACCGAAATCGGCTTCGGCGCGATCACATGGCACGGGCTGACGATGAACACGGCACGCTTCGGCAAGCTACCGAAAGAGGTGCAGGACATCATCCTGCAGGTCGGCCGCGAGTACGAAACGCTCACCGGAACGGTCAACCAAGAAAACTATCCAAAGCAGCTAGCGCAACTTCGTTCATCGGGGGCTGTTGTCAAGACACTGCCCGATTCCGTGCGCGTCGAATGGGCGACGGCGTTGAAAGATTGGCCACAGCAAAAAGCCGACGAACTCGACAAGATGGGGCTGCCCGGCTCGCAGGTGCTCAAGCTCACGCTCGAGGAAGCCGAGAAGCTCGGCTACAAGTGGCCGGTCCGCTACAATATCAAGTAAGTTGACGCTGCGCAGCGGGCGGCTGATCGCCGGTCGCCCGCTTATATTGCCTCTCGGGGGACGACACGTGCTTGAAAATTTGAATGCCTGGGCCGTGCGTACACTGCTGGCAGTTGCGGCGGCGATCATTTTCTTGCTCGGATTTCTGGTCTGCGCCGACATATTTGGCCGCGCATTGTTCAATTCTCCGGTCAAGGGCACGCCGGAGATGGTGTCAATGTCGATCGTGATCATCTGTTTCCTGCTCGCCGGCTACTCGGTTCAGAGTGGAAGCATGATCTATACTGACGTGTTTTCGGCCATGTTCGGCGTACGCGGGCGTGCCCTCGCGCAACTGCTCTCGGCCGTGCTCGGCATCCTCTTCTTCGGCCTGATCGTGTGGGGCAGCTACGAACCGACGCTCTATGCCTGGGTCAGCGGAGAGTATGAGGGCGAAGGGGCATTGCGGGTGCCGGCGTTTCCAGCCCGTACCGTCGTGCTAGTCGGCGCCGCGCTGGTTGTCATTTCCTATTGCTTTCATGGGGCGCACGCCGCCCGCGCGTTGATCACCGGCCGTGCGGCGGACGAACCGCATTCTGCGCCGACGCAGATCTGAGGACAGCACATCATGCTCGGCCATTTCGACATGATCGCGATCGTGATCGTGCTGCTCGCGCTCGTATTTGCAGGTGTGCATATCGCCATCTCGCTCGGCATCACCGCTGCGCTCGGCATTTATCTGATGATGGGCGACATCGAGGTGGTACGCGCCTTCATTTCTAACACGGCTTACGAAGCGCTGCGTGATTACGTGTTTGCGGTCATTCCGCTGTTCATGCTGATGGGGGACTTTCTCGCCAAGTGCGGAGCGGCGCGCGATCTCTATGCGCTCGGCAATCGCGCGAGCAAATGGCTGCCGGGACGTCTTGCCGCCGCCACCATCGTGGCCAATGCATTGTTCGGTTTCGTCACCGGCGTGAGCATCGCGGCCGCCGCCGCATTCTCACGCATCGCTTATCCAGAAATGATGCGTTACGGATACCGGCGCGATTTCGCACTTGGCTGCGTCGCTGGTAGCGCCTGCCTCGGCATGTTGATCCCGCCGTCTGTACTGATGATCGTCTGGTGCGTGTTGACAGAATTGTCGATCGGCAAGGTGTTCCTGGCCGGCATCATTCCCGGATTTCTTGCTGCCGGGGGAATGATCGCCTACGTTGTGATTGCGGCGAGCCTCAAGCCCGAGTTGGTCGGCGCGCGGGCTCGTATCAGCACCACTGCACTCGGCGCCGACGTTGCCGGCGCGCCCGCGGCGGCGCCGGTCGACGACGAGGAACCGATTAGCGCCATCCTCGCCAGCACGTTACTTGTAGTCGCGCTGATCCTCGGCACCCTGGGTGCAATTTGGCTCGGCCTTTGCACACCGACCGAAGGCGCCAGCATTGGTGCGGTCGGCGCACTCCTCCTCGCAGTCATCAAGGGCATTAAGCCGCGGGAAGTCTGGCAGGTAGTGCTCGACGTCGGCCGCACCTCGGGTCCGCTGCTGTTGCTGTTGTTCTGCGCGCAGCTCTATTCGCGCGTGCTGTCCATGACTGGCTTTACCGAAGCCGCCAAAGTCTTTTTGCTCAGCACGGGCGCGGGGCCTTGGGGCATCCTAACCGTCATGGTAGCGATCTGGTTTGTGCTCGGCTGTTTGATCGACTCAATCTCCATCATCTTGCTGACGGTGCCGATTTTCGCACCAATCGCCACCCATCTCGGTTTCGATCCGGTCGCCTTCGCCATTATGGGAATTCTGGCCATCGAGACCGGTCTGCTGACCCCGCCTTTCGGCATCCTGGTGTTTACCGTCAAAGCCGCGGTTCCCGACAAGAGCATCACGCTCGCTGAGATCTTCCGCGGCTCGATCCCATATTGGATAGTGCTGTTGGCGGTTGTCGCGGTCTTGGCGGTCTTTCCACAGCTCGCCACGTTCCTGCCTAGTCTCTAGCCACGCCGCCGGCATAGCCCGAGGATGTCCGCTTCTCTAATCGGCCGGCCGGGGTCAAGCGCTTTCAGGCTTTTCCACTACTGCAGTGTCGATGTCGCTCGCGGGCTCGTGCTTCTCTTCGG